>Ga0209542_10018094_pt1 | contig 11450 bp, 9 predicted proteins | sample RifCSPhighO2_01_FD_184028 | JGI IMG/M metagenome (GOLD analysis project Ga0209542, IMG submission 184028) | Soil microbial communities from Rifle, Colorado - Rifle CSP2_plank highO2_0.1 (SPAdes) (version 2) | ecosystem: Environmental > Terrestrial > Deep subsurface > Rock core/Sediment ...
GCGCACGACGCATATCGGCCCATGTTTCCCGACCTTTCTTGCGGCCTGCCAAAGATAGTTGGAATAGTCGTTCTTTCGCTTCTTGAGAAATAACCACATCACGACACCATAAACTAACACTGGATTTAGTAACATTAAGTTTTTTTGCAATTTCGGAATAAGAATAGCCCTCTTTTCGCAAAATCCGCGCCTGCCTTTGCAAATCAGCTTTTGCTTTCATGCGATAACTGTACCACTATTCGAACATACTAGAAAAGTCTATATAATATATTATTGTTAGTGCTGATGATACATCTACCGGCTTTGCAGCAATACGCCAAGAGTTAGAAATTGCTCAGCTGCATAATCATCCATTCCCCTCCATCATAGAGCTATGGTATCGTTTTGTACATGGAACCTAAAAAACCTCCTCGACCGCTTGTGATGCTCATATTAGACGGATACGGCATCAGCCTTATCGAAGAAGGCAACGCCATTATGGCGGCGAAGAAACCGAATATTGATCGGCTTATGCGCGAATATCCGATGGCGGTAGTGGGCGCTGGCGGAGAAGAAGTGGGGCTCCCCTGGGGCGAAATGGGAAACTCGGAAACAGGGCACCAAAATATCGGATCTGGCCGAATTATGTATCAGTTTTTATCGAGAATCGACCAGGCGATTGCAGACAAAACTTTTTTCGAAAATCCGCAGCTGCTTGAAGCCTTGGAGCACGTAAAGAAGAATCCAGACGCTGCCCTACATATGCTGGGGATGCTTTCCAACGGCGGCGTACACAGCCACATCAACCACCAATTCGCTTTGCTGAAAGCTGCATCAGATGCAGGGGTCGGAGATAGAACATATATTCATATTTTCCTAGACGGACGAGACTCTTCACCAGATGATGCGGATGGATTTATCGGCAAGCTAGAGCAAGAGATGAAGAAAACGAAGACAGGAAGAATCGAAACGATCATCGGACGATACTACTCCATGGACAGAGCAGGAAACTGGGACCGGACTGCAGTGGCATATAACTTGCTCGTACACGGCAAAGGGGAGCACTTCCCAGCTTGGAAAGACGCCATGAAAACTGCATTTGCCAGCAAAGACAGGCGCATGCTGGAAAGCGCTCCTGCTATGGTTATTGACGGGGATGCTCCAATGCGAACCATACAAGACGGCGATGCAATTATATTCTACAATTTCAGATCAGACCGCGCTCGGCAAATTACGCGGGCACTGATGGATAGAACTTTTAAAAAATTCCCTACCGAGCCATGGAAGAACGTATATGTTGCAACAATGGCATCGTACGACGAAACGCTTAAAACGCACGCGATGTACAAGGATGAAGAAATAAAGCTCCCGCTCGGAGAACTGTTTTCTAAAAATGAATTAAAACAGCTGCGAATTGCAGAAAGCGAAAAGTTTGCGCACGTTACCTACTTCTTTAACGGAGGAAGAGAAAAGCCTTACCCCGGAGAAACAGATTTTCAAATTCCATCAATTGCCACTAAAGACGTAAGCGAAAAACCGGAAATGCGCGCGAGAGAAATCACGAGCCAAGTGCTGCAGGAAATAAAAAAGGATATATACGACGTAATTGTTATGAATTATGCAAACCCGGATATGGTCGGGCATACTGGAAACTTTGAACCGACCGTAAAGGCCGTTGAAATCATTGATGAGGAAATAGGAAAAGTTGCGGATGCGACGCTTGCGCACGGCGGAGCAGTGCTGCTCACCTGCGACCACGGAAATGCTGAAATTGTCATCAATCATTTGACGCACCAACGGTCAACGGACCACACAAACAACCCTGTGCCGGTGATGTATATTGCCCCTGACAACAAGCAAGACCCTCCGAAAGACGACGTAATTTTGCAGCACGTGCTTGGAACGCCAATTGGCGTGCTAGCAGACGTAGCGCCTACTGCGCTGGAAATTCTCGGTATCAAAAAACCGAAAGAAATGTCGGGGGAAAGCTTGCTTGGAAGTTTGAGCTGACTTACGAGTTTATAGCTTTTAGCTTGTAGCTGTTAGGAACTATGAACACCACAAATTCGTATAGGGACTTAATAGTTTGGCAAAAAGCGATAGATCTTGTGACTCAGCTCTATAAGATAACAAATAAATTTCCACGAGAAGAAATATATGGCCTAACCTCTCAAATGAGAAGATCTGCGGTTTCTATTCCCTCTAATATTGCGGAAGGAAGGAATAGGGGTACTAAAAAAGATTACGTACAATTTTTACGCATTGCATATGGGTCGGGCGCAGAGCTTGAAACTCAAATTACGATCTGTAAGCGCCTTAAGCTAATAATAACAGCTGAGTGCATAGAGATCGACTCTCTCCTCGACGAGGTAATGCGCATGTTGAATGCAATGATTCGGAAACTTAGCACCCCTAAAAGCTAACAACTATAAGCTAAAAGCTCGTCTAATAGTCCCTCAACTTTTTTACTTTGTGGTGGTCTCGGATTTTTTCCAATGCTTTAGCTTCAATCTGGCGGATGCGCTCTCGAGTAACATCGAATTCTTTTCCGACTTCCTCTAATGTGTGCGTTACCCCATCCGCTAAACCGAATCGCATTTCTAAAATCTTCTGTTCCCGCGGCGTTAAGTCTCCTAAAATTTCTGCCACGTGGCCTTCTAATAAATCTCGGCCTGCGGCCTGCTGGGGCGTAATGGTTACCTCGTCTTCAATAAAGTCTTTGAGCGTTGAGTCTTCTTCCTCATCGCCCACGCTCGCGTCGATAGAAACCGTTTCCTGGGAAATTTTCATAATGTGGCGCACTTTCTCTACAGGAAGCTCCATTTCTGCCGCAATTTCTTCCGGCAATGGATCGCGCCCTAAATCCTGCAGTAATCGGCGCTGAATCTGCGTAAACTTATTAATCGTTTCCACCATGTGCACGGGAATACGGATGGTTCGAGATTGATCTGCAAGCGCGCGCGTAATAGCCTGGCGGATCCACCATGTGCCGTACGTAGAAAACTTGTACCCTTTGCGGTAATCGAATTTTTCAACAGCCCGGAACAATCCCAGATTTCCCTCCTGAATCAAATCGAGGAGCGAAAGATTTTTTCGCCCAGTATATTTTTTTGCAATAGAAACAACCAATCGCAAGTTTGCTTCCGCGAGGCGCTTGCGAGCCTCCTGATCTCCCTGCTCGATGCGCTTTGCAAGCTCAACTTCTTCGTCTGCAGACAGCAATGCAGCCTTTCCGATTTCGCGAAGATACATCTGCACGGAATCATCTGAGATGTTGCTGATATCAATAATGGAATCTTTCGACTCTACTTCTTTCTCCTTCTTCTGCTCCTTCGAAGCAAGCGATGCCGGCAGCTCATATCCGATCAAGTTATCTTGCGGTTCTTCAATGCGGATGCCTCGGTTCTCTAATTCGTCGAATAGCTGTTCTAGCGCGGGAATATGTTCTTCTACCTCGGGAATCGAGTATAGAATTTCCTCTTCCGTCACAAACCCCGTCTGCACGCCTTTCTGCAACAATGCCTTCACCTTGTCGGATTCGATCGTTTCAGCAACACTTTCCGCAGATACATCTGATGTGCGCTTGTGCGCTTTTTTTTGGGTTTTTACGCTGTTTTTCTTCTTCGGTGCGCTTTTTTTTGGGTTTTTACGCTGTTTTTGCGAGCGAGAGGACGCGACGGAAGACTTTCGTTTTGGAGCGCGTTTCTTTGCTGTTGCTCTTTTTTTCTTCTTCGGTTTCGCCATGAAAAAATGATTACTCGTACAATAATACCATAGGATCACTCTATGGCAGCAAGCTCCTGGGCTAATCCCTGAAACCGCGCCAGCGCATCTGGCGATACATCTTCTTGCAGCGACGTAAGACGTTCTCGTAAAAATCTTTTTTGCAAAGACCTCATCAAGAATCGCGCTTCATCTTCAAGCGAAGCATTCGACGTAGCATTCAGCTCCTGAGCGCGAGCCTCAACCCCGATGAGAAACGAACGATATCGTTCATCTATCGCCAAAAGGATTTCGCTGCTTGCGCGTTCATGAAAGTGCTGGTCTTTTCGATGAGATCGCTGTAACTCCTTATATACCTCCTGGCACATTGGGTCAAGAAAGTATTCTGGCGCTATGCCTTCAAAGAGCTCTGAACGCGTAGACGGGGCATATAGCAGCATCCCGAGGAGCCGTTGCTCGAGTTTTAATTCTGGAACTTCGGGGAGGCCTGCGGGCAGCTCAGCTTCCGGAGATACGACAGGAGCCGCAGGAGCAACATCCGCTTGAGCGACCAAGTCTGCGATTTTCATCTCTGATACCTTGAGCAACTGGGCGGCTTGCTCGATCATCGCACCTTGTTCAATGGGATTTTTTACCAGCCGAAGAAGCGGAGCAAGAGCGGCAAGCGCCTGCTCGCGCTGCTGCGGGGTACCCACCCCCAAGCGCTCAACCAAAACTTCCATCAACGGACGAGTGGCGGCGAACAGCGATACAACATCTTGCGGATGGTCTTTTGCAATGTCCGCCGGGTCAACTCCGTCCGGAAGCGTTACTGTTGCAACATGCATGCCGCTGGCAAGCGCTGCTTGCGTTGCGGCTATCGTTGCCTTCCACCCCGCAGCATCGCCGTCAAACGCGGATATCATTGAATGAGTAAATCGTTTCATGAGCGCAACATGGTCTTCTGTCATCGCCGTACCGGATGTGGCAACTACGTTTTCTACTCCCGCTTGCACCATCATCACCACATCCATGTACCCCTCCACAACAATGCACGGCAGTTTTCTCAACACTTTTTTTGCGCGGGATAGGTTATACATCACCCTTCTTTTTTCATACAATGCCGTTTCTGGAGAATTTACATACTTGCCTTCATTTCCCGTTTCATGCCACGGCACAATCCTGCCGCCGAACGCAACCGTTCTGCCCTGCAGATCGTCAACGGGAAACATGATGCGTCCGCGAAACCTATCAAACGGCTTGCCGCCATCGCGCTTGCCCACAAGCCCGGCAGCGATCATTTCCTGCAGCGTGAATCCTTTTTTCATCAGCCACGCCTGCGCGAGCCCCCACGTATGCGGCGCATAGCCGATGAAAAATAGTTTCATCGTATCTTCGCTAACGCCTCTATCTAGCAGATACTGCTTTGCCTTCTGCCCCGCTTTTTGGTTCATTAAAATTTCGTGATAAAACATGCGCGCAGCATCGAGCACATCGAACAATCGCTGGCGATGGTTTTCGACCTGCGGCTTATAATCTGGCAGCCGCACACCTGCACGATCTGCAAGCAACTTTAATGCGCCCACAAAATCCATACCCTCAATTTTTTCTACAAACGTAAATACATCTCCGCCTTCTCCGCATCCAAAGCAATGCCAGCTCCCCCTAGCCGGAGTCACAATAAAGGATGGAGTTTTCTCCGAATGAAACGGGCACAGCCCTTTAAAGCTTGCCCCCGCGCGCTTCAGCTTGACATGCTCGCCCACAATATCGGCAATATCAAGCCGTTCCTTAATTTGTTCGGTTTCAGCGCTCATGTATGTAGAATCACGAAAATCTCGCAGTTATTCAAGTGCTCTTAGGTGCGTACTCTTCTACAAACGGTTTCGGGTCTTGCCACCAGGAAAGCTTCGTTCTGCCTGCAAAAGGGCGCAGCCAGCCCGGCAATACGACATTGTTCCATGAGCCAGTATAGATTCCGAAATGCAGATGAGCTAATTCCCAATACCCGTTTTGCGGAGTCGAGCCTTTCGCCACCGCGCCGACAAGGTCGCCGATATGCGCCGCATCGCCTTGCTTCATAGCAAGTGCATCAAGATGACCGTACACAGAATAAAATAGAGCTCCCGTAGTTTTATGTTCATGCTCGATAATCACAATGCCTCCCCAATTTTTTTTCTGCTGCGAACCTACTCGCATTTCTGACCACACCACCGTGCCGTCCCCAATTGCCCGAACTTCCGTTCCGGGATTGGCAAGAATATCATCTCCTAAATGGCGTGCAATAAGTATTACTTTGCTGCGTATCGACTGGCCGAATTTGTATCCATTCACATCATATGGATCAATTGGCAATTGCAGCTTCGGAGCAACAACGCTCATACCACAGAAATAACAATCAGCCCCACAATAAGCAGAATGACGATAAGCACTAACACTATAATAGACTTAACCGAATTTTGAAAATCGTTTGGCATATATCAAGAAGATACAATCTGTTCAAATAATTTTGCGTAATTATCAACCATAATATCTTCGGTAAACCGTTCCGATGCAGCTGCACGGCAGTCCTCGCGATTAATAGTTGGAATATCACCTAATTTTTCCAACACTTCATCAAACGAATTCACTACAAAGCCAGTTTTCCCCGATTCAATAATTTCTGGCATCGACCCTTTGTTCAGCGCAACAACGGGAGTACCGCTTGCCAATGCTTCAATCACCGAAAGACCGAATGGTTCGTCAAAATTAATAAGGTGCAAAAGAGCATATGCCTCGCTCAGTATTTTCTTTTTTTGTTCTCCTCCAACGGAACCGATATATTCCACATGAACTCCGTCGAGATGCGGCTCAATTCGCTCTTTAAAATACACCGGATCAGGGGCAATACCCGACAATACTAATTTCATGCCAAACTTTTTAGCTGCTTCTATAGCTCCTGCAGCCCCCTTGGCGTCATCAATACGACCAAAAAGAAGCAAATACTCACCCGCATTCGGCTGAAATACATACTCAGAGACATTAATGCCATGATAAATAGTAGCAGCATAGTTTAAATCAGGATGACGAGCTGCGTTACTTATCGCCACATAATCACTAAACGGATTGTATTGTTTGTAGATTTTTAGCGAAAGAGGTTGATTTTGAAAATCGATCAATCCACTATGCACCGTTGTTACGATGCGAGGCTTGATGTGAGGAGCAAAGTATAAAGGAGCATAATTCATATTATTATGAATGAGATCAAATTTATGAGCTTGATCAAAGCAGTTGCCAATATGAAGATACTCCCAATAGCGAACATTCTTTTGAATGTCTCCTGAACCATAAAATTTATCTTCCTCTGTTCCAATTGGCACCACCGCATCTAGCGTTGCGCTCGTTTGAGAGTCTTTAGTTGCAAAAAGAGTCACATCAATGCCGCGCCTATGCAATCCTTCGGAAATAGATGAAGAAAAAAACTCAGAAGGCCCATAATGGCGCGGGGGCGTGCGCCAAGACGATGGTGCAAAAACTGCAATTTTCATAATATTTAGTATATCAGATTTTATGATACGATTTACCCATGCCCCAGCTTCGCGCTATTCGACTGCCTCGCCGCCCTATCCTGATACCGCGCACAGATAATCTGCACTGGTGGGAGCGGAATGGAATATTTAACGCAGGAGTTGCCGAGTATCAAGATCAGATTTTACTGGTATACCGCGCTTACGACGATTACCGCATTTCCAGATTAGGACTAGCAACGAGCAAGGATGGAATTGATTTCAAACTGTATGACTATCCTATTGTAGATACGAATCCTTCTGATGAATTTGAACGAATTGGAATCGAAGACCCGCGCGTAACGCAAATCGGAGATACGTACTATATTGTTCACACATCCGCATCATACAAGCGAGTCGGCGAGCAATCAGATGTAAGTAAAGAAGACTACATGCCCTGGAGAGTCCGCGTGGGCATGCATTCCACCAAAGATTTTAAATCATTTGTTCATCATGGGGTCATTTTGCCCGACATTCGTGCAAAAAATGCCAGCCTGCTCCCTCAAAAAATCAACGGCGCATTCGCATTGTATTACCGAGAATTCACCGACGCAGGGGAAATCTTGAAAGTAGCATTCACGCATGATTTTGTTTCATGGTTCGGAACAAAAACTATTTTATGGCCAGAAAACAAGAACTGGAGCGAGCGAAAATATGGCTTAGGCTCGCAACCAATATCTATTTCGCAAGGATTTCTCGTTGTGTCACACGGCGTTAACAGCAACAGCGAATATCGCCTTGGGCTTATGTTGTTCGACAAAAACGATCCGAGCAGACTTATTTGGTCTACAGATCAATCAATTTTAGAGCCAGAAATGCCCTACGAAAAAGAAGGGTTCATACCAAATGTGGTGTATACGTGCGGAGCGTTGGTAAAAAATAACGAGCTTTGGATTTATTATGGAGGAGCAGACCGGGTAATGGGCCGCGCGATTCTCTCAATGAAGGACATTACGGAAGCAATTAAACATCCAGAAACTAACGTAATACAAGAATAATCAAACCAAGCGAGCTTCCCGTATTCGCACTTCAACCCACAAATACGCCAGCAGCGATTCCGCGCCGCAGTTTTGGTTTACTTCACCATCGAGCAAGCCATCATAGCAGGCGCCCGTAGATTCAGAAGCCATCGCAAGGCGCGCCGTATTGTTTCCGAAAAACCATTCATGCAGCAGCAGCACATCGCTCGAAGAAATAAGCGAGGGGTCCCATGCGCGCAAATCGATAAGAAAATCTGTCGTCGCCGCAGCCTCTATCGGCTGCTGGTCGTATTGCGACGGTTTCCCATCCCGGTGATACCAAGAACTATTTCCAATCGGCACAAACATGTTGTTTTTTATAGTCGTAGATAGCAAAAAAAATGAAGACTGTCGCACCACCCGCTCAGCTTCTTCGCTCGGATTTAAAACCAGCGAAGCAAGCAAACCATGCGGCAACAGCGCATTTGCATATGTCATTGTATCTTCGAACCATGGCCATGATTGAGAAGAAGCGCGTTGCCATGCATGTATTAATTGGGCAGCACATTGCCGCACAATACGGTTCATTTCCGAAGAAAGTGGCCTATGCAATGATAATTCCTGAAACGCTACGAGCACTTCAGCGCACGCACGAGGCACTATAAAAAGATGGTCCGCTTGACGCAATATATCACCCATAAGAACACGGGCTTCTTGCGTGCGCGCAGTATCGGAACCATGAACAATAACTGCAACGCACGCACGCAGCACTCGTGCATACATATCGCCTGAAACATCATGCGTAAGCCAAACTCCTTTTACTGTTCGAAAATTATGCATACTGCCATCTGGGCGCTTCGCATCAACAAGAAATTTCCAACTTAAAAATAGTGTTCGCTCGGCAATATCTGCGTCCTCGCCCGCAAGAAATGGCATTGCGCGCAAAAGCGTAGTTACTGCGCGTGCATTATCATCAACGCAGTATCCTTCGGATAATCTTGGTTCAAGTAATTTCGCATGTTGATATATTCCGTACTCGCCAAGAAGACGCTCAACGTGCGCAAACGATATGGAATGTACTTGCGTCATAAAATGTTATGTGTTATAGTATTGCACATGTTCAGCTTCGGGTCAATCTTCCAACAATATACCCCAGTTAAAGTACTGTACGTTTCTTCCTATATTCCAAAAAAATGCGGCATCGCCACATATACAAAAGACCTGACGAATGCTGTTAATCTATTGAATCCAGAACGCTTGGCGGAAATTATTGCCATAGACGACCCCCTGGAAAACCTTCCCTACCCATGGGAAGTTACGCATAAAATCTCAGAAGATGATCTCTTGGAATACAAGCGCATGGCTGAACAAGTCAATACATCGGGAGCTGATGTTGTTTCTCTGCAGCATGAATTCGGACTGTATGGAGGAGCTGGCGGATCGCATATTCTTGCGTTTATTGACAATGTAAAACTCCCGCTCGTCACCACGCTGCATACTGTTATAAGCGACCCGACGAACGAATATGGCGTGGTTCTAAAAAAAATAGTAGACGCATCGACTGTCCTTGTTGTTATGATGCAAGACGGTGCTGAAAAACTGAAGACACTCTACGAAGTACCAGAAGAAAAAATAGTCGTCATTCCTCACGGCGTACCAAATACTCCATTTCAATCAAGCGACAAAGCAAAAAGAGTAAAAAAAATGCAAAATCGAATTGTATTGGGAAATATCAATTTGCTTTCTCCGAACAAGGGAGTTGAGTATGCGCTGGACGCTGTTGCGGAAATCGCAAAAACACATCCCGAAGTGCTCTATCTCATTATCGGACAAACGCATCCGAAGCTGCTCAAGCAAAATGGCGAGCAATACAGAAACTTCCTCAAAAAGAAGGTTCGAGAACTGGGAATCCAGAATAATGTAAAATTCGTCAACAAATATATCGAACTGCACGACCTGACCAGGTGGCTATCCGCATTCGATTTCTACATCACGCCTTACCTCGACCCTGAGCAAGTGACTTCGGGTGCGCTTGCATATGCAGTTGGAGCCGGCAAGCTTTGCATTTCAACGCCATATATCTATGCAAAGGAAGTTCTTGCGCACAATCGCGGAGTGATCGTGCCGTTCAAAGATTCCCGTGCAATCGCACAGGCCGTTATACGATTATGGAACAATAAAGAAGAGAAATACGAACTGGAGAAAAACAGCTATCGATTCGGACGCACTATGACATGGCCGAACGTTGCCCAGCAGTACCTGGCAATCTTCAGAAAATTCTCGTAAAAGGGTCGCTTAGCAACCGCAGTGAAACTTGCCATTTTCTATCCTGCAAGACCACGCACAAACAGGGGCGGCAATCGGCGTTGGCGTAACACCGGATACCGTAAGTTTTACAGTATTGCTCGTACCATTCGCATTCTTTACATATACATCATACGTACCAGGCTGTACTTGGCGGACTGGCTGTGTGCATGTTCCTGAATTTGAGAAAAAATCGCATCCGCTTACTCCGCTGGGAACAGTAAATGTCAGCATTGTTCCTCCAACAGAGCCCGCATTCTTAATTCCCCCCTCTGCAAAATGAATATCGTTGCCCGTAGCTGTAAACCCAGTCCCCTTCACCTGCACAAGCTGCCCCACTTTCGCCGTTGCAGGGCTCAATGAATCAATGTGTACCGAGCCGGTAGACGCTGCACAGAACCCTATGCTCACAGGAATCGTACAGCTTGAGGGTGCGTAAAACACTGGGGCAATGCTGCCGCTATAAAACCATCCTCCCAGAAAATCCGCACGTACCGTATCAGCAGATTGCAGCGCAGTTTTTGGAAGATAGAGCGCCGTGGCAACTCCGCCAGAGACAGCCGTAGAAACTTGCGGAGTAATAAATCCGAGATTATTGTCATTCGACCACGCAATGCGGAGATTATTCAGCTGAGACGGCGAAGCAGTGGTGCCAGGTATAGAAATTATGGCCTGTAACACGTTGATATTCGAAATTGAACAATCTAGCTTCGTAACAACTTGCTCGCCAGGCGATGGTGCGGGAAATGCTGCAAGCGATAATGCGCCGCTATAAGACATCGCGAAAAAAATAGCGATTATGCCAAGCAGAGCCACCCCGCCTATAATCCACATTTGCTTTTTGCTTATTGCCTTTTTTCGCTTCATATCAAAATATATAAAATTATTGTGTTCAGTATACCACAAAAACCCCGCCATCAGGCGGGGTTTGCGTTCTAGGTATTTTTTTGTTATCCGAGGA
>Ga0209542_10018096_pt1 | contig 11450 bp, 9 predicted proteins | sample RifCSPhighO2_01_FD_184028 | JGI IMG/M metagenome (GOLD analysis project Ga0209542, IMG submission 184028) | Soil microbial communities from Rifle, Colorado - Rifle CSP2_plank highO2_0.1 (SPAdes) (version 2) | ecosystem: Environmental > Terrestrial > Deep subsurface > Rock core/Sediment ...
TATATAGAAACAACAATTTCATTTACATCTTGTAAATGATATGATTCTGTATATTTTTGATATTCTACTTCTATTTCTTGTACTTTCACTTTGACCGCAGCAGTGGATTGCAGGTTTTTTGCAGACAGAAGATACTTCTCTTTTTCCGCATCCTTCAGAAAAGGCTTCTTTTTTTCAAGATAATTATTTATCACTGATGAAAGCTGTTCCGGAGTCGCTTTCAGATCAAAATAATGTGGCTGATCAGGATGTATCTCCGTGATGATGGTATTGTTAATACTTTTAATCTTATCCTTGATCACTTGAAAATCATCTGCTGTTTTTGTATCAGTAAGGTCGCTGTTTTTAAGCATCCCTAGCTCCTCTTTTTTCTGGAGCAGCATCACTTTTGCGTCTTTGATGCGGTTAAAAATTCCCAAAAGACTAAATTTTCCATTTTCTTCCTTCAATTGTGTGCGGAGGGCGTTAAAACTGTCTAATAAATAATCCGCCACCTTTATCATAGAATCTATCTCAGACAAAGTGATTGCCGCCTTCTTTGTCGCAAGAGCGCTTTCTTCCGCGCCATCCGGCAGATTTTTATCTGTGCCTGATAAAGTTATACCTTCTATCGACACGGAAGCTTCTTCTGAAAGGGGACCTTCATTTCCTGCTTCATCGACTGCGGTAACTTTATAACGATAAGTCTTCCCTAGAGAGACAGCAGTATCAATAAAAGAATTCTGGGCAGCGCTTTGGTATTGGGAAAAGTCGTTATTGCTGTCAGAAAGACGATATACGTTAAAAGATTGTACTGCTTCTGTGCTAAACCTCCAGTTCAACTTCACGGCCGGGCCTTTTTGTTCGGCTGCGGTCAGCTGAGTCGGAGCAGGCGGAGGCAGGGTATCTATCAAGAAAACATTTCCTCCGGTGATATAAGAGCCATCGTTTCCCGATAAATCAGTGGAAGAGAAACTAAAAGAACATACTTCATTGACATTTTCTTGCCCTATAACAAGATAACCTTTCCATTCTGTGCCGGAACCGGCCAGAGGGACACCAACACTATTTTCACCGCAACTATACGACAAAGATGGTACCGGCTTGACTGGTTCGGAGGTGGTGACACTTATTTCAGTAGTTCCTTTTGATAATGGTGAAAGCTTGCTCAAACTGAGTATCGCGGTAGGAGGAGCATTTATTTCCACTGTAGCGACATAATCAGATTGGTCCCCATTTCCTGCTGCATCTTTGCAGCGGATATAAAAATGGTAAAGGCTGTCTACTAAATTCTGCAATGGCGCCTTATGCGACTTTCCACCGGTAATCTGAAATGAACCCTGCTGATCAGCATAGGCAACGCCGGGAATGATGCTGTACTTGCAAGTTGCATCCTCATCCGTGACTACTTCTAGGGTTATATACGAAGTGGGAATCACCCCGGTCGGAGCATAACTCTCAATCAGGGGAGGTGTATTATCATTGGCATAGGCGGTGATGGCGCTGACCGCTTGCCCTTGCGAAGAGCCTAGATTCCCCTCAGCATTGGAAAAATCGACATGCACGGTATATACGCCCGGATCAGCGCACTGGACTTGCCATGAAGGGTTGACTGACAAGATGCCCGGCGTGATCGAACCAAGATACAAAGACGGCTCGATAATATTTATTCCCCCGTTGTTAGGTTCAGAAACCAAGATAGCCGTAACATTCTCAATAGTTTGATTTCCGGCATTCTGGATATTTTGGGCGGCGATAGTTACATTCTGAGGATAGATGCCGCAGAGATTAGCTGAAGAAGGAGAAAGCGTTTCCACCGAAAGAAGGCTAGCCTGTAGAATAGGCAGAGATAGTAAAAATAGTACAATAAACACGACGCTTTGCTTTAAGGTTCTTGGTTTCATTTCTTACATTATCCATCAACATCATACCACCTCTTTTTGGTTCAATAGTTGTATCTTACAAATTTACATCTCTTCTACCCCTCTATCTTTTTTAGCGGCATCCTGCCTTTCCGCTTGCCCTACAACTTTCTTTTGAGAAGTAAATTTATGAAGCAAATCTTCATCTTCCTGCAGCGCCTTTTCAATGCAATCCTCAAGATATTTATTGAGGGAAACATTTTTGAGAATAGAGATAATCTTAGCCTGAGAATGGATTTCTTTCCGTAAATCGATGTTCACCCTTTTTACCACAAGGAAAAAGCAGCAGTGTTAGTATTATAACATTTTCTATACTTGGGTATGTTGTTAGTAAAAGTAGTTTTATTAGAAAAATAATAGAAATAATTTTGATGTTAGTACTAGAAATATCTCAACAATATACTTCTCAGTTTCTATTTTTTAATCTCTATACTTCTACCTTAAAATTGTAATAAACATAACCTAACCATACTCTCCAAAGGTTTATGATCAATAAAATAAATATTTATAATCTAGAACATAAGTCTTTTTTTCGCACTGGTAGGTGCAAGTAAAATAAAATAGAGGGTGATATTATGAAAAAGAGGGTAGAGTTACTTATAGTAATAGCTACATTGTTTTTGTTAGTATTAGGATCTGCAGCGTTTGCGGTAGATAAATCTGATGCAGTTACTGGAGCATCTCTGACAGTCAGCGATTCCGGTAGATTTACATCGACAACGCCTGGTAGCACAGGAGCGCAAGGCGGTAACGTAACCATTGTCAACGTTACTACGAGCAGGAGTACCGTAAAATGGGCAGGTTTTTTTGGAAGAGTTTCCGCAGCATTAAAATTAGGATTTGGGACCGACGTCTTGTATGATTTTGGCAACGGCAATAGTTCTCAAATAAAAACTGTCTTCGCTTCTCCTGACAGCGCTTTTAACTTTGGCAACTTAGTGAATGCGACTACCACTTCTGTTGACAGCGCCTGGGGATTTCCGCAAGGCCACGTCGATTCAGCGACAAGAACTTTTACAGTTTCTGACCAAACCGTCGCGCAAGTTTCGAATGTTAAAGCGGTCGCCTTAAATGCGTATAGCCCTGGTTTTGGATTTCCTGGCAACGCTTCAACTTTAACTACCAATGTCTATAACAGCAGTATTTTTGCGGATAATGTTACGCCAGTTTCTACATTTGATTTCGCCTTTGGCACTAAAGTAGTCCTAGATCAGCGAGACTTTAGAAACCAGACTACCGTGGATTATGAGCTGGTCGTTCCAGTCAACACCTCTGGTCTGGGCGGAGTGCAGACGTACTACTTCTTCCTGGATGTAGAATAAGAAAACAGCAAAATTTACTTTTTTCTTTTTTTATAATTTTTAGATTTTAGTGCCTATTTTTTCTTATACCTTTTTAAGAAATAATTAGAAAAAATTTACCCAAAATAAGTCACTTTCTCTTTGATCTCCTTCGCTCTGGCCGTGGTGAAGTATTCTTCCAGCTGCTGGTAGACTTCTTCAATTTCCTTATCCACCGATGGCTTAACTACATCCAGCGCTTGCAGGAAATGTTCCATCTTTATTTGTTTGATGTTCAGATCTTCCCGCAACGCGATCATGGCCGCTTCTCTGCAGACTCCTTCAATATCCGCGCCGACATAGCCTTCCGTCTTCTCTGCTAACTCTTTGATATCCACATCTTTAGCTTTAGGCATCTTCTCAGTATAGATTTCAAAAATCTTCTTTCTTCCCTTGGCATCAGGGATCGGCGTTAAAATGATACGGTCAAATCGCCCCTGCCGCAGCAAAGCCGGATCGACGATGTCTGGCCTGTTGGTAGCGGCAACGATAACCACATCATTCAAGGTTTCCAAGCCATCCATCTCAGTCAGCATCTGGTTGACCACTCTTTCTGTGCCATGATTATCGCTGCTGTTAGAGCTGCGCCTTGGCACTAAGGCATCGATCTCATCAAAGAATAAGATTGTTGGCGCAGTCTGCCGTGCTTTGCGGAAGATCTCTCTAACTGCCTTTTCACTCTCGCCGACCCATTTGCTCAACAAGCTTGGCCCATTTACTAAAATGAAGTTTGCTTCACTTTCTTTTGCGATCGCCTTAGCTAACAATGTTTTTCCTGTTCCTGGAGGCCCATATAATAAAATTCCCCGCGGCGGTCTAATACCCAGACGTTTGAACACTTCTGGTTTCTTGAGCGGCCATTCTACCGCTTCCTGTAATTTTCCTTTTATCTCTTCTAAGCCGCCGATATCTTCCCAGCTGACATCAGGAGTTTCTACTAACACTTCCCGCATCGCGCTGGGTCTTACTACCTTCAAGGCTTCGAGGAAATCTTCCTGAGTGACCATCAATTTTTCTAAAATTTCCTTGGGAATTGGTTGATCTTCTTCGATACCTTCCACTTTTAGATCCGGCAAGATTCTCCGCAGCACGATCATAGCTGCTTCTTTTGCTAACGAATTTAAGTCTGCGCCGACAAACCCATGCGTCACTCGAGCCAATTCCTCTAAAGTGACATTTTTTGCCAAGGGCATATTTCGAGTATGGATCTTCAAGATATCTAATCTCCCTCGCTTATCGGGAACGCGGATCTCGATCTCGCGGTCAAATCGTCCCGGCCGGCGCAAAGCGCCATCCAGCTGGTTTGGGATATTAGTAGCGGCAATGACAATAACTTTGCCTCGGCTCTTTAATCCATCCATCAATCCTAATAGTTGAGCGACCACTCGCTTCTCTACATCGCCTTTGGTTTCCTCACGTTTGGTAGCGATAGCATCGATCTCGTCAAAGAAAATTATTGATGGCGCATTCTGTTCTGCTTCCTCAAACTTCTTGCGTAAGTTCGCCTCGCTCTCGCCGTAAAATTTAGAGATGACTTCCGGGCCGTTGATCAAGATGAAATGCGAGTTTGTTTCTGACGCCACTGCTTTCGCCAATAAAGTCTTTCCTGTTCCCGGCGGACCATGCAATAACACTCCTTTCGGCGGTTCGATGCCTAATTTCTGGAAAATTTCCGGATGCTTCAAGGGAAGCTCGATCATCTCCCGCACTTTTTTTATTTCCTCGCCTAAGCCGCCGATATCTTCATAATTTACTCCTAAGCCGATACTTTCTTCTTCCATGCTTTCTACTGCCTTAGGATTGAATTCAACTTCGGTTTCTGCAGTAACCACCACGATATCTTTTTTTGGATTAGTGTCAGCGACAATAAATTTTAAGGCGCCAAAACCATAGCCGGCAAAATGGGATTCCATCATGGTAAAGATATCATTCACATCATTTTCAGAAAAAGGATGAGTCCTACGTCGTGCTCTGCCTAAAGAGACAATGTCGCCTTTGACTAAGGCTTTTCCAAGTAATCCTTGCTTAAACAATTCAGAGGAAGCTTTGATCATCACTCCTTTGTTAACAGGAGCGATAGACACTTTTTGCGCCGGCTTGACTTCTGCTTTTCGCACTGCGACCAGTTCCCCGATAGAAGTTCGGGCATTTTTTCTGATATTTCCATCCATGCGTACGATGTTCAATCCGATATCGCCAGGATACGCCCGGTCGACGATAGCCGCAGTCTTTCGTTCGCCGACAATCTCTACCACATCACCGGGATTGACATCAATCTGCTTCATGAAATTAGAATCTATCTTGACGATGCCTTTATTGACATCATCCTGTACTGCTTCCATCACTTTCAGTTTGATTTCTTCAGCCATAGCCCTGTTTATAATGAGTACAAATCAACCCTTTATACCATCTCCCTCTCATTACTGGTAAAACCTTTATTTTAAAAATCTTATGGTACTATTCTCTGAGCTAATCCAAAATAGAAAAACCTGCTTAGATACCACTCTTTTGAGATGGCTTTATCTTAATCCTACTGCTCTTCCATCTAAATTCCATTCTGCCTTAACCGGAACTCCTAAATGATGTAATAAAGTAGGTACAAGATCTGCTTGAGAAGGAGCAGGAGTTATTTTTCCCGGCTTTACCGAAAGCCCATGCATGACTAATGGAATGGTTTTTTCTTCTAGAGAAGTTCCCCCATGTACTTTTCCTAATCCGCCATGATCACTGGTCAACATTACCAGCCAATTTTCTTGGCTATAACTTGGCCGCCCAGCGATAGCTCTCATCAATTTTCCTACATAATTATCTACAGTGGTAATAGCCTTCGCATACTCCGGGACCGCAGGATCAAAACCATGAGCGTGCCCAGCCATATCAACAGACATGAAATACGCAAATAAAAAATCTACTTGCGAGCGTGAAAGAAGCGCAGCAGCCCTAGCAGCTACCGGAAGATCCTCTTCATGGCCGTAGGGCAAATATTCTTTCACCCAGCCATCTTTGATAATATTATCATCGAGCGGCTGCCAAGAAACTAGAGATCCTGTTTTGAGTTTAGGCTTTTCTTGGGCAAGATGAGTAAATAGGCTAGGATATAAATCTAGATGCGAACCGGTAAAAGCATTATCGGTAACTCCATGCTTAGCCTCTCCGACTCCGGTTAGCACGGTGCTCCATCCCGGACCGCTGGAAGTATGATTTCCTGCTTGCGCTTCGTAGCTGTATGCTCCCCGAGTAAGCAGATAATCGATAGAAGGTGTTTTTACTGCTGGTAAAGAATCTGCTCGCAGGCCATCTATTCCTATCAGCAAAGCTTTTGGTTTAAGATGATGATATGGAGAATAAAAACCTTTGCTCAGCATGACATAACCTGCTTCTAAACCTATTAATTGCAACAATCCCCGACGTGATACCTCTGCCATGGCCTTGTGAAAAAGTTAAAAGAAAAATTTAATTTTTTTCTGACACCGAGCCAGGTTTTACCTTCGGCAAAGGCAAAGGACTAGGAAGATTGACATCCTCGCTGATCTTGATCGCTTGGATATTGCCTTTATGCAGCGCTGCATTGACGATCTGTTCCATCACGTCCATAGGAATCTTCTTGCTTTTTTTCCAGAGTGCTTTCACTTCATCCACTTTTGCGGTCTCATCTACAAATAAGACCTGTCCTTCTACGTTTATCTTCCCTAAATCCGGCTCGTAGTGGCAACTAAAATCAAACGTGAACTTAAGGCCTTTCTTTCCTTCTACCGAGAAATCTAGATCTTCTACGTCTTTGATAGAAACATTGTTGTTAATCTTTATTTGCCCGCCTTTTGCTTTGAGGCTGCGCTCTGCATCGACTTTATGGACATTTATCTTTACGATTGGCATTATGGACCACCTTTTCTAGTTGTAATTGCTATCAACAGCAAATTATTTATAAACTTTCTGGGTCTGGAAGCTTTTTTGAATTAATTATTTATACTTTCCAGCCAGCAACTCTTCGACTAAGGTAGGAGTAAGATAGATAGTTTTATCTGCTCCTTTAACAAATTGTTTTGGATTATATTCTATGTCTGTAAATAGTTTCCCGCAGATTCCCTTTAGCGCTCGTGCTCCTGTTTCTTGCGGACAAGCTTTAGCTATGCTATCATATGCTTGCTCCTCCACTTCCAGAGTATATCCTCGCTGCTGTAGTTGTTTTTTATGTCCGGTAATCGGCGACATGGCTGGTTTAGAAAGAATATTGGTCAGATCTTTCTTGCTCAAAGCATCTAAAACCGTTATGCTGGTTATCCTTCCTACTAATTCTGGTATTAAGCCATAATTGATCAGATCTTCCGTGCTTGCCTGTTTCAACAATCCATATTTATTGACCGCTGCCCGATGCTGCACTCCAAAACCGATCCGTTTTTCTAACCCCAGCCGTTTGGCGATAACATCTTCCAATCCCACAAATGCGCCGGTAAAAGCAAAAAACAAATTCTTGGTGGTAAACCAATTTTTATTGTTTGATCCAAAGAATTTGTTTTCTTCATCCGGTATTTGTACTTGGCCTTTTTCTAAGACAGAAAGAAGTTCATATTGCAATTGCCGGCCCCAGCTGTTTAAATCATCGACAGCTAATTTATCTAATTCATTGTATAGCACATAACCGAAAGGGGCTTCCTCTTTCGTTTGCCTATGAATAAGCTGAAATACATCCGTAATATTGCCGCCAACATATCCTTGTCCAGACTGCAGTTGTAGATCAGCAATGGCTTTCGGTAGGGTCGTTTTCTCCGCGATGTGCGAAGCCATCAAGGTTTTTCCTACACCGGTCGGGCCGATCAGTAAAAATACCGGATGAAGATGTAAGGCACCATTCATCGCGCCGGTGATATATTGGGAAACCCCTACGGAAAAAACTTTTTTTGCATCTGGCTGGCTCTCTACTACGGTATCCAAACTTTGATTTATAGAAATAGGATCAGTCCAGTCTATCTCGGTAGATTTAAGATCTAAGCTAGGAGTTTTTACCGCAGGAGAGACGATTTTACGAGCTGCGGTGGTGATCTTGATTCTCTGCTCTGCATTTTTCAGAACTATATTAGTGTAGGTGCCGTTCTCAAGCTGTTCTAAGTAATCAAACCAAGGATCTTCATCATCATTTTTAATAATCTCCTGATGCCAAGAGATTTCTTTTTGGCCATTTTGGTAGGGGATATGCTTCACTAAACCGTCTTCACTTTCCTCTTCTAAGATTATAAAAGGAAAAGGATGCTCTAATCCTCGCAGGGAGTATAGATTATGAGGATGAATTTTTAACGGTTTACCCTGGTGGTGAATATCCATCTGCTGAAAAAGCCTTTCCAATGGCAGGTAGGTCAAATCCTTTTGTTTTCTGGGTGCAATCACCCAGTTCCCATTCAGGTAATGATAATAGCTGGTGTTAAAATTTCTAGTCTGGATCAATCCTACCGGGACATATCCCAGTTCTCCAGAAGGTAGATAAGTCCCTATCTGCAGCTTCTGGTCGATCTTTTTTCCCGGCACTGCATAGACCGGGGTTTCTAGGGTTATGACCTTATCGCCCCGGGTAGTGCGAAAAACAGAATTGAAATTTTGCGTCCAAGGTATTGATTGCAATATCAATTCTAAAGCTCGCCCCTCTGACATGGACTGCTAAGATAGGATGAGCTTAATAAAGATTTATGAATTGGAGAGTAAGTTTTTATAGTTAGACATTTAATATCTATTATGAATTCGCAAACAGCATTTCATGCTCAAGAATTTGATGAGATGGTAGAAAAGTATAATGAGTGGTTAACTTCGCTAGAAAAACCAAAAGTTCAAAAAAGAAATTATTGGGCAGATTTTCTTCGTGGTTTAAGCTCAGTGGGGGGAATTTTTCCAGTCGATCAAGAAACATTTCAATACACTCATCCCCTATATTCCAGGACTGACATTACGCCCGAACAAAAAGATGCTATTGCGCTTGCTTCTGATTTGAAAAGGATGGATAAGACTTTGGATACGGTTATTACCAGCAATTCGGCAACTGAGAAATTTTCTGTTGAAGAAGCTAAAATTGGAAAAGATATAGCACAAGGGATGTATGAGCATTTTAGGAATATTTATGTTTCTTATGCCCTTAATAGAAAAGAATAGATAAAAAGAAAATAATTTATCAATCTTATTCAGCATCCACAAATCCACCAGCTACTAATAGCGGAAAGACTATGGTCGCATCTGCATGGATCTTCACATTAGGCGCATTAGCTTTTACTTTTCCCCAGCTGATCGCTTCTTCTACCCGCGCTCCGGAATCTGAGCCGTCGTATTCCTGCGCAGTATTAACGTACACCGCATAATCAAGGCCTTCTTTAAAGATATTGGCATTCAAAGTGAAATGCTTGCTGATTCCTCCGCCTAAGATGATGGCTCCGGTCTTCTCAGAGTTCAAGACTAGATTGACGATGTCTTTCATCTCTTTGGTTACATCGATCAGAAATTCAGGATGGCTCTGCTTGAAGAAGTAAATCAAATCTCCTAAAGAGCCGTCGATCAATCCTGGACAGAACACTGGAATATCATTCTTGGCTGCCCAATAAAGTATTGAATTTTCATCATTGATTTCGATCCCTAACTCTCGGATCAAATCCTTGGGGCAGAATACTTTTCCCGTTTCTTTCTGGACCTGATAGATTCGTTCAAAGAACTTCTGCATAAAATCATCAAACACCGCAAAACGATCGTTAGGCACGAAAATATTGCCGGTTCTGTTAACTCCATTCTCAAACATCATCCTGCCAGAAGCATCAAAGTTTCCCAAGACAAATGGCTTCAAGCACTTGATAATATCTTCCTCCACCCCGCCGGCAGATGTAACCAAGACCTCAACTTTCTTATGCTTGACTAAATACTTAATTATTTCACGATTGCCGGAACTTACTTGATTAGAAGTATAACTGAGAAAGATTTTTACCTTCTCCCGGCGCATGGCTTTGATTATCTCTATACCCTGCGCTAAGTTGGTAGCTTGAAAACCCATCAATGAATAGGATTTCATAAATTGCTGAAAATCAAATGGTTGCTCAAAATCATAGCCCTTGATCTCCGGATGGCCTTCTAAAGTTACACATTCCTTGACTGCGTATTGTACATGCTTATCCTTCTGATCTTGACTTTTTGAATCTTGGTTGAGTTTCATGAATTATTCACCTAGAACGCATGCTGAAACTTTTTATCAACCGGGAGATAGCACTTGATCTTTGAGGAGGGACAATTTTAAGCATGACTGAACCTAGTGAGGTAGCCGCAAAAGCGAAATCTATCTCTCCTTGTACATCCGAAGGATACACGATAAGTGAAGATTCTCTTGCTTTTAATCTATGCCTTCCTGGGTTGCTGGCCAGAACAAAGAGCCCTTCATACTTTCCTTGGTGCTTGTCGATCCAGGAATTTATGGGAGTTACATAAACTTTTTTACCTGCTTTCTCTATGTAAACGTATTTTTCATTAAACGTGTCCCCTTGAGCCATTAAAAAACGAGCGCTTTTAGGAGCAGGAAACTCGTTTTTGGCTACATATTCTGCGGCAAAGGCCAAGTTCTTATCTAACATAGATACGATTCTGGTATCTAAAGAGACTGTATCGCTACGCGCTCTAACTTCTTTATATCTATCCACAGTTCGTAATCTATCGCGATACTCATCCCGTAAGTCGGTAGACATATCTACAGTTCCATAGTGTGTATTTATTGTAATCATATTTGTGACCTCATAATTTTGATTTAATTTTGGATTATTAACTAACAAAACGACAGAATTTCTTAACTTCCAAACCTACGTACGGAATCCATGTTTTTATTTACAATGAAGTTTATTTATATAACTTTCGTCACAAATTGATGGTAAAATTTATAATTAATCTGTAGTTTGGCTGATTGATGAAAAAATTCAAAGCCACCCATGTAGAAAATTTTATCCGTATCGAGAGCGATAAATATCAATTGATTATCATAGATAAAAAACCAATCGATTGGGTCTCAATCACCTTTGATATCATGAATTCTCGACGCAACCCAGAGATGATGGTCAGTGGCCGTGACCTGCAGCAATATCATCCTAAGATGCGTGAGATCACGGTAAATCCTCAGCATAGTTATGTAGAAGTAGGAGCGGGGATGGGCGAATTTATTCATACTGTTGTTCGAGAAGATCCAGCGCAAAAGCCAATGATC
>Ga0209542_10018097_pt1 | contig 11447 bp, 8 predicted proteins | sample RifCSPhighO2_01_FD_184028 | JGI IMG/M metagenome (GOLD analysis project Ga0209542, IMG submission 184028) | Soil microbial communities from Rifle, Colorado - Rifle CSP2_plank highO2_0.1 (SPAdes) (version 2) | ecosystem: Environmental > Terrestrial > Deep subsurface > Rock core/Sediment ...
TTTCAGGAATTATGTTTTTCGAAGGTGTGGTCCAAACCGCACTTCCTTTTGAATGCTGTAGTGTAATACCGCTCTGGTCATTTCTGTGTAATAGCATCCAATAATCAGTTGCACTAGTGTAGGCGCTTGCTAAAGTATAGGAATTTTGATTTATATTCTTTATTTTAATCCACATTGAAATTGTTTGATTGTCTATATCTAAATCATAGTTTAACGTTGTAGCTATATAATCATTAATCCCATCAAATTCATAAGCTCCATTAAATTTTCCAGTAGCATTAAATGTCGCATTGTTTCCACCTTCCATTGTCCCGTTTTTATTATTCCCGCTCCAATCATAAATATCAGTCTGCGTTTTGTTTTCAAATGTTGTATCATTATCAAAATGGAATAATAAAACATTCCCGCTCATGTTCATCCCGCGCAGATAATTCCCGCCCGTTTCATTCGCCCTAAAATTCGGCAACTCCAAACTGTACGGCACTTCCGTATGCCATGAGATGTTCGTGAAGTTCGCTTGCGCGCCGGCATCGAATACCTGCGATTCGTACTGACCTCTGGGCGTGAACGCTCCTTTTTGTCTGTCGTAGATTGATTTTATTTCGGCGGATGACAGCGAGCGGTTCCATATGGAAACTTCGTCCATTAGTCCTGAATAGTTTAATGCACCGCTTCTTTGTGCACCGCCAATAATTAAAAAAGCCGAGTTGTTTGTTCCTAATGCAATGTTACTATTAGTTACAGAACTATCTAAAAATCCGTCTACATATATACCAATAGTGCTTCCACTTCTGACCATCGTTCCCATATGCCAAATGTCATCATCTACTGATGTTATTCCTGTCGGTGAAGTTGTAGTATCACCTGTATCATAAACAACTATAAGAAACCCAGTTGTTATGGCAAAGTCATAACCTATTAATCCCCCGAAATCATCTCGCTTAGATAAAAGTCTTGTTTCCGTAGTTCCTGTCTTAAACCAAAAATTTATGGACATATTTATATTTCTAAACATTTGTAACGTATTCGCCTCAGTCTTGTTTATCAGAATAATATTTTGTGTGCTTCCATTGAACTGCATTGCACCACCAATTTTACCATTAGGCACTGTACCGTTAATCCCTTTATTCGTACCATTGTTATTATTCCCACTCCAGTCATAGACGCCCGTTTGCGTTTTGTTTTCAAACGTCGTATCATTGTTGAAATGGAACAGCAACACATTCCCACTCATGTTAATAATGCGATCAAGGTAGTATTCAGTACTTTGATTGTTCGGCAACTCCTGCAAGTAATCCGAGTCGTTCAACTGGATGAAATTTGAAGTCGTACTGTTCAATACCGTTCTGTTCAACACGCCGCCAAGATAACCATACGAAATCGTCGTAAAATTCTTTATTGTAGTGAAATTAAAATCAACCGTAAATAACGTATGAACATAATCGCGTAATTGTGTAGAATCGTTTGCGACGAATTGGATGATGTAGGTTCCTGCAACAGGCAAGCTGTATGATGTGTTGAATTTGTTCGTATTCGATTGCTGTGTTAAGATGAACTGCTGCCTTGACTGATTGGGATAGGTGATATTCGCAATGACGTAACGCGCAGACTGGTCGGGGAAGTCGGTGACGTTTGCTGAGATTTCTATCGCTGAAAGATTGTAGACTGAGTTGTTTGTCGGAGTTGCATTGGTTATGACAGGCGCAGTACCTGCATCGCCGAACGTGACGTTGCCGACTTCTATTGTGACGTTGTACAACTGCGGTGAGAAGTCGCCGTCGTCGGTGATGAAGTTAAATCTGTACTGGAAGAATCTTGACGCGTTGGTTGGTAATAGTGTTTGTTTTGCGGTGTCGTTGGCGACGTCGGTGAAGTTTTCTCCACTGCACGACTGGTCGTCGCAGGAGCGGACGGTGAGGTTGAGTCTATTTACGCCTCTGAGGTAGATGTCTTTGATTTCTTGCGCAGACAACGAGCGATTCCAGATGGCGAGTTCGTCGATGGAGCCGTTGAAATGCCTTCCACCATCCCACGCTCCGATTTCTCCTGGAAGAGGTATTGTTGTGTTTGCGGTTGTATACGTTCTTTGAACGTCCAACCTTCCGTCCACGTAAAAATCAACGGTTTTTGCAGGAGCATTATAAACCGTCGCTATGTGAATCCATTTGTCATAGTCGCTCGAAGTGAATGAACGAGCACTATTTCGGTCTACTGGGCTGTTCCCATTCACTGAAAATACCAGTTGATTTAATCCAGTATTACCAAACTGGAAATGGACGTAGCTATTATCCCATCCATCATGCATTATGAGTGCCTCAAAATCATTATCTTTAAGCCCATTTAAATTAATCCACATTGAGTATGTCAGCGCATCAAGACTTCCAATACTGGAAGAAATGGTGATATTATCATTAACACCATCAAAATCCATCGAACCGCCAAGCTTCCCACTTGCGTTGAATAATGCGCCAAAGGTTGTTCCGTTATTGTTATTTCCGCTCCAGTCATAGACGCCTGTTTGTGTTTTGTTTTCGAATGTCGTATCGTTGTTGAAATGGTACAGCAGCACATTCCCACTCATATTCATCCCACGCACAAAGTTCGTCGGCGTCTCATTCGCTCCAAAATTAGGCAGTTCAATCCCATACGGCACTTCAGTATGCCATGTTATATTCGTGTAATTCGCCTGTGCACCGGCGTCGAAGATTTGCGATTCGTACTGACCTCTGTCAATGAACGCTCCTTTCTGTCTGTCGTAAATTGTTTTGATTTCGGCGGATGATAAACTTCGGTTCCAGATGGCGACTTCGTCAATGGTGCCGTTGAACATATTTCCATGTGTGGCACAACCCGCATTACAGTTAGTTGCTAAAGAAAAGTGGTTAGTGTTTGAAACATCGATATTTTGGGATGATGAAATATCCGCTGAACTGGTAAGAATACCATCAAGGTATAATGACATTTCACCATCTCTGTCATATGTTACGACAGCGTGATAAAATCGCTGAGCATCGACAACATCGCTTTCAACATTTATTTCAATACTTCCATTATGGAGTATCCCCCTTATTTTATTTGAGCCTCCAATAACAACAGATAAACCGTAGTACGGCGTGTTAAATGCTTTTGATATTACGAAGCCTTCGTCTGTTGTCGTTGCAAGCTTAACCCATGTTGCGACAGTCCAATCAGAGGTGCCCATGTCAAGAGTATCACCCAAAGTGATGTAATCTGAATCACCGTCGAAATTCCAACCTTTTCCTAACTTGCCCGACACATTATTCCCCGCGGTCCCATTAAACCAGATAAATGTTCCATTGTTGTTATTACCGCTCCAGTCATAGATGCGGCTTAGATTCGTGCCATTTTCGCCGAACGAATCGTTGTTGAACTTCATATAAAGCACATTCCCCGTCATGTCAATGCCACCGAATTTATACGCGGATTCGTTCAGCTGGTCTGCTGCTAATTCCTGTGCAGCATCCGAATCGTTCAATTGAATAAATGTCGAGAACGTCTCGTTGAGTTCGGTGTTGTTTAATGCGCCGCCAAGATAACCGTAACTGATTGTTGTAAAATTCTTTATAGTCGTAAAGTTCCTATCAACCGTAAAGTACGAAACCTGAGAACTGTCTAAATTACCATTTGTATCATTGATGATGAACTGCACCGAGTAAGCACCCGCAGCCGGCAGTGTATACGAACTCGAATTATACTGCGATGCTGCTGATGTGGTCAGATTGAAGTCCGTGAAAGAACCATTTGGATACGACACATTAGCTCGCGCATAATTGATGCCGTTTGTGTCATCAACAGTGATGCTGAATTGGATTGCGCTGAGGTTCAGTACTGCTCCGTTTGGAGGGAAGAGATTTGACAGTGTTGCTGCCTGCGTATCTCGCGTGTCGATGGTGACGTTGTATAATTGAGGCGTAAAGTCGCCGTCGTCGGTTGTAAATGTATAGCGGTACTGGAAATATCTGTTTGATGCAACGGGGATATAGGTTTGTTCTGATGTGTCGTTGGTGACGTCGGCGAACGTTTCGGTGTCGCAGTTTGCGTCGTTGCACGAACGTGCGGTTAAATTCAATCGCACTGTACCGCGTAAGTAAATGTCTTTGATTTCCTGCGCTGACAAAGTTCTGTTCCAAATCGCGACTTCGTCCATGGAGCCGTTGAAATACTGAGATGTTGGCGGGTTACCACCTGCTCCGATTGCAATACCATCTCCGTGACTTGATATGTTGAGTATAGTTGTTAACCGTAATACACCATCCACATATAATTTCGTGCCACCCGTTGAACCATTAATAAATGTGAATCCGACATGATGCCAAAGGTCGTCAGCAACAAAGACTGCACTATCTCGATCAGCGTCCGCACGCCAATCATATAATAGGAATACACCATCTTTGACAAACATACCGTACGCACTTGCCTTTACAACAATGCCATGATAATATGGCCCTTGTCTGGTCTTTATCCATGCAAATACGCTTCCAGTGGTGAGATTGGTGGAGCCAGCGGGCGGTTCTGAAAGCGCTACATAATCATTAATCCCATCAAAATCCATCGAACCACTCAACTTTCCACTTGTATTGAACAATGCTCCAATTGTTGTGCCGTTGTTATTATTGCCGCTCCAGTCGTACACGCCTGTTTGTGTTTTATTTTCTTTAACGGTATCATTATTAAAATGGAATAGCAGCACATTCCCACTCATATTCATTCCACGCACAAAATTTTCGGTTTCATTCGCTCCGAAATTCGGCAAATCCAATCCGTATTGAAATTCCGTCTTCCAGGAAATGTTCGTCCAGTTCTGTGTCTCGCCGGCGTCGAATACTTGCGACTCATACTGGCCGCGGTCGATGAATTGCCCTTTCTGCCTGCCATAGATTGTTTGTACTTCTTCAAATGATAACGAGCGATTCCAGATGGCGACCTCGTCGATTGAGCCGTTGAACTGACCGGAATCACCATCAAAATCTCCGATGAACAGATTTTCTGCGGTGGTTGCTATTGCGCCTGTTTTTGACGCTTGTCCGCCTAATGCTCCGTTTACGTAAAGCCTGAGATTATTTGTTGATGTAGTACTATCATATGTTCCAACGACATGATACCACAATCCTGCCACAAGTGTCTGATTTCCATAAGCGGTTGTATGACCTGTCACATTTTTAACTCTAAATGCAAAACCAGAAGACGCAGCATCATCTGACTTAAAGAGAAGATACGCACCATTGACTGGATTCTTTGAAACAATCGTCGGGTATTGTGTCGTGATAGTGCTAAACTTAACCCAAGCGGAAACCGTAATAGCAGAAGTAATGTCCAGCGATGCGCTGTCAACTACTGAAACATTGTCGTTCCCTCCGCTGAAGTTACCAGAGAATGTACCCAACTTTGAAGGTGTATTAGATAAACCACCGCCAAGCCATGTCCCATTATTCCCAGAACGACTCCAGTCATATAGATGAGTATTATTTTCTTTGGATAAACCCGTACTATCATTATTGAAATGGAATAACAAAACATTTCCACTCATATTGATGATACGGTCAAGATAATATTCAGTGCTCTGATTATTAGGCAACTCCTGCAGATAGTCGCTTGCATTCAGCTGCACAAATCCAGAGGTATTGAACTCCGTTCTATTATACCGTCCCGAATCAAACTGCGTCGAATTGGATGTGTTAAACACTGCTTCGATGCCGACGTCTTCCGATAACGCAACAGGTTCGGGCATCTGCTCCCCATCCGTCTGATTAAACGTTTGGTTAGTTTGCTCTGTTTCATTCTCAATCGGATCAATCGTCACAACCTCGTCTGAAGTATAATTAAACGCAGTAATAATCAGCAGCGCATCCCCTTCTAGAATTGCATGGAGCGAAACATTGCTATCCACATCAACACATGTCTCAGCACAATAACTCTCGAACGACGTCGCATTCAGTAGTCTGCTGTCAAGAACTATCTTATCGCCCAGATACAGCGTTGCGTTTCCATTCCCGCTGAACGATCAAGTCACGCGCATTGACGAGACGATTACTTGCTCTTCAAGTGTTGATGTTGACGATATAATCGCGCCCGTTTCGAGCACGGCAAATCCGGTGATGCCGTCCCCTAACAATGAAACCAGATAGAGCGATGCGAAGACTATCAGGACGAAAAGTATACCAATTTTCATCGCTCCGCGGCTCATGGTTTCACCTTGCGGAGATCGAACGCAATGTTTATATGTCGGAATACCACTAGTATCACATTCGTGGGATCAGGTGGTATTCTGAGCATGCTCAAGAGCCACCGGTGTTCATGCTGCCATTCTGTTGACTGGTGGTTCTTGACATATTGATTTTCACGATAGTCATTGTTAGGTGATACTATGAACGAATCATTGATTGTTAAACGGTTGGTAACGGTTGATCGGGAGTTGCATAATCTGCTTGACGAATTGCGCATGAAGCACCCGAAGATGTCTTTATCGCAGATTCGAAGGCTCATGAAGTCTGCATCTGATGAAGATCCAACGGTCATTGTGCGTAAAATGCGGAATAAAGAGTATGATCTATGAGGCTTGTTATTGATACGAGCGTCATTATTAAAGGCATGATTGCTCCACGGCGACGAAAGCAGGGCGCCCTTCTCGATGAGCAACTGCGTCTCCATAAGACCGCCGCTTCCATTCTTGATCGAGTATATGCAAGAAATGCTGAACTGATAATCCCCACGGTTGCTATCGTAGAAATCGCCGCAGTGAGTTCTCGCCTCACGGGCAAAAGTGAATATGGAAAAGAGGTTGCTCTCTTCGTCCGCAGTATATCCCAGATAATAACGGAGCGCACCATTCTCGGCGAGAGCATTGATATTGCTGCTGAAGCAGGCACGAGTGGATTCGACAGTGTTTTCATTGCATGCGCCCGTGTCACACAATCCCTCCTTGTTACCGATGATAAAAAGATGCATGAAGCTGCTCTTGCGCTTGGGGTCCAATCCAAACTGCTGCGAGAGATGTGAGACATTGAGATTATTCTGATTGTTTTTAACTAAAGCGACGCGGCTCATGGTTTCACCTTGCGGAGCAATAATCTGAGCTCGCGTGCGTTATCGCTGTTTTCAAAGGAAAAAAGCTTGAGATGTTTGACCTGATCGATATGAACGAGATCCATTGAGTTAAGTTGGTCGAGAATGCGGAGCGTAGTTGACGGTGGAATATTGGCGAGCTTTGCGCATTCGCGCAGATAGAGAACGTCTTTTGATTTGGCTAAAACACGCAGCACTGCAACTATCTTTGGATCGATGAGCTGCAGCACTACCTCTTTCATTAGACGAAAGGATACCGATTTTATTTATAAGTGTTCTGTTTTTGGAACAGTGTTTCATTTTTGGAACAGTGTTTCATTTTTGGAACGAATTGAGTTTAAATTCTATATTAATTTGAATTTTTTTGTGATTTTTAAAGAATGATCAAAGTAACCAAAGTTGTGTCCAAGAGCCGAAATATTTATATATTACAAAAGTAAACATATGTAGTATGTTTGTCTCGAACTCATCGACGTTGATATTGCTTGCAAAGATAACGTTGCTCCAGAAGTTTTTGGATAATGCCCCAAAAGTGATTATTCCGGAAGAAGTACGCAATGAAATAAGTATAGGCTCGTTTGATGCGCAGCTTATAGAAAGTGAGATAATCAAAGGAAGAATAAGTGTTGTTAACAGTGACAGCACATTAAAAAGAGAATTGATGGAACAATTTCGGCTTGATGTTGGCGAAGCTGCCGCGTTCACATTGTATAAACCGATACATCATGCGATATTAACAGATGATAGAGAACTGATTAAACTTTGCAAGATTCAGAGAATACCGTTTATTTGTGCGATGGCTATTGTCGTACGCTTAAACGAACAAAAAATAATTTCAAAACAACAGGCACTTGAAAAAATTGATCGATTGTTCGAAATTGGAAGATACTCGAAAGAAATTTATGAAATCTACAAGAAGGAGGTAAAATAGAATGGAAATACTCTCTGTGCGATTAGAACCTAAAGGATTAGAGGATTATGAAAGAATATTGAAGCTGCGAAAGTCTGCAATAATCAGAGAACTTGTCAAAGAAGGCAAGAAACATAAGGCCGTATATCTCTATAAAGAAAAAAAAGTGAGTCTTGGACTTGGCGCACGACTTGCTGGAGTAACGTTAAGTGAGTTTATCGATTTGCTTGGGGAGCATAATGTCGATCTTAATCTCACGCTTGAAGATGTTAAAGAGTCTCTTGAAACGGCACGAAAAACGTTAAGATGATGGTGATAAATAAAAAGGACAAGCAGCTGGAGATTTCTATTCGACAGCTGCAGCTTATGAAACGTGGGCTTTATAGTCTCAATACATATAAATTCAATAGAGAAGAACTGTACGAACGATAATTAAATGAATAACCTCATTCAAAAGAAGCCATGCTCACTCACTGCTTTGCATTTCTTGAAGGAATAAGCCCGACGAAAGAAAAGAAGCTGCATGACACAGGAATCCGTACATGGGATGACTTCCTTAAAAGTGAGCGCGTCAAAGGTATTTCAGCCACAAAAAAAAACGTACTATGACCGGCAGCTTCGGCTTGCGCAGGATGCGCTTGTTCATAAGAATCCGAATTATTTTGCCGAGTTATTGCCGCAGCGAGAGATGTGGAGACTCTATCCGCACTTTCGAGATGTTTGCTTTCTGGATATTGAAGCGGATTCGCGAGGTATTATTGTACTTACATTGTTTGACAAGTATGAAAGCAAGACGTTTGTACGGGGCGTGCACTTGGGGAAGGATACGGTTAATCAAGAGTTAGGGAAATATCAGTTGATTGTGACGTTCAACGGAAGTTCTTATGATTTGCCAAAACTCAAGAAGTTTGGAGTTGAGATTCATGTGCCGCACATCGACTTGAAGGCGCTGTGTCAGCGGCTGAAGTTGATTGGCGGGTTGAAAGAAGTTGAGATTCAGTTAGGAATACATCGACCGCAGCATTTACGTGGGAGCGCAACCGATGCGTGGCGGGCGTTTTTGGCGTCGGGTGATCGAGAGTATCTGGAGTTACTGGTGGCTTACAACGAGCAGGATGCAGTGAGCTTGTACCAGTTGATGGAGAAGTGTATGAAGATGGTTGCGGAGAAATAGGGATAAAGTTAGGACTTTTTCTTTGAGATTTATAATTATATTACGGCGGCAACAATATTGGCAGAGGTCGGTCATGCTGCTCAGAACTGCGAGTTCTGGCACATCAAGAAGCGCGGCTTCTTAATGTTCGCATGCCCTCCGCTCGCCTTCGGCTCGCTCCTCGCCAATGTTGCCGCACGAGAGTAACGAGTAACGATAACAACGTCAACCCCGTCATTGTCGTCTCTAACGTGCACACCTCCGTGGCGCCACGCGTGGTGTTCCACGCTAGTCACGTTCGGCTGATGCCTCGTGACAGAGCGAGGCGAATGCCGAGCGGAGGGCGGGAGGAACGAAGTGACGACTGACCGACTGCCGCCATGGAGGAGGTGTGCTTTTCTGAATAAGACTCAACAAAACACCTCAAAACGTTTAAATATCCTAATTATTTCCTCGTTAGCACACTAAAGAGGTGTACCATGAAAGATAATATGATCGGAAGCTGGGCGTTCATTATTGGCGTCGTTGCAGCTGTTGTTTTAGGTATTGGTTTAACCGCAGATTACAAGAAAGTGTTGATATAGATATTGTTCTTCCTTGGATTGGTTATAGGTATGTTAAATGTAACCGCGAAGGAAACACAGTCGTTTTTGACGGCAGGGACGTTACTTGCATTGATGTCGTTTTTAGGACTTCAAGTGGGCGTATTTACTGAAGCGCCGTTTGTTGTGAACATCCTCAATGGCATATTGACATTGTTCATTCCAGCGACGATTATTGTTGCGTTAAAAGCAGTCTATATGTTAGCGCAGGATTGAGTACGTAATTAGTCTAATGACTTTATCGCAATAATCTCCACGCAAAGTGCGCTTTGCTAGTCGCGTTCGGCAGCTGCCTCGCGACCTCCTCAATGGCAGCGATGCTTAGAGGCGAAGCCTCTTGCATCTCAAAATCCGGCAGGATTTTAAGACGAGTCGCGCGCGGCGCGCCCTCTTACGCTCTCTGTTGAGAGCTCCAGCGCGCCACGGGATTGTTAGAAATTACATCTTGACTACGTGCGTTCTTTACGAACTTTTTAGAATCTGACCAGGATGAACAACAATGCCAGCTTTTGTAATATTGAACATCATTGTTTTGTTGCTGTGCGAAGTGCCGCGCATTTTGAGAATTTCTAATGCGCGCTTGCGCTCGCCACGGGCTCTGAAATGGTATAATAAGATAATACTGTCTGCTTCAAACTCCAATGACGTGTTTAATAAGTCATCTTTGCGGGCAGCTGCCTGTGATGTCAATACCGCAGTACAGCCCCACTTGTTAATCAGCTCAAACAATGCAAGACCAGCTTCTTTTCTTGACAGCTCATCTTGGTAGAGCAAATAAAAAGATGTAACGGAATCAATAACTAAGCGGGTGACCTTTTTTTTGCTGATCAGCTGGTCAATCGTGCCGCCGCCTTCTTCAATCAGTGCTTTTACTTGCTCTGGGCTGTGTTCCAAATAGAAAAAATGCTTATCATTCTCATATTTCTCAAAATTCCAGCCGAACCCAGCCATGTCACCATAGAGTTTTTCCTTTTTTTCTTCAAACGTGAGATAGATACAGGATTCACCGAGTTTTAAGCCTTCGAGAAGGAATTGCATGGCAAAAATGGTCTTTCCTGAGCCTGCGCCGCCAGCGACAAGAGTGATACTCTTTTCTATCAAGCCGCCACCGATTAATGTGTCAAGATGATCGATGCCTGTTTTGATGCGAGTGACTTTAGTAGAACGTGTAGCACTCTTTTTGGGCTTTGCTTGCTTTACACGCTTTTTCATTCCTGAAGAGAAATACACCACCTATTTAAAATTAATGAGTCATATGCAATGCCAGTATAAACGAGAATGGCGAGAGAAGTGCAATTATCATCGGCAAGCCAAATGTAATGTTGCCAACCAGTGGAATTGAAAGTGATGCTAATAAGCTTGTTGCAAGCAGGAAATGCGGGATGCTGCATAAGAGGAGGATTGAAGCGATATTCATGCTTTTTGATTTGATCGTCGGGCTTGTGCCTGCATAGAAAATGTATGCTGCAGTCAGCAGCGCTGCGACAAGACCATATCCATGGACAAAACGGAGCACCAGTGTATCGCTTACGGTGAATAGCACAATCGTGAGGAGAATTGAAAGTGAGAGCAATGATGTGTGTGTTGCTTTTTCTTTTGCCGGCCATTCCAGGCTGATTGGGAAACGGGCGAGATTGGATGCGCCAACCGCGACAGCGACTGCGCCAATAAGCTGAAGATAAATGCTCATTCTGCTGAA
>Ga0209542_10018098_pt1 | contig 11445 bp, 9 predicted proteins | sample RifCSPhighO2_01_FD_184028 | JGI IMG/M metagenome (GOLD analysis project Ga0209542, IMG submission 184028) | Soil microbial communities from Rifle, Colorado - Rifle CSP2_plank highO2_0.1 (SPAdes) (version 2) | ecosystem: Environmental > Terrestrial > Deep subsurface > Rock core/Sediment ...
CCAGTCCCTTCCCTTACTTCATCCCCATCTCTTCCGCGGAATTGTTGCAGTCCATGGCCTCCAGCACGAGGCTGTCCTCCCTGCCCTTCACCGGCCCTTCCGCCAGGCGCTTTCTTCCCATGGGAAGCGGAAGATTTATATATTATTTAAACATTCCGTTACAATAATAACATTTTGAAAATCAATGGTCCCAAGGACGCAAGGCACATGGTCACCGTCGCGCATCTCGTCAAGAGGGCAGTACAGCAGAACGAGTTCCTCCTCGAGGCGATGGCCAAGGACCTGGTGAGCTACGGCAACCTTGCCGCGCTCATCAAGCCGGAGATAGAGAAGGAGTTCGGCAGCCCGGTCAAGGACGCGGCCGTCGTGATGGCGCTGCGCAGGTACGCGGACGGGCTCTCCAAGACAACGAAGAGGCTCGAGGGCAGGCGCCTTCCGGGAGAGATCCTCATGCGCACCAACATCATCGACATCAATGTCCTCAAGACACCCATCTTCTCGACCAAGATCAAGGACCTCTACAAGATGGTGGACGTCGAGCATGGGGACGTCTTCAATGTCATCCTCGGCAACAACGAGGCGTGCATCATCACCAACGAGAAATACCGGGAGCGGCTGATGGGATTCCTCAAGGGAGAGTCCGTCCTCACGAAGCAGCAGGACCTCGTGGCCATCACCCTGCGCTTCTCCTCCAAGGATTTCCTCACGACCCCCGGCGTCATCTTCTCCGCCGTGCGCAGGCTGGCGTGGGAGAGCATCAACATCTACGAGATCGTCTCCACCATCACGGAGCTCACGGTCATCATCCACAAGAGGGATTCCATGAAGGCATACACCGTCCTGCAGGAGGTCGTTGCGGGATGAGAGGCGCGCTTTCCTGTGTCCTCGGGGCGGACATCGGCGGCACCACCGCCACCATCGGCATCTTCTCCCCCAGCCTCAGGCCGGTGATGATGTTCTCTTCCGGCACCGGGGAAACCAACCTCCGCCTCCTGCTTGCGAAGGCGGCGCAGGACGCGAAAGGGCGCGGCATAGCCATCACCGCTGCCTGCTTCGGCGTCGCCGGCCCTGTCGAGGGCGGCAAGGTGCGGCTCACCAATGCGCCCTGCACCCTCTCTGTCCGGGAGATCCAAAAAGCCCTGGGCATAAGCAACGTGAGGCTCATCAATGACTTCGAGGCTGCTGCCTATGGCATCCTGACGGCATCATCGCGGGACCTCATCCCGCTGACGCGGAACAAGCCAAGGAAGAACGCGCCCATGGCGGTGATCGGCGCCGGCACCGGGCTGGGAAAGGCGCTGCTCCACTACGACGCGGGGACGGGCAGGTATGCCGCCCTGCGCTCGGAGGAAGGGCATGCGCCGCTTCCCGTCGCCGATGACGAGGAATACGCGCTGCTCCAGTTCATCAGGAAGACGAAAAAAATGAGGATGGTGTGCTGGGAGGAAGCGCTCTCCGGAAGGGGCATCGCCACCCTGTATGATTTCGCCGTCAGCAAAAGAAAACAGGCGCTTTCGCCGCCTGAGCTGCTCGTCAACAGGGAGATACGGGCGGCATCGGACAAGGCGTCCCTTGTCGCGGCCTACCGGAAGAAGGACAGGCTCTGCAAAGAGGCATTTTCCCTTTTCACGCGCTTCTATGCCCGGTTCGCGCGCACGACGGCGGCGTCCGCGCTTCCGTACGGGGGCCTATACATCAGAGGAGGCATTGCCGCCAAGAACCCGGACATCTTTTCCTCCCGGGAATTCAGGCAGGAATGGGAGAACGCGGCGGAGCTGAAGCCGCTGCTCGCCAAAATCCCCCTCTTCGTGGTGAAACACACCGGCTTGGGCGTGCGCGGCGCCGCATGGCACGCGCTGAACAGGCAGGGATAGGCTATTTCTTTGTCCTCTTGTACCCTTCGACCAACACGCCGAGGATCAATATGGCGGCGATGATGATGGCGGGCGCAGTGGGCACGGGGCGTTTGCGCGGCGCAGGGGGTTCTTCCTTCTCCCCCGGAGCTGGTGCGGCGATGGTGCCGGGCTCTTGGGCTCGCGCATCCTGCCCGCTCACCTGCGCTGATGCAGTTTCCTCTCCTGTTTCCGGGGCAGCCATGCGTTCCTCCTCCGGAACAGTGATCATCCTCTCCGTCAGCGTGCCGAGGAAGGTGTTGTTTTGCGCATCGATCCCCCCGCCGCCCATCACCGCCACCCCGAATTTGCTGCTGCCGAGGGTGTTCCCCGTGAGCGAGACGGAGGCTGAATTGCGGACGCCTATCCCTATCTCATAGTTCCGGAGCGTGCAGTCCCGTATGCTCACTCCATAGCTGTCCAGCACCGCGATGCCCACCCCTTCCCCGCTGCCTTCCAGCACTGTTCCCTGGCAGGACAGATCGATGCTTGTTCCTTCCACCATCATCCCGGAGACCGAGTAATTGCCCGGGCAAAGCGTTGTCGATGATCCCAGGACGAGGCCGTCAGCCGGAATGGTGCACTCGGCAGAGACCCCCAGGGCCAAGGCGAAGAGGAAGAAGAGGAGTGCTGCGCCTGTTTTCATGCAGGGATTTTGATGGGCATCGTTTATATGTGTTGCTTTTTCAGGCAGTGAGACCATTCAGATAAGGGAGAACGCCGAGGGTGGCGTCTTGTTGCGAGCGTCCTGCGATTAGGAATGCGGGGAGACAGAAGGATGGCTCCTCCGGAGATGTCGACTTTCCGGTTACGAATGCCAAAGCGAGCCGACGCCACCCTGCGGAGCAAGTCGTTCTCCCGCGCTTTAAGTGAACGGTCTCTCAGGCAGCAGGGCAACTTTTCCCTTCATAACCTTTATAAAATAAGAATATGACTGGGGGGCCATGAGGAAAGACGGTGCTGTCCTTGTTCTTGTCGGAGTGTTCCTGCTCTTTGCTATGCTGGCATGGAGCGCGCCGCTCGAAGGGAACAGTCCTCCTGATGAATCGTCGCAACCTCTCCTGCATGCCCCCTCAGAAAAAATCGGAGAGGAGGTCATGGAGAGTCTCTCCGAGCAGGGGGAGGCGAACGTCATCGTCATCCTGAAGGATGCGCCGCCGCAGAACGGTGTCAGGGCTGGTGCCGTTCGATTGGGGGGTGAGAAGGAAAAGCAGGAAGAGCGCATCCGGACGATCGCTTCCCGGCAGGATGCGGTGCTGTCCCGGCTTTCCTACCGCAATGCAGGCCAGCAGGACATCACACCAAAGAGAAGGGCGGGAATCGCGTCGCAGCCGCTCTCTGCCCCGGACCTCCTGCTCAAGAGGAAATACCTCACCATCAACGCCTTCAGCGGCACCGTGAGCGCGGAAGGGCTGGCGAAGCTGGCCGATGATCCCGACGTGGAGCGCATCGTGCCCAACCGGGAAGTCCATGCGTTCCTGGCGGAGAGCAAGGCGGTGACCAATGCGTCCGAAACATGGAAATTGGTGTACAACGGCACCAACCTCACGGGCAGCGGAGAGACGGTCTGCGTGATTGACACGGGGGTTGACTATACCCATCCCAATATGGGGGGCTGCACGTCGACGAGCAACCTCAACGACGGCTCCTGCGCAAAGGTTCCCGGCGGCTATGATTTCGTGAACACCGACCAAAATCCCATAGATGACCACAACCACGGCACCCATGTCGCCGGCATCGTGGCTTCGGCGAACGAGACCTACAGGGGAATTGCCCCTGATGCGAGGATCATCGCCATCAAGGCCCTGGACAGCGCCGGCAATGGTGTGTTCGGGGATGTTGCTGCGGGAATTGAGTGGTGCACGTACAATGCCTCGCTATTCAATGTCTCTGTAATCAGCATGAGCCTTGGGACCAGCACCGTGTATTCCAGCTATTGCGACGACACTTCAGGCTACGAAACGACAAAAGCGGCCATCGATGCGGCCATCGCCAAAAACATCTCGGTTATTGCGGCTTCCGGAAATGGGGTCAGCACGACCGGGATCTCCAGCCCGGCCTGCATCAGGAACGCGACGGCTGTCGGCGCGACCTATGACGCCAATGTCGGGGGAGTCGTCTATTCCGCCTGCACTGACGCGACAAGCGCAACGGACAAGATCACCTGCTTCTCCAACAGGAATAACCTCACGGACCTGCTTGCGCCCGGGGCGCTCATCAACTCCCTCCTTCGGGGAGGAGGGATCGACGAGCAGTCAGGCACGTCCATGGCCGCGCCGATGGTGGCGGGGGCATTCGCGCTGGTCCACCAGTACGTCAAGGCGACGCAAAACAGAAACGCAACGCCCTCCGAGATAGAGGGCACGCTGAACACGACGGGGACGAGAATCACGGATTCCGGCGGCTCAGGATTGACGTTCTCGCGCATCAACATCCTCGGTGCGCTGGCCTCGCTGGACACCACCCCGCCGAACATCACGTTCGTCCCCCCCACCCCGGCAAACAATTCCGCGCTGCCCTCCTCCTTCACCATCAACATCACCGCCGGCGAAGTGCTGCTCAATGCCACCCTTGAGTTCAACGGCACCAATGAGACGATGGCCGGCTCCGGCACGGGCTGGTCAAAAAGCAAGTCGGGCATCTTCGGCATCGGGACCGTGACGGTGAAGATATGGGCCAACGACACGTTCGGCAATCTCGCGCAGAGCCCCTTCTTCACGTATGCGTTCGACACCACTGCTCCCAACATCACCTTCGTCTTCCCCACGCCGCTGAACAATACCAAGACGTCGAACAACACGCTGTTCATCAACGCCACGGCCAACGAAAGCCTGAGCACGGCCCTCCTGGAGTTCAACGGCACCAATGAGACGATGGCCGGCTCCGGCACGGGCTGGTGGAGCAACAAGACCGTCGTCTCGAACTGGAACGCCACCTACTCGTACAGGGTGTGGGGCAATGACTCCTCCGGCAACATGGGCGTCACCGAGCTGCGCGTCTTCATCTCCAACAACACTCCCCCGGGCATCAGCGCGTTCCAGCCGGCCGCCTCGCTCAGCATAGCGGAGGAGAGCGCAGCGTTCCTCTTCAACATCACCTTCACCGACGCGGAAAACGATCCCATCGCAGTGACATGGCGGCGCAACAACACCGTCGTCGCGGCCAGCGGCAACTATTCCTTCGCCAACAACTTCTCGGCTGCCGGCGTCTACATCGTCAATGCCTCCCTCTTTGACGGCAACCTGACGGCCGCCCAGGGATGGTACTTCAATGTCACGAACAACAACCGGCTGCCGAACCTGACGTCCATCAACATCACCTCCACCGATCCCCTCAGCAGGAAGAACGGCACCCTCGGCTTCGCCTACTCCGCCTCGGACGCAGACGGGGAAAGCACCACCCTCAACCAGACCAGGTGGTACAGGAACGGCGTGAACCAAACCGCGCTGGACAACCTCACCACGGTGCTGCCGGGCAACCTCACCAAGAATGATGTCTGGAACGTGAGCCTTCTTGTGTTCGACGGGCTGAATTTCAGCGCGTGGCAGAACAGCTCGGGATTCACCATCGCTAACGCCGCCCCCCTCATCAACATCACCGTCGGCAGCGTCACTGTGCAGGAGACGCAGTTCGTGAACATCTCGCTCAACGCCTCTGACATCGATCTTGACGATCTCACCTTCACCACCAACCTGAGCGCCAACATCACCATCGCGAACAACAATCTCTCCGCCCTCTGGTACACCACAATCACGGATGCCGGAGAGTACCGGGTGAACATCACGGTCAATGATTCCTCCCTTATTGACTCATTCACCATCAACATCACCGTCGTAGACGCGAGGGACGCGGACGGGGACGGCAACCCGGACTTCAATGACACGGACGGGGACGGGGACGGCAACACCGACGGGATAGACTTCCTGTTCGGCAACCTGTCCTCTGTCAACGCCTCCGCGGCGCTGAACCTCAACATCACCATCAACGGCACCATGAACTTCTCCAAGGCGTATAACGGGACCGTGCCCGTGGTCTTCACCTCCAACCTGAGCAATGCGACCCAGACCATCATCGAGTTCAATTTCACCTTCAACACCTCCAACATACTGGACCTGAACAATATCACCATCAACTACACCGTCAACGGCAGCAGCGGGCTCGCCATCCGCGGCCTCAAGCGGCAGTCCGGCAATTTCACCAAGACGGCCTATCTGGACAAGCGCAACACGACCGCCAAGGCGGTGTGCATCAAGGACGCCGATGTCTCCCTCCAGAACATCTCCGGCAACTGCGACGCCCCCAATGAGACGCTCGTGAGCTGCGCGAACGCGACCTCCGGGCAGTACGCCTGCTACGACACCGGGACGCGGTACCGGATCACCGGGCTCAACCACTCCGCGGTGATCGAGCGCTGCCAGGATGTCGACGGGGACGGCTATGGAACGGGATGCACGTCTGGCAGCGACTGCAATGACAACTCGTTTTCCTCAACAAACACATGCAGCAGCGGCAGCTCGGGCAGCTCGGGCTCCGGCGGTGGCGGCGGAGGAGGCGGTGGCGGAGGGGGTGGCGCGGCCATCCAGGCCGGCACGAAAGTGTCCAAGTTCTTCGCGGCATTGCAGGCCGGAACGCCTGCCTCGACGGCAGTCGCCAAGGCAGGGATGGCCGTCACCGGCATCACGTTCACCCCGACGGTGGACGGGGCGGGAGTCACGATGACTGTCAGGGTAGTGGAGAAGAACGAGACACCACACCCCAACACCAACATGGTCTATCAGTATTTCAACATCACTTTCGACAAGCTGAAACCATCTGAGGTAGGAAGCGCGACCATCGCGTTCTCAGTCAATGCGTCCTGGTTCTCCTCCAATGCCCTTGATGAAGATACCGCCGCTCTTGAAAGATACGATGGCGGCTGGCAGCGGCTGGGCACCGTCCTCGTGCAGCAGGGTGAGGAGCGGCTCAACTTCTCCGCGCAGTCTCCCGGCTTCTCGCTCTTCGCGATAACGGCAGGCAAGGCCAAAGCAAGGGAGGAGAACCTGAGCAGCATGCCCGGGCCAAAAGAAAACGAAACAAGGGGCAATGCGACCGCAACGGCGCAGAAAACGGGGCAGGTGGGGCAGGAACCAACAGGGAGGCAGCGGGGCAGCGGGGCATGGCTCTGGTGGCTGGCCGGAGGCCTCGCCGCCATCCTGGTATCACTGTTCTATCATCACAGGAAAAGATCCGGCAAAAACAGGAGATAAGCAGGCAAGCACGCTCCCTGGTCTTATCATACCTTAGAGTTATAATGGAGAACAATAGTTCTTAATGGGATTTGTGTTGTTCTCCGGATATATGGTAAAAGGCAAAAAATTTGAGCAATAAAATGCCTTTTACTTATTCCGAACGGACAACTATTGCCCAATAGATTTTGTCCGTGAGTATAGTGGGGCATGTACAGTATCAATCACTTTTGTGCTCCACTATAATCTCTTGGATATTTGAACATTTTTGGCATTGCTTTCTTGTTATTGAAGGTTTTCCGCAGGTGGTATTTTGCTGCGTTGAGCGAAGGAAGAACGCGATTTGTCCTTGTGCCAAATCATGTTGATGCGCAGGCGCATCTTCCAGAGGCAATGAGGAAATACAATGACTCTTCAACAAGGGCTCTTCAGGTCTGGTCAACCTTGACCACGCTTGCAAATACTGCGGCTTTGGAGAGACAGCAACAGCGTACAAAAATCAGCCAAAGAGGCATCTGGAACAGCAATCCTGCTTTCATTCTACGCGATTGAAACTGATTGGCTCGATAATCTTGCCAACAAACCCGTGATAGAGGATTTCTTTGCCTCCCGGAGAGTAGCGGTGAACATATTTTTGTTTGTCTAGAAATTCAACCTTTCTACATCCCTCTAGGGCAGAAATCACCTCATTGTATTCTGCTTGTCCATTCTCCAGAATTTTACTGCATAAATTAAAGGCAAACAGGTCGTTTGGGGCAAGAAAGGACAGGACATTGTTAAAAGCAACCGGGGGAACGTCATTAAAGCCCAGCGCAGAAACAGTGATGGCAACATGAGGGCCATACTCCATAATGGTTTGGACAGTCTGCTTTTTAGGATTGCTCATGTTATCAATCAGATAGATTTCATAACTGGTGCCTCCTGCAGTCTGGTAAGCTTCCATTGCTCTTGGCAATATGTCCAGTCCAATAATCCTCTCCACTCCAATCTTTCTGAGCTCTTCCCCAACCAATCCTGTTCCAGCTCCAAAATCAAGGAAGGTGGACTTAAGCAGGCCATTATTTTCCTCCTGACGAAGAGCCTTTTCAAGCATGCCTACCATGAACGTATGTGATCTGCACTGCAAGGTCTCATAGAAAATGAACTCATAAAGGCCAGGTACCTTGTAAATCTCGCCATACTGGTGGGTTTTCAGGGTTGCTTCGTTTACAATTTTTCCCCCTTTAAACCTTTGAAAGTGGAAGGTCTCAACACCCTGCTGGGACCTCCCATCACCCTCTAAGAATTCTATTGAAAATCCATCTTGCACGGTACCATTCCCCCTGTATCTGCCATATCCGAGGGAAGGCAGATTTCTTTTAAAAGGTTTTGCCCATTGGGGATATGCCCTTCATCTGCACCAGCTCTGCCTTCTCGATGTCAGCGAGGTCCACCAGCGGCCTGGGGAACTTCTCCATGTCGTCCATGATGCGGCTGCACGCGGTGTTGACCCAGCAGTCGATGAACGGGAAGTTCTCGAGCTGGGAGAAATCGATGGTGTCCGAGATGAAGAGGTAGACTTCCTTGTCCTTGAGGCTCTTCTTGAGCGCCATCGCCCTCTTGAAATGGTTCTGGCCCGGCTTCATGGAGACCAGCACCCCAAGGCGCTTCGCGTGCAGGAACGATGTGTGTGCCGCTTTCCGCTTCCTGTTGAGGCGCATCGCTTCTTCCCTGGGGATTTTGGACTGGATGCCCTCGATGGGATCGTAGCAATAGACATCCTTCTCTGTCGAAATCGCGACGCCGAGCGGATGGAACCTCCCGGTGCCGAAATAGAGGAATGCATCCACCTCTCCATTCATGCTCTCCGCCGCTCCCTGGTCGCAGCCCAGCAGCTGGGTGTCGTACTTCTGCCTCATCTTCCCCGTGAGGACTTCCTTGCCCTGCTTCTCCAGGAATGCCCTGACGTCCCCTATCTGGTCCAGGAACTGCACCGTGGACACCAAGCCGAGCCTCTGCGGAAGCTCCGCTGCGTTGATGCCCTCCAGGGTGATGGGGCCGGTATATCTCCCCTCGACCATCATGATTTTCATGCGGGAAAGGGAGAGCTTTTCATTTATAAATATATAGAAAAAGGGTTCTTTCTCATCCGCAGCTCGCCACCACGAGCTTCACCGGCTTGCCCTTGTAGAGCACGATGGCGCTGGATTTCGCCAGATTCCCGGAGCCGCAGGTGACGGTCGCCGCCCATGATGATTTCTCCCGCGGGATGCCGGACGGGCATTCCACTTCCTGCGTTGCCCCGTAATTGCGGAACCACCCTGTCTTGGCGAGATTGCACGCCTGCGCCGCGAGGGCATCATAGAACCCACAGCCGTTGACGGTGTCGCAGGACGCCCTGATGAGGTCGCTTCCCGCGGTGGTGCAGTCAGATTCGCAGGAGCCGAGCGCCATGAGGGAATAATTGGATGACGAGGTGAAGTTGGATGTGGCCTGCGATTGGGGCGGGACAACGACATTCTCCTTGGTGAGGGGCGCGTACTCCTCGCGGGACACCACAAGATTATAGGTTCCGCAGTTCACCGCCATGGCATATTTGCCTGAGCTGTTGGTGGTTGCCGTTGCCTGCGTCGTTGTCCCTGAGAGGGCGGAGACTGTCGCGTCCTGCACCGTGGCATTGTCCCCATTCTCGACCGTTCCGGTGATGCCGCCCGCGCAGTCCGCATCTGCGCAATCCGCCTCACCGTCGCAGTTGTTGTCGAGGCCGTCCGCACATGACATTTCCGGGCTGGTTTTCGTCGAATTGTACACTCCCGCGGCATTGTCGCAGAGCGAGTCGCCGCATTGGAAATCCATGCTGTCCCCGTCCGCATTGGTGCCTGAATTCTGCCACTGGCAGCCGGAGGAGCAGGTCTGGTAGGACGAAGTGGTGTTGCTGTCTCCGGATGATAGCGTGTAATTGATGATGACAGAGCCGGAGGAGCCGGCAGAACTTGTGCCTCCTGTGCTGCCTGTGCTGCCTGGAGAACCAGGACTGCTGGGTCCGCCCCAGTAGCCGTAATCACCGCCGCCAGCGCCGCCAGCGCCGCCAGCGCCGCCAGCGCCGCCGGCTCGTGCCGCGCCGCCTGTGCCGATGGTAACCGATATGTTGCCACCTGCAGTCGGGGCCCCGGCATCACCCGCGTTCCAGGTCTTTACTGCTTGTCCGCCAGCGCCACCACTTGCACCTGAACCGCCATTCGATCCTGTCGCACCCTGAGCGCCATTAGGACATGGCGAGGATTCAGTAACGGTGCCTCCTGCACCACCGGCTCCGCCTCCCCCTCCCCCTCCCCCAGAGCCACCGGCTCCGCCTGCGGCACCACCGCCGGTCGTATTAGTATCGCCTCCGGTTGCGGTACCCGCAGAACCAACGGCGCCGCCATTTCCGACAACGGGCGTCGCTGAAGAGAACGTTGATGACCCGCCGGAAGCTCCTGCTGTACCTGCCGAACCCCCGCTCCCCCCCGCGCCCCAACCGCCGCCGCGAGAGCAACCTTCCTCGGGCCAGTACGCATATCCTCCTTGGCCGCCGGTACCGCCCGTACCTCCTGTCCCACCAGTGCCGCTCGCCCCTGCGCCGTTCACCGTGACAGTGAGTGTGGAGTAGGAGGGTACAATGAATGTGCCAGAAATGGTGAAGGAGATGATTTCAGGAGAACCGGAGATGCCAGATCCGGAAGTGACGCACTGATGGCTTCCCGGTGAACAAACGCCCTCGTTGGCGCACTGCCAGCTTCCCCATGAGCAGCCGCTTGAGCACGTCCTTATCAAAGTGCCGCAGTTCCCGCAGCTGCTGCCGTACTCCACCTGGCCTGGGCTGCACGATCCCTGCCCGGTGCAGCTGCCGCCGCAATTGTAATGGCCGCAGTAGCCACACGCCTGCCCGTTGTTCCCGGAACAGCCACCGCCTCCTCCGCCACCGCCTCCTCCGCCACCGCCCCAGGAGACGCCGCTGGAAAAAATCATGAGAACAAGGATGGCGATGCCCATGCGAGCCATGCTTGTCAACGCCAACCTCTTTTGCTGCATAGTGCTTCTCGCCATGACACCCAATCGCGAAACCTGCCTTCCTGCCCATCCCTTCTTTATAAATTTGTTGGGGATTGAGGTGGAGACCGTAGCACCATCACTGCCAACGCCATGGATTTTTGCTTATCATTGCAGTATTGAAAGGCTTGACTGTGCTATCACGTTTTTAGTTAACACTCGCGCCTCACCTTCGGGTGAGGCGTATGTACAAGTTAACTTTTGAAAAACGTGTTTGGATAGTCAAGCATATCCTGAAGGGAGCATCCCCTTCCAAAATT
>Ga0209542_10018100_pt1 | contig 11445 bp, 8 predicted proteins | sample RifCSPhighO2_01_FD_184028 | JGI IMG/M metagenome (GOLD analysis project Ga0209542, IMG submission 184028) | Soil microbial communities from Rifle, Colorado - Rifle CSP2_plank highO2_0.1 (SPAdes) (version 2) | ecosystem: Environmental > Terrestrial > Deep subsurface > Rock core/Sediment ...
CGCCATGGAAATCGCCAATGCCATCGTGCGGTTCAGGAAAAACGGTAAAGAGGTCGAAGAAATCAGGAAGATCTTCGGCAAGTCGGGGTCTTGGGTTTATCAACACCTGAAACTCGTTGATAAGCTGCATCCCAAGGTTCAGGCGATGATGTCACAGGAAGTGCCGGAAGAAAAGCGATTGGTGTTCTCTGTGGCGTTGCTTGTCGCTGATGTTCCGACAGACTTGCAAGAGAAGATTGCCGAAACCATCGTGGGTGAAAATCTCAAGGCAGTCCAGGCCAAGGATTTCATCCGCCGCCAAGGGAAAAAGCACGACTTTTCCGTGGGCAACCCCGAAAGGACGCCCCGGAAAGACTATGCAATCTTGCTCAACTTCGCAAACAAGTTGCAGCGGGATCTGGGGGTTCTCACTCAGTTTCCCAAGGATTTCTTCGAGAAGTTGTTCGAGTTCCGCGAAGCTACCGACCACGCCCAGATGCTGCTGTTGCTGGACAGGGGCATCGAGGATCTTCGCCGCTTGAAAGAGACGGTCAGGCGGGCCAAGAAGTAACGGGAAAGACCTTAGGGTCTGTGCAATGTCTAATCGAAAGGTTAGACATTTTTTGTTACTAGAAAAATGAATTTTACTTTACAATTAACTTCAAATGGACCTATACTGTTAGTAATACAAACAAAACTTAAAAAAATATTATGAAGAAAGTAGTTATTGCGTCAACGTTGGTGTTGTTGGGGCTTGCGAATGTTGCGGGGGCGGTGACAAGTGTTCAAAATACGGATTCAAAAGAAACAGCAGTGTCTGTTAAGACTGAAGTAAAATTGGAAAGCGCCACCGGTGTAGTTGGAAAGCCCTTTATACTTGATGGGTCAAAAAGCCAGGATGATGGCACTATTCAAAAGTTTTTATGGAAACAGGTAAGCGGGCCAACAACTATTAAACTTCCGGCTGTTAATTTGGCTAAAATATCAGTTGTACCGACTGTGGCTGGAACTTATGTTTTTGAACTTACGGTTACAGATAGCACTGGGCTTTCTTCTGTTGCGCAAAAAGTTGAAGTTAAGGCGTATGCTACTGACCCTTATGTTGAAACAGCACAGGTTGCACCAAAAGATTCAGATGCACAGGCCGGTAATACGGTTAGAAGTATTGGCGACCCAGATTTTGACCTGCTAGACATTAGTGTTAATTCAGATGATGCTAAAAAACTTCGCACCGAATCAGTAAATGAAGGCCAAAATGAAAACTGGAACTTTGGTGATAAGCAGATAACAGATAGCATAAAAACTTCTGCAGACCTTAAAACCTACGTGGATGCCGTGGTGTTAAACGATGAAGCCATTGAAGATGTTAAAGTAGATAAAGATACTATTGAAGTTAAGTCAAAAGAACAGGGCAAACTATTTTGGTTTATTCCGGTTACTATGACTTCAAATGTTATTGTAAAATACACTTTGTCTGACAGCACAGCAGATACGGCAGATGTAAGCGTGCGTTTGCCATGGTGGCATTTTCTGGTTAAAAAATTTAACAATGACCCAAGCGCAGTTCAATTGGAAATAGTGGCGGAGATTCAAAAAATAGAATGGCAGAAGGTGGATAATACGGACACCATTACCGATGTAGGCGTTGTTTCAAAGATGCTTCAAGCGGTTTCAAATGTGCTAAAAACCCGGCACGATACGGTAAAAAATTCTATTGGGAATATAAGGTAGGCAGAGATTCTTATTGTGCGACAATATGCGCTATTTATTAATCAAACAAAAACGCCCTCACGGCGTTTTTGTTTGACAAGAATTTGTGGCGTACTATACTTACTGTATACCTAGGGGGGAGGTATAGGTTAAAATATAAAAACATGATTTCGGAAAATAAACAAAAAGCGCTGGTTAACTTCAAAAAAGCGCAGGGGTCCATTTCAAAAATTATAGAAATGATAGAAAAAGATACCTATTGCATAGATATTATGCAACAAAATTTGGCTGTATTAGGGTTATTGAAATCAGCCCATCAAAGGTTGATGGAAAATCACTTAAATATGTGTTTTAAAAGCGCTATGGCTAGCCGTGATGAAAAAAAGAAGCAAGAAATGACACAAGAGATATTAAAAGTAACCAATTTATTTAATAAGTAGTTGTATGGCAAAAGAACATATTTACCATGTAAAAGGAATGCACTGCGCGGCCTGCGAAGTGTTAATTGAAAAAAAACTGTTGGAAATACCGGGTGTAAAATCGGTGCAGGCATCAACGCCTAAAGAACAGGTTACCATTGAATATGATGGGCAACTGCCTGCTACGCATACGTTAAATAATGTTTTTAAAAAAGATAATTACACTTTTTTTACTGACTCTCAGAAGCAATCTAACGAGAGCAAGAATGCAAATACGTTAAATCCAACTCTGCTGGCTTTTGTTATTGCAATGTTTGCGGTTATCGCCTTTTTATTTTTAGAAATGGCGGGCATTTCGGGCATATTAAACGTAACTTCAGCATCATCGTTAATCGCGTTCTTTGTTTTTGGTGTGTTGGCCAGCCTTTCCAGTTGTTTGGCATTGGTTGGGGGCATTGTGCTTTCAATGTCAAAACAGTGGCACCAACTCTATGCTAATGAGGAGAGTTTCTATAAGAAGTTCCAACCCCATTTATTATTTAATACAGGAAGAGTTTTATCATATGCATTGGGCGGAGGGGTTTTAGGGTTAATTGGATCACGATTGGGTGTATCTTTAAGTTTTACTTCTTTTTTGGTAATTGCCATAGCGTTATTTATGGTGGTTTTAGCTTTACAAATGCTGGGGGTAAAAGGGTTTAGCAGTTTCCAGTTTTCCATACCTAAGTTTATTACCAGGGGGATTGCAGATGAAAAAAACTTTCAGGGCAAACAAATGCCGTTTATTATGGGGGCGGTTACATTTTTTTTACCATGCGGATTTACTATTACCACTCAAACAATTGCTTTATTATCCGGTAGTTGGATTCAGGGCGGTTTAATTATGGCTACTTTTGCGCTAGGAACGGCACCCGTGCTTTTGTTAATAGGAATATCAAGCGCGGGGTTTTTCTCAAAACCGCATTGGGCAAGGGTATTTTCAAAAACCGCAGGGTTTTTAGTGTTATTTTTTGCTCTGTTTACCGTTACTAATCAAATGAATGTGTTGGGAATTAGCGTGAGTGATATATTTTTACCAAATCAAACCCAAAATCAGGGCGCAACCGGTTTGGCGCCACTAGTCAACGGAAAACAAATTATTAAAATGACAGTAATGGCGGTAAATTACCAGCCAAATTATTTTAAAGTAAAAGTTGGAGTTCCCGTGGTATGGGAAATTACTTCTTCCGGCCAACCCGGTTGTGGCAATGGAGTGGTGATTGCCAACGGGTTAACGAGTCCCATTTATTTAAACCCCGGAAAAGGCCAAGTAGCAGTTGCGGAATTTACTCCCCAAAAAATCGGCAGATACCGGTTTACCTGCCCCATGGGCATGATTGTAGGAACTATAGAAGTAATAAATTAATATGGTAGACAAAATAATCGTAACTATTATAGGGGCTGCTGCCATTATGTTCACCTACTGGTTCTTTTTGATGAAAAAAGATAAAGAGGTTTTAGTTTCAGATTCCGTGGATATTGTTGTTGAGGGTGGATATTCTCCCAATGTGGTTTCTATTAGCAAAGGCAAAACTACCAAACTTAATTTTATTCGCAAAGACCAAAATACTTGCCTGGAAGAAGTAGTATTGCCGGATTTTAAAGTGCGCAAGTATTTACCGCTTAACCAAAAAGTCACTATTGAAATAACTCCACAAAAAAACGGAGAATTTAAATATTCGTGTGGTATGAATATGTTTCACGGAAAGATAATAGTTCGATAAACTCACTACAAGTCGTCAAATAATATGTCAGAAACTAAAAAAACATTTTCAATAAAAGGCATTCACTGCGCTTCGTGCGTTGTGTTGCTTGAAGATTCTTTAAATAAAGTAGATGGTGTGTTAAAAGCCACGGTCAATTTGGCTACCGAAAAAGCCACGGTTGTTTATGATTCAAATAAGGTTACTGATCAGAATCTTGCAGGTGCGGTTTCAAATGTGGGGTATAAAGCTTTAATCGGAGGGGCAGAAAAAAATGAATCAGATGAAAAATCAGAAAAACAAAAAGAACTCCGTGATTTAAAAATAAAAGTAGTCGTCAGTTTATTTTTAGGCGGACTTATTTTGTGGGGTAGTTTTCCGGGTTTGATGGAAACCGCACCAACTATTTTGCAAAGTTTTCTTGTCCAATTAATTTTGTCTACCCCGGTTCAATTTTGGGCAGGCTGGGGGTTTTATCGGGCAACTGTTTTAACGCTTAAGCACAGAACCGCCAATATGGATACACTGGTTGCCATAGGCACCACGGTAGCTTATGGTTATTCGGCTTTTATTGCCCTATTCCCCAACATCGTTGCAACCATCGGCATTGAACCCGCGCCTTATTTTGACGTGGCGGCCATTATTATCGGTTTGATTCTTCTGGGCAGATATTTTGAAGCCAAGGCCAAGGCAGGCACTTCAGAGGCCATTAAAAAACTTATTGGTTTGCAAGCCCGGACCGCCCGGGTAGTTCGCAATGAAAAAGAGGTTGATATTCTTATCAGCGAGGTTGTAATCGGCGATATTATCCGTGTCCGCCCCGGTGAAAAAATTCCTGTTGACGGGGTTATTGTTGAAGGAGAATCAAGCATTGATGAATCTATGGTTACGGGGGAGAGCATTCCGGTTGATAAATCAAATGGAGCCAATGTGATTGGGGCAACTATCAATAAAACCGGTACGTTTACCTTTAAGGCCACCAAAATTGGCCAGGAAACCATGTTGGCGCAGATTATCAAGCTGGTGCAAGAGGCGCAGGGCAGCAAGGCCCCCATTCAGCGTTTGGCGGATTTGGTTTCTTCGTATTTTGTGCCGGCGGTGCTGATGCTGGCCATTGCAACGTTTGTTGTTTGGTATATTTTCGGTGCGCCACCGGCATTAACATTTGCATTGCTTAACACGATTGCTGTTTTAATTATCGCCTGCCCCTGTGCCATGGGGTTGGCCACACCAACCGCTATTATGGTGGGAACTGGCAAAGGAGCCGAGCAGGGTATTTTAATCAGGGATGCCGAAAGCTTGGAAACTGCCCACAAAATTACCACGATTATTTTTGACAAAACGGGTACCTTAACCCGAGGCCAGCCCGAGGTGACTGATATTATTTCGGTTAACTCAATGAGCAAGGATGAATTATTGATATTAGCCGGCTCAATTGAAAAAGGGTCTGAACATTCTCTCGCTGAAAGCATTGTCAAAAAAGCCGAGGAGGAAAAGCTTGCCCTGAGCAAGGTCGAAGGGTTCCAGGCCATTGCCGGGCACGGCGTAGAGGGGATTATTGATGGCAAAAAAATTATGTTTGGCAACCGAAGGTTGATGGAAAAAGAAAATATTGCCGTTGGCGCTACAAACAATGAGATTGAAAAAATGGAAACCAACGGTAAAACCGTAATGATGCTTGCTATTGACGGAAAACTTTCCGGGCTGATTGCCGTGGCCGATGTCATTAAAGAAAGCGCCGAAGATGGGTTGGCGGCTTTACAAAAATTGGGCATAGAAGTGGTAATGATTACGGGCGACAACCAACGGACGGCCAATGCCATTGGAAACAGTTTGGGAATAAAAAGAATTTTGGCGGAAGTGTTGCCCGACCAGAAAGAAGCCGAAGTCAGAAAAATTCAGGCAGAAGGTAAGATAGTGGCTATGGTGGGGGATGGCATTAATGACGCGCCGGCGTTGGCGGCGGCAGATGTGGGCATTGCCATGGGCTCGGGCACCGATGTAGCCATTGAAGCGGCCGACATTACGCTTATTAATAAAGATTTGCGGTCAGTGGCGGCGGCCATTGTGCTTAGCCAAAAAACCATGCGGACTATCAAACAGAATCTCTTTTGGGCTTTTGGATATAATATTATTTTAATTCCAGTGGCCATGGGTGTTTTGTATCCGTTTTTTGGAATACTACTAAACCCCATTTTTGCTTCCGGCGCCATGGCTACCAGTTCTATTTCAGTAGTGTTAAATTCATTGTTATTAAAACAAAAAAAGATAGATTTTAAAATTAATAAATTAATTAACTAACTAACATGAATCAAGAAACTTTAGTTTCGGGTTTGGTGGGTGTGATTATTGGTATCGTGCTTTCCGTAGCGCTTTTGCCCACGTGGGGCGGGATGATGGGCTATAACAATTCTATGATGGGGCAAAATCAGGTGATGGGATCAATAGATGCTCATTTTATTGAACAAATGATACCGCATCATGAAGATGCTATTACCATGGCTGACCTTGCTTTAGAAAAAGCGGAGCATCCGGAGATAAAACAAATGGCACAAGACATTAATAGGACGCAAAGCGAAGAAATTGAACAAATGCGAGCATGGTATAAAAGTTGGTACGGTAAAGATGTAGCCGATATTTTCTCTGGGGCAGGCCACGGTATGGGTTCGGGCGCGATGCACATGGGAATGATGGGGGATGCAACAGATATTGAGCAATTAAAAACTGCTTCTGATTTTGATAAGGTTTTTATTGAGGAAATGATTCCGCATCATCAAATGGCGGTGATGATGGCGCAAATGCTTGAGCAAACAACAAGGCGGAGCGAAATGAAACAGCTTGCCAAAAATATTGTTGAAGCGCAAACCAAAGAAATAGACTCAATGCGAAGTTGGTATCGCCAGTGGTATGGGAATTAAAGGTCGATTCCGTGGATACTATTCAAAAAGTAAAAAAATATGATAAATATTCAGCATCTTCTTAAAGTTACTGCTGTCTGGATGAGCGTTGTGTATGTGGTTTGTTTTGCCGGAGTGGCAATGATGCCCGGTATTCGTCCCGGGTTTATGATGTATGGCCTTCATATGAACATCAATATGGGGCAGAATGTGGCTACATTCACCACATTTTTATCCGGTTTAGTGATTTGGAACGTGATAGCACTGTTGGCCGTTTGGTTTTTTGCATGGCTTTTTAACACCATAAAACCATAGAACACCAGTTGAGTTGATTACAAAAAGATGCCGTTTATGCGGCGCCTTTTTGTTTTAGCGAACCAATGTTATAACGAACAAGTGCAACTTTAATCTCCCACCTCGGCGGGATTTTCAAGTATTGACAGGATTACTTATAGATGATACAATTAAGGTATAGGGTCAATATAGCATTAATTATCCGTATTGCCCCCAAAGGCCATATAGACATATACAATGAATATAAAAAACATTATTTTAAGCGCGTTACTGGTTGTTTTTGTCGCCTCGGTTACGATTGCGTTTTTACCCTCAGTAAATGCCGCTAGGATACCAAATCGGATTCCCATTTCTACGGTTCCTATAAAACGTATTGTGCCGATTATTGATAGTTTAAGTCCAAGCGCCGGTCCGAAGGGTACTAACATTACTATTATCGGCAGTGGCTTTACGCTTACAGGAAACAAAATTAAGTTCGGTAACTTGGGCAGTGAAAACAACCCCCAGTATTCTCTATATTCTTATTCCGGAACAACGCTGACATTCACGGTTCCTTCCAGTAATTACTTAGCCTGTTGGTATTCATTCCCAAGGTGCATGGTTCCCGCCAAAATCACACAGCCCGGTAGTTACCAAGTCTCAGTAATTAACGCCAATGGCCAAAGCAACGCCGTGACATTTACCGTAAAAAAGTAATTGAATTAATAATAAACAAAAAAACCACGCCAAAGCGTGGTTTTTTTGTTTTTCAAATCACTTCAAAAATCGCTTGATCCCGTACGTGTAAATAGTTGATATTATCGCAGTTGTACCATAAAAAATCCATACGATTCTTAACGGACCCGATTGCAAATCACTGCCCAAATTTAAAGAATGGAAAAAGGTTAACAAAAACCCGATGGTGCTAATTAAAAGAATCGTTTGCCAATGCTTAACAAAAAAATCGTATCTTTTAAGCGCTTTACCGATATCATAGGTTATAAGTAAGCACCACCCGATAATGGCAAACCAAATATACTTGGCGCCGTACACAAAAAATATGTTGGGGAAATTAAACCCCATAGTGATAAGCAGCAACAATGGGTGGGCTATAATACAAACTAAAATAATAATTGAAGTGTCGTGTACATACTTGTCAAAGTCAATATGTTTTCTTAGCCAGGGTTCAAAAACTCCACTGATGGAGTGCAACCATAAAAGTGAAAACGCCGCCAAACCAAATAATGGAAACAAGTTAGGCAATAACGTTGAATCAAAACCCCACTGTAAGCTTTCAATGCGAACCCATAGGGGGTAGAGCACCGCCAAGTAACCAAATGCTAGTATTAAATATTTTGTAGTTTTCATATATATTCCCATTTTACTTCATGTTTGGTAATATTAACATAATATGAAAATAATTTTTCAAAAAACCGTATTATTGTTATCGGTTGTAACGGTATTATTTTTTGCGGGTACGGGAATTGGTTTAGGTAAAAATGATAAAGATAAAGACTCGCCCGTCATTTCCGATGTGGCAAGTAGTTTGATCGCAACAGATTCTGCAACTATTACGTGGACAACCGACGAGCCGGCAGATTCTGATATTGATTACGGTATTGACCATCTTAGTCAACATGGGCCAGCTGATTCAACGTTGGTCACTAGCCACAGTATTTTACTTACGGGACTTACTGACAATTCTACCTACTCCTATTGCGTTAAATCTACTGATGATAACAATAATAGAGCCGAAGAATGTGAATTTACCTTTACTACTGAAGCTATGCCTCCGTCAGACCAAACTCCGCCGGCAATTTCCAATATCGGCGCTGAATCAATCACGGTAAATTCCGCAACAATCGTATGGACAACCGACGAAATTGCCAATTCACAAGTTGAGTATGGCACGACTGAAAGCTATGGAATGATAACCACGCTCGATGCAACGCTGAACATAAATCATGTCGTAACGTTATCGGGACTTGCCGCCAATACCGTGTATCATTTTAGAATTTTATCCGCGGATGGCTCTGATAATAAAATAACGTCGGCAGATTACCAATTTTCCACCCTGGCCGGTTCTAATGGCGGTGGTCCGCCACCAGATGATGATACATTCGTTATCCCACCGGCAACCGGAGGTGGTACTGACCCGGCTCCGACTATATCAAATGTTACCGCGCGAGTGCTCAACCAAAAAACGGTAACCATTGAATGGACCACTGATGAATTAGCCACCTCCCAAATTGATTACGGTTTTACCAGTTCTTATGGAGAAAGCACACGCAAAGATTCTGTTTTGACCCAAAAACACAAACAAGCCATCAATGGCCTCATTCAAAATACCACATACCACTTCCGCGTTGTTTCTGTTGATAATAGGGGCAACACATCTTATTCAATAGATACAATATTTACAACGGGCGGTTTGACTAACGGCGAGCCTCCCGCACCTATCGACGACCTTGGCATACATTCTGTTGAGCAAACCTCCCTGGTGTTGTCCTGGTCAACTCCGGCCAGTGAAAGTGGGGTGATTTTTTATGATATCAACCGTTCCGATGAAATCATTACAGAAGAAAATTTTAAAGACCCTAAGATCGTTCACCAGGCGGTGGTTACCGTAGAAAACGTAGAAAAACGAGGCATTAAGCATTCTTACAGGGCGATTGGCCTTAATCCTGGCGCCAAAGTTTATTTTGCCGTCAAATCAGCGGACCCCTTCGGTAACGTTTCTTTAATATCCAATGTGGTTGAGGCCGTCACGCTTTCCATACCAAGCAGCCCGGGTATTTTTATTGCCCCGCCCGAAGATAAAACTTCGCCCCGCCCGGTTGATAACGTGCAGGCCTTTGCGCTTGACAGGTTGATCACCCTTTTGTGGGAGAATCCGGGGGATAAAGATTTTGCCGGAACTAAAGTTGTGCGTAGCACCACCGGTTACCCGCAGAACCCCTCTTTAGGTGAGACGATTTATGACGGTTCTGCAATAACTTTCAGCGACCCGAACCTAGATAACGGGAAAACATATTATTACTCTCTATTTTCGTACGACCATGTTTTCAACTACTCAAAACCCATACAACTTTCCCTGGCGCCTTATGCCGAACGCAGGCATTACCATATTCTTAAAGTTCAACCAGGGGAAAGCAATCCATCTCTTCCCATAACCAAAGATTTCATGTTTGGCGATACTGACGAAGAAATTGGACACATCCAAGGAGTATTGGCTCAAGACCCGACTCTGTATCCCGAAGGGTTGGTTACCGGTTACTTTGGTCCGCTAACGCAGTCTGCAGTTAAACGTTTGCAAACTAAAAATAACGTACCTGTAACGGGCGTGATAGATGCTGTTGTCAGGTCAATCTTAAAGAAGTTACCGATTAACCAATTAACTATTACCCCCGCCATTATAAAAGCTTTATCAAGCGATCTTTTTTTCACCATGCGGGGAGAAAACGTAAGAATTCTTCAAACACATCTTCAAGAACAGGGATTTTTAGCAAAAGAAGTCATTATCAACGGATACTTTGGTTTGCAAACCCGGCAAGCCGTTATTGATTTTCAAAAAGCTCACAATATTACTCCGGCTATCGGATATGTGGGTCCCATTACACGGGCAAAAATCATTGAGAAAGTCCAAGCTGTAGTCAGGTTAAAAACTCCGGAAGTTCAAACAGTTGCCGAAAATTTAACCATTCCCTGGGAAGTTATTTTTCTGGATGATGAAACCATATTGGTTACCGAAAGGCCCGGCACGCTGGCTGTTATTAAAGATGGTATTACCCAAAAAATTACTGTTGAAGGAGTGTACTCCATAGGTGAAGGGGGGTTGCTGGGAGCGGCTTTGCATCCCGATTTTTCAAAGAATAATTTCTTGTATCTTTACTTTACCTATTTAGATAGCGAGGTAAAAAACAAGGTGATGCGGTATGAATTTAAAGATGGCGCCCTCTTCAATCCAAAAATTATTATTGATAATATTCCCGGCCTGGCCAACCACAACGGGGGCAGAATAGCTTTCGGCCCGGATGGTTATCTTTACATCACTACCGGATACGCGGATGCCGACACGCTCTCTCAAGATACCAGTTCTTTGGCGGGCAAAATTCTACGGCTCAAAGATGACGGAACGACACCAAGCGCCAATCCGTTCAACAATGCAGTTTATTCTTATGGCCATCGCAACATCCAGGGCCTGGCCTGGGATGGCAAAGGTAATTTATGGGCGACAGAACATGGCAGTTCCGGCACTGAATCCGGATATGACGAAATAAATCTTATTGAAGAAGGAAAAAATTATGGTTGGCCCGTTATTCAGGGCGATCAAACCAAGCCGGATATGGCAAGCCCGATGCTAACTTCCCAGCCAGACATATGGGCGCCGGCAGGAATGGTATTTTCGGCAGGGAGTTTGTTTTT
>Ga0209542_10018101_pt1 | contig 11445 bp, 7 predicted proteins | sample RifCSPhighO2_01_FD_184028 | JGI IMG/M metagenome (GOLD analysis project Ga0209542, IMG submission 184028) | Soil microbial communities from Rifle, Colorado - Rifle CSP2_plank highO2_0.1 (SPAdes) (version 2) | ecosystem: Environmental > Terrestrial > Deep subsurface > Rock core/Sediment ...
TGTGTTAATTAAGTTTGTTTCGAAAGAAACAGATGGTCCTAAAAAAGCATTGCTATTCGTGGCTCAATTCCAGCGATAGTGATGCTTTTTTATTGGCTGATCAGATTATAATCGCGTTCTGCCCCTTGTCAAGCCTATAACAAACATTACACTAATTAATGGATACCCTATAACAAACAATGTCATACATTTTACTCAAGAAAAATGAAAGATTTCCGCATAAAAAATGTGCGTGTGGATAACTTTATTTTAGCGTGTTGACTAGCTCGCGGATTCTCCGCACCTGTTTTCCGCTGATCACACGCGTGTATCCCAACCGCCGTGCTTCTTTCGCGCGTTTCTCCCCCATCCCAACACTGCGCACTTCGCCCAGTAAGCCGATTTCACCCACATACGCCGCGTCTTTCGGAAGTGGAATATTTTTACATGAGGAAGCAATCGCCATCGCAATCGCCAAATCAGCGCCAGGCTCATTGACAACAAATCCACCGGCAACGTTCACAAAAATGTCCTGCGTGCCAAGCGGTAGTCCACAATGTTTCTGCAACACCGCTGCTAATAATTGAATGCGTGGCAGTGCGATTCCCCGGCCTACTCTGCGCGGCATCGCAAGCTGCGACGGCACCACTAACGCTTGAATTTCAACAAGCACCGGCCGCGTTCCTTCCAATACCGGAACAATCGCCGATCCCGGCACATCACGGCTGGATTCCTGCAAAAACACCGCGCTTGGATTTTTTACTTCGCGCAACCCGGTTTCCACGGTTTCAAACACCCCAACCTCATCGGTCGCGCCAAAACGGTTTTTGACCGAGCGTAAAAGACGGAAAAATCCTGACCGCTCACCGCTCAGCTCCAATACCGTGTCCACAATGTGTTCAAGTACCTTTGGTCCGGCAATCACACCGTCTTTTGTGACGTGCCCAACCAAAAACACCGGAATATTCATGGATTTCGCGATGCGCGTGAACCGCTGCGTACATTCCTTGAGCTGGCCCACCGATCCCGCGGTTCCTGTGAGATCAGACGTCTGCATGCTTTGAATGCTATCAATAATCACCATGCTCGGTTTTTTTGATTGAATCGCTCCAATACACGCGTCCGCATCAACCGACGTCACAAACTCCAACCGTTTTGCCACCGCCTGTGGAAGCGCGGCACCACTCATGCGCTTGATCCGGAGCGCAATTTGTTCTGGACTTTCCTCTCCGCAGATGTACATGATCTCATACTCTTTAGACATATCTTTCAGCAAATTAATGACTATTTGAGTAAGAAGTGTGGACTTCCCAATCCCCGGCTCACCCCCAATAAGGTTCACCGAACCTAACACGATACCGCCACCCACAACGCGGTCAAACTCTTCCATTCCACTGGGTATTCGAACAAATGAGCGGTCGAGGTGTTTGAGGTCGCTTAACGTGACTGCCTGCGCGGGGTGCGAAGACCCTATCGTGTATTTTGTTGAGAATGAGGTTGGCGCGATCGTTTCCACCAGCGTGTTCCACGATCCGCAGTTTGGACACTGGCCAATCCACTTGGGTGATTGAAACTCACACGTCTGGCAAATATAGAGCGTAGAAGACTTCGGCATTGTGAAGGTATTCTAGCACCCGCCAAAAAAAGGGAAAGATTGACAATGGTGCTGAAATTTGAAAGACACACCTATTGAAGGATGCGTTTATCGAGTTTAGTTGTTACCGGTCATTCCCTGCACCGCTTCAAGATACGCGCGCATTTCTTTCTCAACTTTTTCCCAATCGCCACCAGCTTCCCGGATCGCCTTAAACAGCAAATCCATATCAATGAGCAGCTGGTCGTCTGTCACGATCATGCGTTGTTTTGACATATATCTCCTTTGTCTTGTATGTATGCGTTCTACTTGTAGTCTACCGGAACTTCGGTCAACATCAAGCCAAGCCGCATACGGCGTGCTTCTGGCTCAACTTTTTCGACTGTCACATCAAGTTTTTCGCCGACTTTTGGTTCCTTGCCAGCTGGAATTTTGCTGATGTGAATCAACCCGTCTACTCCAGGTTCCAAGTTCACAAATACACCAAACGGCGCAATACGTGAAACTTTTCCTGAAATCGTCATACCATCTTGGTACCGGTCTGCAATCGTCACCCACGGATCATCACCGAGGCGCTTGATCGACAAGTTCATCTTGCCGGTTTCCTTATCCACTGACAACACTTTTACTTTAACTTTGTCGCCAACTTTGTACAGTTGGTTTGGATTCTCCACTTTTTCCCATGAAATTTCACTGATATGGACGAGTCCTTCAATATTCCCAAGCCCCTTTTTGTCTTCGGGCTTTGCTCCCGCAATCGGAACTTCAACCGTTACGAACACGCCAAACGGCATCACGCCGGAAACAGTTCCGTTATATACTTCGCCCTCAACAATCGAGGTAAGGACTTCACCTTTTTGCGCGATTACTTGGGCTTCAGAAACATGCCGCTCAGAAAAAATCAAGCGGTTTTTCTCTTTATCAACTTCAATAACACGAACTTTGATTGGCGTATCAATGAGTGACTCGAGCTTGCCAATGTACTGTTTCCCAAACTGGCTTGTTGGGATAAACCCGCGGACACCATCAACACCCGCAATCATACCCCCCTTGTTCATCTCCATACCGCGCACAATCACCACTTCTTCCGTCTTCATCGCCTGCTCGAACTGATCCCATTTCTGGTTCATCATCGCGCGCTTGAACGACAGTAAAATCTGGCCGCGGTCATTTTCCGCACTCACTACGTACACGGAAACTTTGTCACCTGTGTGCAACGTCGCGATAAAATCCTGCGCCGCTTCGTACTCTTTATCAACAATAAGACCTTCGGTTTTGCCCGCGATATCGACAAGCACCATTTTCTTTGTCACGCCGGTCACAATTCCTTCGACAACATCACCATGTTTTGGAACATTGAGCGATACCCCGTCGAGTGCGAGAAGCTCGTCCATAGAGGTTGGTGTTGAACCAGTTACTACGGTTTTTGACGCACCTTTTGTTGCAACTTTCGTTGCACCAGGACTCACTGACTCAACCGGACTTTTCGCTTTCCCCTTTCCTGAAGATTTCACACCAGAAGCGTTATCTGAAACTGTAGACATATCGAATAATCCCCTTTCATAAGAATAGGGGGATTGTACCAGATGTAGGAAGAGATGACAATGCTGGAACTGATGAAGAGTTCGGGACTCGTCACTTGGGTAGACACAAACGACTCTTGGCTAAGTCCCGATCTACCCATATAGGGCATACATTAGATTACACATATAACTCACGAAAACAAACTAAAAAGTCCTATATGTCAGCCCCTTGATAAGGTTTTCTGTAAGTCCCGATCTTATCCAAATACAAAAATCCCGGCCTTGACCTATTTTCACACCAGCTCGTGCTGGCATTATCGTAGGCGCTGATGCGTTTGACGACTCTGTTCGGAATGGGAAGAGGTCGGACCACATCGCTCTAAAGACCGGGAAGATTGACGAATGTAAAGAGTTCCAATCAAACGCGTATATCAGACGTATGTCTGCGCGTTTGGTTTCGCTCCTTCACAATCGTGAAGAGAATGAAAGGTATACACGTAATGTATGTTCAATCGACCGATTAGTACAGCTAGGCTTAATCCTTCACAGGACGTACACCGGCTGCCTATCAACCTCGTAATCTCCGAGGGGTCTATTGGGATGTCTCATCTTAGGAACGGCTTCCCGCTTAGATGCTTTCAGCGGTTATCCAACAGGAATGTGGCTACCCTGCATTGCGCTTGACAGCGACAACAGGCACACCAGGGATTCCCTCACGCGGGTCCTCTCGTACTACGCGCAAAATCCTTCAAACATCCAACGCTGACAGTGGATAGAGGCCGACAATATGTTACAAAGGTACGGTTTTACGTACACTCTTTATCACTAAAGAGATCCGACTATATCTTCATCCCCGAAAAGGGATATTTGACGTATAGTCTGTGAGGATTTCCTTCGCTTTCGCTCAGGATCTTTCCTGCTGATTGTCTCGCGTCAACAATTGACTGGTCTACTATTTTCACTTGCACGCAGATGCGAAACAAGTAAGTAAACATTAACGAGGGTTTCCAGCATTTAGTCAAATTTATAGTGGTTAAACCACTGTTACATTTTTGAGTCCTACCTATCTTCAAACGTCTATCTGTAACTTAGACAGCAAGGCCATGATTATCAATTTACATTGATATATCAATATTATCTCTACTGTCTCACGACGTTCTGAACCCAGCTCGCGTAACGCTTTAATGGGCGAACAGACCAACCCTTGGGAGCTTCTTCACCCCCAGGATGCGTTGCATATGATTTCATGTATTTCTACAGATATAGACTATATCTTCACCCTTCTTCGAAGGGGCTCGGCATATTATAGGAAGTAAAATTTGTCATGATTATGACAACTATCCTATCTCGTTCTTTCGAACTCAGTCGTTACGGGGTCAAAGGAAGTTTATATTTCATACATTCAACCATATGCGGTCGAATGATGTTCGCAAACATACGTAAATCTCGAGATGGAATATGCAATCGAGCAAATCCACCAGCAAAATGTACTGCTGTGTGCAAACTGAAATTCTCAAATAGTGTTTGTTGAAGTACTTCATGTTCTTTTTGTGTAAAAGACGATGAACATATATACGCACCAGATTTATCCGTACGCAGATATCCATCATCCATATACCACACTGCTAGAACAAGAGGCGATTGCAAAAGGGCCTGAATGTGTTCAGGTATACGTTTTTTCCCGTTATGATAAAAATCCATATAGTATTGATCGAAAATATTTAAACTTAGGGTTGAAAACCTCCAACGTTTTGTTTGTTTTCCATTTCGACCAGCATGCCATAATATATATGGTTGTTTTTGTACATACATATTGAATTCTTTATAAAACCAGAAAACATATTTCTCTTGTTTCTCGCCATGCTCGATTCTTAATCGAACATGTTTTCCATTCTTTTCTAAACACCCATCACCTAATATTTTTCCAACAAGCATAGCGTGTTGTTTCGGTGATAAACTTCCTCGACTTCCCACGGTATTGCCATGTTTCATAGTTCATTTCAGCGTATCATAGATACCCGAAGAAAAGAAGAAGATGAAACGAAGGGTTCACCGTTATTAGCCAAGTGTTTTGTTTCAAAAATTACTCTTTGAATGACCCAAACCCTTTCGGGTTAAGCCGACATCGCGAACAATCTAAAAACTTTCGTTTATAGCCTGACTATACCTTCATCCGCTAAAGGCGGACGTGGGCGTGTTATGGAATATGTAATATAGAGATATATTCCATCCAGAATTCTTCATTCTGAGTCGATACGGGGTCAAGATACTTTTGTAAAAGTATCCGACTTCCCACGGTGTTGCCATGTTTCATCATATTTCTACGGTATCATAAAGACCCGAAGAAAAGTAGAAGATGAAACGAAGGGTTCACCGTTATGAGCCCAAATTCTCTGTTTTGTGCTTGAGTAATCACACACAGAACAGAAACAGCACCATCCTATTGCTAGAATGGGACCCCGATGTTAATTGAGGTAGCAAACCGCGCCGTCGCTAGGGACGCTTAGGCGCGATGACTCTGTTATCCCCAGAGTAGCTTTTATCCGTTAAGCCCGGTACCTTCCACAAAGTACACGAGGATCACTATGACCTGCTTTCGCACCTGCTCGGCCTGTTTGCCTCACAGTCAAGCATCCTTATGCCGTTGCACTTCCAGCCCGATTTCCATCCGGGCCAAGGATACCATTGCGCGCTTGCGGTACTCTTTAGCAAGCAACCTCCCCAGTTAAACTACCCGCCAGACAGTGTTCCCTTCGCCGTTTGCAGGCGAATTGGGTGAGATATTTTATACGAAACGAGCGGTATTACACTGTTGTATGTACCTTGCGGCACACACTCCCGCCTATCCTAGACAATCCCGAATAAAACATCAGTGCCAAGCTATAGTAAAGCTTCATGGGGTCTTTTTGTCCTACTGCCAGTAGGCCGCATCTTCACAGCCATTTCAATTTCGCCGAGTAATGGTTCGAGACAGTTGGAGACTCGTTGTTCCTTTCATGCGCGTCGCCAATTAAGCGACAAGGTATTTCGCTACCATAGAACAGTTATAGTTACTGCTGCCGTTCACCGGGGCTTCAATTGAAAGCAGTACCCTTGCGGATACCACTCTCGCAGTTAACCTTCCGGCACTGGGCAGGTTTCAGCCCGTATACGTCCTCTTTCGAGTTTGCACGGACCTGTGTTTTTGTTAAACAGTCAGTCTCCAGTCTTTCGCTGCGCCTCTCCTTGCGGAGAGAAGGGCATATACCAAAGGTACGCCCAGCTGTTTTGCCGAATTCCTTAAACCATTGTCTCTCGTTCTCCTTAGCCTTCTCGGCCAGTTCACCTGTGTCGGTTATCGGTACGATTTAATAACACTCTGCTTGCGAAGCTTTTCTAGGAACCTGAAGTCCTGCGTCTTGCCCGTTTCTTGCGAAACAGACTCCACATCACAATTCGATTAAACATATCTGCGGGTTTGCCAACAGACATTATCTCGTTGCTTGTGCGGCTCTATCTTCGACAGAGCGCACGCAGTATCCAAATCCGTCCCTCCCCAAGTCATAACGATTGTTATCAAGGACCAGAATATCAACTGGTTATCCATCAGCTACGCCATTCGGCCTCGCCTAAGGGTCGCCTTACCCGCACACGACAAACGTGGGTGCGGAAACCTTGAACATTCGGAGATGAAGATTCTCACTTCATGTACGCTACTCATACCGGCATTCGCACTTCCGGTCGCTCCAGCAGATCGATTTCTCGCCGCCTTCACAGCACCCGGAACGCTCCCCTACCACTCACATAATTTCTTGCGAAAATATATAAATCTTTGTCTTCGGTATATTCCTTAAGCCTCGATACGTTTTCGACGCCCTGATCCTCGGCTAGTGAGCTGTTACGCTTTCTTTCAAGGATGGCTGCTTCTGAGCCGACCTCCTAGGTGTTTGGGGACCAAGACTATCTTTCCCACTGAGGAATATTTAGAGACCTTAGACGAAAGTCTGGGATGTTTCCCTCTCGCCTGGCGAACTTAGCTCCGCCATACTGAGTCCCATGCACGAACTGACGGTATTCGGAGTTTGGTTAAATTTTTGATCTTGCGACCAAAAAATTCATCCAGTACTCTACCCCCATCAGCCTAATCATGAGCCTATACCTAAATATATTTCGGGGAGAACCAGCTATCTCCAGGTTCGATAGGCATATAACCTCTACCCACAATTCATCCGACAGACTTGCAACTCTGAACGGTTCGGTCCTCCCGCACGTTTTACCGTACGTTCAACCTGATCATGGGTAGCTCACCTGGTTTCGGGTCTATAGTGTGTTCCTTGGCGCCCTATTCAGGCTCGCTTTCACTGCGCGTCCGCCGTTTCAACGGCTTACACTTGGAACAGACCATAACTCGCCGGTTCATTCTTCAATAGGCACGACATCATCCTTGCGGACTCTGTCTGCTTGTTAGCAGATAGTTTCAGTTTCTATTTCACGGGGTCTTCGACCCTTCTTTTCACCTTTCCCTCACGGTACTCGTTCGCTATCGGTCAACACATGTATTTAGCCTTGGAGCGTGGTCGCCCCAGATTCCTCCCGGAGTTTGCCGTCTCCGAAAGTACTTAGGAAATCCCTATGGTGCATCTGTTTTTCACATACACGACTGTCACGTTCTTTGGTCGCTCATTCCATAGCGTTCTATTCAACAGATACAATCCAATATTGGGCTCCTGCAACCCCCATCTTACGATGGGTTTAGGCTGTTCCCTTTTCGCTCGTCGCTTACTCAGGGAATCTCTTTCGATGTCTTTTCCAGCGCGTACTTAGATATTTCAGTTCTGCGCGTACCCTTCCGTGACAAAAGCCACGGATGACCCAGAATAACCTGGGCCGGGTTTCCCCATTCGGACACCACCGGATCAAAGCTTCTTGACAGCTCCCCGGCGAGTTTCGCCGTCTAGTGCGTCCTTCTTCGGCATGTGTTGCCAAGGCATCCACTATCTGCATGAGTTCACATACATTACTGTATACTCTTGCGTTTTCAAAATTTTTGAAAATACAACCTACTGTTATTTTTTACAATAACAGCGTTGCAGCATTGATGAACGCATACAAAAGTATGCGCCCTTCCGCGGTATTCTTCCCTTACGGGATGAAACGCGGTTTGCCGCAACATTCATTCTCTTCACTTGTTAAGGAGCGAATCCGTTGATCGGAGAAGAGTCTAAGCGTGTAACGGCTTAGGCGCTTCTTGAATCTAAGATTGTGCTCATAAGTGAGATTATTTCTTTTTGAGGAACTCAGGGTGCAGGGTCCCCTGGAGACGAAAAAAGAAATCAATCCACTCTGTGGACCCAAGCGGGCTCGAACCGCTCACCTCATCATTGCAAATGATGCGCTCTACCAGATGAGCTATGGGCCCGGGTTCGCTGGCTCCTTTCCACTTGCTATGCCTTCGTAAAGAACAAAAAACTCCCATTTCGGGAGTCATCCTGCATACAAGCGCCAACGTAAGGAGATCAGTGCATCGAGCTCCTTTCACATCCTGGACATGTTGTGGCGCGAGTAAACAAGAACACTCTCCTTTACGTTATCTGCATCCTGCAGAGTCAGCAGTATATGATACTCGGCAGAAAAATGCAAGTCCTAATACCTCTGGCCAGCTGGCTTTGGAACAAACGGCTTCATCTGGGCAATTTCTTCAGGCTTATGCTTGAACAAATACAAGATTTTATCGAGATAATTCCCCAAATCTTTGTAGTAGTACACGTGCTCCAGATCAAGATCGTCATTCGTGTACACGTTTTCGCGCGTTTGTTCGTGCGTGTGCACATATGTAGAGCTTGCGTGAATAATCACCGTACCGATCATGAGCATTTTCCACAGTGCGTTGCGCGGAAATGTTTTGATTTTGACTGCGTCGTCCCAGTTGAGCGCGCGCGAGTTTGTCGCAAACGGTGTTGCCGCTTCAAACCGCACAATCCGGCGGTCGGTAATATACGCTCTGTTTTTTTTGAACATCAGCACACTCGCCCATGTTCCAAACACCGCGATTAACGATCCAAGAAAAAGACCGATAAACGGTAAACCTTTCATCACGCTTGTCAAAAACAAAAAGCTGAGAAAAATCGCAAGCGACAAAAGATAGATTTTTGCCAATCCCACATAGAACGCATAGACATGCGGCTCAACGATATACAACACGCGCTCGTCGGTTTGCTGGCCGGGAAAATAATGGCTTTCCATAGGCATAGTGTATCATATAGTATATGGCAACCAGATATGCCCTCGTCGTTATCATTCCCGATGAAATCCGCACATCATTGGATGAAGCATACTTCAAAGTTTCCGGTAAACACCTCACGATAGCACACGCGCACATCACGATTCTTCCGCCGTTTTTTCTTGCGAATAGCGATGAGTCTGCACTTACGCAAAAACTCGCGTCACTCCATATTCAACCGTTTACCGCACACAATGAAACGTTTGGCGTGTTTCATCAGCAATCTGATATTGTGTATGTTTCTATTGAACCATTCGATGCATTTTCTGTGATATACGAACAGGCGCTTACTCTGTTGGAAGGGGTTATTACGTTTGATGTGGAACCATACGCGGATAAAAATCTGCCACCGCTGCTTCCACATCTTTCACTTGATTATCATGCAGAAAACGCAAAAGATATCGCAGAAAAACTCAATGCGCACCATCTTTCGCTCACATTTTCCGTTCAATCACTCATTATATTGAAAGAAGTTGATGGCGTATGGAGTTCCGTCACAACGATGTAGTTTGGAACACCTGTGGGTCACAATGGGATCGAACCATTGACCTCTTTCTTATCAGGAAAGCGCTCTACCACTGAGCTAGTGACCCGCGCCGTTGATTGTATCATACAAGATGTGCAGGAACATTATACGCGTGCCTACAGCATCCAAGTAAGCCCTTGCGAAACCGGTCGGGATTGTGCGTCGTTGCGGTCTTCTTCCGCCTCTATGCGGCGTTGCGCTGCCACAAGAATTTCCTGTGTGAATATAAACCCTTGTGCACCAAGCACTTCACTCAATACGCGAATCACTTCCCTCGAATCTTGAGACATCTGTCCTAACAATTCCGGGTTTGCAAGAAGCGCATGTGAACACGCAATAACAGCTTCACTATCTTTTGGCATACATACCATAGAAACCTCTTTCTTGTGTACTGAATAAAAAACACAAAGTGAAAAGACCCTACTTCCGCAGGGTCCCCAAGTTCAAGTTCGACAATAAACAGACTCACTATTTACACCGTGGTAGGAAGGCCTAGTCATAAAGACATAGGACTTTGGAGTTTCATCAGCCTTGCGACTGAAAGGGGCCGGGCGTGACACCGGACCCTATGTCACTCCTAGAAAGGAGGTGATCCATCCCCACCTTCCAGTAGGGATACCTTGTTACGACTTAACGCTTGTCATTGACCTCGCCGTAGTAGCGCTTCCCTCTTGCGAGTTAAAGACATCCACTTCGGGCGTTGCCAACTTCACTCATTTGACGGGCAGTGTTCTGAGATAGCCATCTCATTGCTGAGTATTGCTTCTCTCCCGACCGGACACACGGTTTTCCCGTATCCTAGCCGACGTTCCGCTTATATAACAAGCGGAATTAACCCTTCTGTCTTCCTAAAATAGGAAGGCATACTATGGTATCTGCAGACTTCTGTATTAATATGTGATGTCATTACTTTCATCATACTCTATTCTGAATAGAGATCAATACAGATCTCCCTTCGTACACATGACTTCATATGTCTGCATATCTTGAGCCCAATTACATACCAAAGATTGAATAGCAAGATGCTTCCCCTTTTGTACGCAGGGTCGCTTCTTTGGTCTGCCTTCAAGCTACGCAGTGCTACTGGGACCCTTCAGCCTTTCTCTCACGAGAAAAGGCCTGTCCGTTCGCTTCACCCGACTTGCTCGGGGACCTTTCGGTTAGAAATCATGCGCGGAAGGCGCATATTTACGTTGTACAAGGAGCGAGAACGTATTCACCGCAGCCATCTGATCTGCGATTACTACCAATTCCGACTTCATGCGGGCGAGTTTCAGCCCGCAATCTGAACTGAGGCACCATTTATAAGGATTAGCTCCGGGTTACCCCATTGCGACCCGTTGTTGATGCCATTGTAGGATGTGTGTGGCCCTAGATGTAAGGGACGTGCTGACTTGACGTCGTCCCCTCCTTCCTCCCATCTTGAAGATGGGCAGTCCCGTGTGAAATGCAACACACGGCAGGGGTTGCGCTCGTTCCTGCACTTAAGCAGACGACTCACGCCACGAGCTGACGACAGCCATGCATCACCTGTGTACCACCCTCGAAGGCGGCTGATGTTTCC
>Ga0209542_10018103_pt1 | contig 11444 bp, 8 predicted proteins | sample RifCSPhighO2_01_FD_184028 | JGI IMG/M metagenome (GOLD analysis project Ga0209542, IMG submission 184028) | Soil microbial communities from Rifle, Colorado - Rifle CSP2_plank highO2_0.1 (SPAdes) (version 2) | ecosystem: Environmental > Terrestrial > Deep subsurface > Rock core/Sediment ...
CAGGATTAATATTCCCTCTTTGCTTAAATTCATAACCGCACCATTTACATCTGTAACTTTTCATACAATAATAGGGAGTTTTAATAAAATAAATACTTTTTGGTTACAAATTAACCAGTATTTCAATATCTTTACCAAATAAATTTTTTAAGTCCTCAAATAGCTTCTCTTTAATGAAAACATGTTTAGGTAACTTAATTCCCTTAATATGACCTTCTAATTCCTCTAAAGAGGATTTTTTAATATCTTTTAATCCACCTTCATTTGTTAAGTTGGCTTTTTGAACTTCTCTTTCTTTAGCATCTATGTCAAGTATGATAAAGGCTATTTTATCTAAAAGCAGGACCTCAGCATATTTATCACCATACTTTATCTGTATCTTTGATCTTGAAAGCTCTACTCCTCTTTTTCTTTGCAAATAACCGATTAATACCCTGTTAAAATCAGATGTAGTTCTCCTTACTTTTTCAATCTCATGTTTGCTTAATCTCTTGGCTTCATAATCCTCCTTAGCCTTTACTATTTCCCTAAGCTGCTTTAAGATTACTTCTGGCATTAATCCAGTATCTACTAATTTTTCTTTAAACACATTAATCAAAGAATCTTCCGGAACCTTCATTACACCTTCTTCAGCTAAAATGTCTCTTGCTACTTGTATAGAATATATATAAAGATCAGATACCCTTTCCTTCTCTTTTTGCTTTTCTATCTTATCAAATAATTTTGAAATCCCCTCCAAGAATATTTTAGCATCCCCCATTAATTTATCAACCTCTTTTCCACTTACATACTTAATCTTAAGATGCTCGATGTCCTTGAACATCTTGATAATCCTATCTAAGATGTCAACGTATTTTTTATCCAGCAATTTACTTTTTTTAACAAAGACCTCATCCAGCAACTTTACAGTCTCTTTTGGTGTTGGTGGGGCAATTCCATATAACATCAAGGCAGCTTGTGCTGGATTTAGAACAGAATAATAAATATCTTCTGCAACAATACCAATTAATTTGTTTTCCGCTCTCTGGATTAATTTTTTTCCTAAATCCATATGGGTGTCAATAGCTTCTTGAGATGGCTTTATCTTACCCATCTTTAGCAATAATCTCCATGGCATAAATACCCCCCTGTCAAAAAGAGGAACTCCATCCCTTAATATGGTGAACATTACAGGATGCGCATCTTTAACAGCATCCCAGAAATCAGTTAAAATATAAACTTGTACATGGAAAAGTTTCTTAACGCCAGTTATTGATTCAGCATCATAACCATAACCTCTAATTATAGCTCCTAACTTATCTCTTAATTCAAACCTTGACATCTTTTTAACGTCTGTATCGTCAACAATAACAGCTACGTCAATATCATGAGAGGTTGCATCTCCTCTAAATAAAGAACCCATTGCAATATAGCTTACAATGTATTTGTCAAATTTCTTTAAAGTCATTCCCTTATGAACCTCAGCTATCTTTAATGCTTTAAGAATGTCTTTAGGATCATGCAGTATAGCAGACATAGCTATTAAATTTATAATGTCATATTTTTGATCAAAACAAGCCTGCCTTAGCTCTGATACTAACATGGGCTGTGGGTCTATATTCTCATCAATATCTTTTTTTAATTTTTCAACCGCTTTTAATGATTTGTCTAGCAACTCGCCTTTATTCTCAACTTCATCATCATTAATCAGGATTAATACACTAATTTTTTTTAACTCTGGCTTCTCGCCCTCTTTTGGTGCTGGTGGAGGCAATAAAGAAACTCCAATAACATTCTCTACCTCTTTTATTGCTTTTTTCTTAAAAGACTCTAGTATTTTCTTTGTTTTTTCTAGTTTTTCTTTAACACCCTTTGGTAAATCTTCAGGTAAAGAATCTTTTTGTTTTTCTTGAGCCATTTTCCTTATAATCCTTATTTGTATTTTTAAAAAGGTTTCCCTTTGTGGTATATAAACTTTTCTATTTTTACTATATTTCAGTGGTGACAAATATAAATATTTAAAGATTAGTATACACTGCTTTAGAAAATGGGATCCAGAGAATTATTACCTAAGAGAAATCTTCGTTTTCCAACTACAGAAAGGATTAAACAATTACAGGACATTTTTGATGAAGCGCATGGAGATTTAAAAGATGGTTGTATAGAATGGAGAAACAAGAATAATCGTAGAGTAATCTGGATACCTTCAAAAGCAGAAGTTGTATTTGATTTTCTCTCATATAAGAAAATAAGTAATACTCTTAGTATAAGGGATATTATAGAAGAAAGAACTTTTTATGATATCGGTGCTGGGGATGGGCGTATACTTTTTGTAGCGCGCGAGGCTGGTGCACCTGAAGCAGTTGGTTATGAGATAAATGTTGGTTTGTGGAGTGCTGCAAAAGAACTTCATTCTTCTAATAAGATGCTGCGTGAGTTTACTAATATTGATTATCTGAATGCAGACTTCTTTAAGGAAGAGCTAGACAAAAAACCAGGGCTTTATTATATCTGGCCAGATGCTAATACAAACCTTGATGATGTTTGTAAAAAAATTAGGGATGAGACACCGGAATCATTACTTATAGTGTATTCAAAATATATAGCGAGTAAACAAAAGAAGTTACTTATATGTCGCAGTGAATTCATTTTGGATAATGCTTATGATGAAATAGGTCTGTATATACCTTAGGGTTTAATTAGTTATTCTCTTTTAAATTAACATACTCTTCTAAGATAACAGGTCCGATATATTCGCATTTCTTGCATTTATAAGTTCCAGTAATAGCAGCAGCATAATACATTAATGTATTAACGCCTTTGCATTTAGGACATATAGTCCTTTTTATCTTATTCATTTTCTAATAAATTTAATAGATCTTATTTTTTTATCAACGTTTATTAAGACTTTTTTTCCTTTTAGACCATATCCTGTAGCAATGCACAAAGTTTTTCCAACTTTTAATTTACCAAAATGTTCGTGCATGTGGGCGCCTATACAAAGGGCTGGTTTAAATTCTTTTATTATATCCTTAATAACATTTGAGCCTACTTGTATCCCTTCTAAAAAAGACTTCTTATCCCTTATATAACTAAATTTGGTGTTATAAGGTTGATTATGGGTAATAAAAATAATAAGTTTTTTCTTCCTTTTGGCTTTTCTAAACAGCCGGCTTAATTTTTTTATATGATGCCAGTAAAGTTCATCATCCCATATTTCAGGATGCTCGTAAATACCATAACCAATGATTACATGCTCTTTATTCTCTACAGATTTAAGATGAAGGTCTTTAAGGTTTTTTAAATTTTTAATAATGTAATCTTTGTAATGATTTTTTTTCACGTTCCAGAATCTAGTTTTGTAGCTATCCCAGTTTCCAGGTATTATGTAGGTTTTTTTATTTAAGGAATTAAGATATTTTGCTACTTTCCTACCGCTTTGCAATTCTTTCTTTTTTTCATAACCCACAATATCCCCTAAATAAAATATAGCATCAAAATCTTTAGTTTTTATTTTTGGCAATTTCCCATGCGAACATCCAAATGCTAAATATTTCATAGCTTTGTTTAACTTAGGAAATATTTAAATACAATCTTTTTTGATAAGTTGCTTATGGGCCCATGGTCTAGTGGCTATGACATCACCCTTACAAATTTTTTAGGAGAGGTGGAGGTCGTGGGTTCGAATCCCACTGGGCCCATTTAACTTTTTCAAAATGCGGTGGTAGTATAGCCTGGTTATAAATCTCTTAAAAAGATTGACCAATACGGAGCGTTGCCAACGCTCTAACCCGGGTTCAAATCCCGGCCACCGCATACCTAAAATGAAACAATTCAAAGAAAAATTTCTGAAAAGATACAGTGAATTAACTGACATAGAAAAGTTAAAAGAATATAGTCTGAAGAAGAGAAGAAAAAGCCTAAGAGTAAATACGCTAAAGATATCTGTTGGAGAGTTAAAAGAAAGGCTAAGTAGCTATAGCCTAGAGCAAATAAAATGGTGCAAAGAAGGTTTTTTCATTAAAGGAGAGGCTATGGGAAATTTATTAGACCACAGCCTAGGTTACTTCTATATCCAGGATGCTGCTTCAATGATTCCTGCCCAGGTTTTAGAGCCTAAAGATGAAGTAATCTTAGATATGTGTGCTTCTCCAGGGAGTAAAACAACCCAATTAAGTATGCTTATGGAAAACAAGGGTATGATAATTGCTAATGATAATAAGTTTAGCAGATTAAGCAGTTTAATTATCAATCTGCAAAGATGTGGATGTAGCAATACGATAGTAAATCTAATGCAAGGCCGGTTGTTTAAAGGGGATTATGATAAAATCCTCTTGGATGCTCCTTGTTCTGGAACTGGGATAATAAGAAAAAGCTTAGAAACAATAGAAATGTATAATCCCAATGCAGTTAGAAAATGCGCCGGCATACAAAGACAACTAATTTTAACAGCAATAGACTCTTTAAAAGAAAAAGGAACTTTGGTTTACTCCACTTGTTCTTTAGAGCCTGAAGAAAATGAAGAAGTAATTGATTTTTTAATTAAAAACAGAGGTGTTAAAGTTGAAAAAATTGACATTGACATTAAAAGAGGGAAACCAATTGAAATGTTTGAAGAAAAGATTTATGATAAGCAAGTACGTAATTGTTTAAGAATATGGCCACAAGATAATGACACTGAAGGTTTTTTTGTCGCCAAAGTGAGTAAATGCAGTTAGGTTGTTGTTATGCCATTAGGTAATAACACAAATAAGCTATTTTTATCGTCTAAGAAAGGTTTAAAAAGCAAGAAATTATAGAGGTCTTATCTTATTACTACTATAGAAGAGTTACTAACCGAAAGCTTTATATATATGTAATGCCTACTAAAAAGTAGCATCAAACGATGCTCACCAAAACACCCCGTGTGTTTCCAGAAGACTTCGGTCTTCTTGGAACTTTATAATCACCTCTTTTTCCTCAGAAATCTCTTCGGAGATTTCTGAGGTTATAATCACTTAGAGTTTTTATTCACATTAGATCTTTCCATTTTTCTAATAAAATAATCGTTAAAAATTTCCCTAAACTTTATATATTAAGATGCTAAGTGATTAGTATGGTGATTAGTATGGACATCTTAAAGAAAATAAAGCCAGATGGAAAAGAGGAACTAGAGCTAAAAAATAAAGTAAATGATTTTATAAATAATATTAATATTAAAGATGCCAAAGTTGTTCTTGGTGGATCTGGAGCGAAAGGAACCTGGTTAAAAAATCAGGTAGATGCTGATATCTTTGTTAAGTTTGATTCTAAAAAATATAAAAATAAAGATTTAAGTAAAATATTATTAAAAGCCTTAAAGAAGAAATTTAAGAAAATAGAATTAATACATGGAAGCAGAGATTATTTTAATATAAATTATAATAATTTTATCTTCGAAATAATACCTGTGTTAGATATAAAAAAAGCTAGTGAAGCAAAAAACATAACTGACATAAGCCCTTTACATGCTTTGTGGATAAGAAAAAACAGCAATGAAAAGGTAAGGGATGAGATAAGGAAGTTTAAATATTTCTTAAAGATAAATGATCTGTATGGGGCAGAATCTTATATCAGGGGCTTTTCTGGTTATATCGCAGAAATTCTGGTTATTTACTACAAGAGCTTTAATAATTTGATAAAAAACGTTAGGAGATGGAAAGATGGGCAGGTAATTGATATAGAACATCATGGTACAGCCAATAATTTGAACGAGTCTAAGAAAAGCCCTTTGATTATAATAGATCCAGTTCAGGAGAACAGGAATGCGGCAGCAGCTTTGAGCAAAGAAAAATTTGATAGGTTAATAAGTTTGAGCAAGGAAAAAATTAACTTTAATAAAAAGAAATTAGATTTTAAAAAATATAACCTGATACTTGAGGTCATACCGAAAAAGAATAAGAAAGACGTTATGGGCGCTAAAAGTCTCAAAATATTCGAATACTTAAAGAAAAACTTAGAGAGATTTGATGTTAAAGATTCCATGTTTAAATTTGATAATAAAGCATCTATATATTTTAAACTAAAGAAGACAATTCTAGACAAGTATAGCGAACATCAAGGACCTCCTCTTGCTATAGAAGACGGTTGCAGAAAGTTTTTAAGAAAATACATGAAACATAAAACTTATGTCAGGAATAATAGGTATTATGTTAGATTACTTAATAAAAACAGGAAAGTAAAAGATCACATTAATAATTTGTTAAAAGAAAAACACGTCAAGGAAAAAATAAGTAAATACTCTATTACTATATTCTAATTATGGATGTTTGTCTCGCTTAATCGTTGTTAATCCCAATAAGCAATAAATTTATAAAGTTCTAAAGGAGTTATAAATTTTATGACAGAATATACTACTGAACAAGTAATTGAATATTTGCATATTTATGGAGAGATGGTATATCTTTATGAGACATTTTCTGCAGGAGTTATGGCTGAAGAAAGTTGTCAGAATGCTCAAAAAGCTATAGATGTTGCAAATACAAGATTTCCAGAAGAACTTAAAGATGAAAAATTTAAATTTTATCTAAATGGATTGGAAAAAATAGTCGAAGTAAATTTATATAATTCTTAAAAAGTATTACGCCAGTACGCTTACTGTGGATTTTTTGCTTTGCTGAATATTTATAAAATTTCCTCCAAATGGATGCATTAACTTAACAGCTTAATCTTAGAAAAGATTTATAAATATAATCTTGATAGTAAAAATATGAAAAGAAGCTCGAGAAGATGGAAAAAGAAAGGCCAGATGAGATGGAAGTGGCAAAGAAAAAGGATGAGAAAAGAGAAGAGAAAGAGAAATGCTGCATAGGAAAGCTTTAAATATTAGACATTTGTGGATGGTTAAGCGAGGAGATAGAAAACATATGATATCTTCTTCTAAAAATTTATGAATCATATTCAACTTTTTTGAGTGAGTGCTTGAATAGATTTTAAGCATGAGTCATAAGTAAAATAAATGTGGCGATTAATTCAGTCAATTCCCGTTGATCCTGCGGGAGGTCGCTGCTATCGGGATTCCAATTAGGCATGCAAGTCTAAGCTTTTCGGAGCTTGGCGCAAGGCTCAGTAACACGTCAATAATCTGCCCTTAGATCAGGGATAATCTTGGGAAACTGAGGATAATACCTGATATAGAAAGAATATTGGAATATATTTTTCTTGAAAACTTCGGTGTCTAAGGATGAGTTGGTGGCGGATTAGGCTGTTGGCGGGGTAAAGGCCCACCAAACCTAAGATCCGTAAGGGGAATGAAAGTTCTAGCCCTGAGAGGGACACTGAGATACTGGTCCCAGCCCTAAGGGGTGCAGCAGCTAGGAAAACTTTACAATGCACGCAAGTGTGATAAGGGGAACCCGAGTGCTTGCTTAAAGCAGGCTTTTTTTAAGTGTAAAAAACTTAGAGAATAAGTGATGGGTAAGACCGGTGCCAGCAGCCGCGGTAACACCGGCGTCACTAGTGGCGATCATTTATTTGGCCTAAAGCGTTCGTAGCTGGTTTGGTAAGTCTTTTGTGAAATCATAGAGCTTAACTTTATGTCGTGCAAAGGAAACTACCAGACTAGGGACCGGAAGGGGGTAGGAGTATTCCTTGGGAAGCGGTAAAATGTTATAATCCTCGGAGGACTATCTACGGCGAAGGCACCTATCCAGTACGGGTCCGACAGTGAGGAACGAAAGCTAGGGGAGCAAAACGGATTAGATACCCGAGTAGTCCTAGCTGTAAACGCTGTGAGCTATGTGCTGCATTTTCTTCGTGAAAATGCAGTGCCGTAATGAAGATGTTAAGCTCACCGCCTGGGAAGTATAGTCGCAAGACCGAAACTTAAAGGAATTGGCGGGGGAGCACCACAACGAGTGAGGCGTGCGGTTCAATTCGACTCAACACGAGGAATCTCACCAGGAGCGACGGCAGTATGAAGGTCAGATTGAAGGTTTTACCTGACAAGCCGAGAGGAGTTGCATGGCGGTCGTCAGCTCGTGCCGTAAGGTGTTACGTTAAGTCGTACAACGAGCAAGACCTATGCCTATAGTTGCTACGCATCTGTTAAGAGGAGCAAGCACACTATAGGGACTGCATTCGTAAGGATGAGGAAGGCGTAGGCAACGATATGTCTGTATGGCCCAAATCTCCTGGGCTACACGCGCGCAACAATGGTGGAGACAATAGGTTACAACTCTGAAAAGAGAAGTCAATCCCTGAAACTCCATCTTAGTTTTGATTGAGGATTGTAATTCATCCTCATGATACCGGAATTCGTAGTAATCGGACTTCATCAGAGTCCGGTGAATATGTCAATGCTTCTTGCACACACCGCCCGTCAAGCCATTCGAGCAGAGTTTAGATGAGGCTTAATTTTTTGATTAAGTCAAATCTAGATCCAGTAAGAAGGGCTAAGTCGTCACAAGGTAGCCGTAGGGGAACCTGCGGCTGGATCACCTCCTTTTTATATTATATTTTATATATTAGATTTTACTTATGATCATCTTAAAATCATGGGCCTGTAGCTCAGTCTGGTAGAGCACCTCCCTTGCAAGGAGGGGGCCTCGGGTTCAAATTAATTGTTTCGAGAAATCGAACAGTTTTGGAAGTCCCGACAGGTCCACTCGATTAAGTTGGTTAATGCAACTCATAAATGCGAATTTGTGATTGAAGGATACATTCATTTTTATGTATCGTGCATAGGTAAATAATAGATCTTTGGCTAGACCATTAGACGGATAACTTGGCTTAGTTTACTGATGAAGGACGTGGCAAGCTACGAAATGTTTTGGCGAGGCGCATGCAGCCTTTGAACCAAAAATCTCTGAATGAGACTTCTTGTCTTATGACGGTTTGAAAAAATCAGGAACGCAGGGAATTGAAGCGTCTTAGTACCTGCAGGAAAAGAAATCAAATGAGATGCTGTGAGTAAGAGCGACCGAAAACAGCAAAAAGCAAACTGAATCTGCTATTGAAAGATAGTAGAGATGTGGTGTTTAGGCTAATATTGGATCTTAACCAAAAGACTCAAAGTTTTCTGGAAAGAAATACCTTAGAAGGTGATAGTCCTGTAGAGGAATTTTGGAAAGATACTGTTAGTACCTAGAGTAGTGCTTACTGGATACTAAGCATGAACTTGGGAGGCATTAACTCCTAACTTTAAATATAAACTAAGTCCGATAGCGAATTAGTACTGTGAAGGAAAGTTGAAAAGAACCTTTAATCGGGACTTAAAAGATTTGAAACCTAATGGTGATAGTTTAGTACGGCTCTTAGGAGTTGTACTGTACGTTTAGAATAACGGGCTAGGGAGTGTATGTAAGTGGCGAAGATAATCTTATAAAAGAGCATCTATAGGGAAACCAATTTCTCGCAATTCATGAGGAGAGAGGTATGAAAATGCCTTCAAGTCACTTGTGTACTACCCGAAACCAGACGATCTATCCTAGGGCATGGTGAAGCGAGGTTTAAACCTCGTGGAGGCCAGAAGAGGTGCTACGTGCATGTGTTCTTCTGACTTTAGGATAGGGGTGAAAAGCCAATCGAGTCTGGTCATAGCTGGTTCCTGTTGAAATAGGCCTCAGTCTAGTGTTAGAGGAGATAGCTAAAATTGTAGAGATACTGATCGGAAGTTTAGGAGGAGAAATCCTTCGGCTACCTGTCAAACTCCAAATATTTTAGCATCGTAGATTCTAATAAACGGGGGTGCGGGGTAAGCTCGTATCCCGAGAGGGGAACAACCCAGACTATGGTTAAGGTCCCTAAATGTTAGTTAAGTGTGAAAGGGTGAAAGGTGTATATAACCACAGACAGATGGGAGGTATGCTCAGAAGCAGCAATCCTTTAAAGAAAGCGTAACAGCTCACCTTTCGAGGTTATATGCCCTGAAAATGGACGGGACTAAACTAACTACCGATACCATAGACTTCTAGAAAAGAAGTGGTAAACAGGCACTATATTAGGGCAGAAGTTTTTTTGTAAAAGAAAATGGACCTAATAAAGAAGAAAATCCTAGCGGTAGTAGGAACATTTTATGGTGAGAATCCATAATACTGAAAGGGCAAGGGTTTCTTAGCAATAAAGTTTAGCTAAGAGTAAGTCGATCCTAACTTAGTTCGTAACGGAGACTAGGGAAAGGGCAAAGGGTTAAAATTCCCTTACTGTTTAAGTACATATGGCAACATAAGTTTGATCTCTGACATTTTGGGTTAGACTAACATTTACTGTCGTAAATGCTAATTAGAATAAATCAATAGAGTACTGTAATGGTGAGAAGTTGATTAAATCTAAAAATGGTTGGCCTTATGGCTGATTTGGTTGATACCTGGGATTGATAAAAAAGGGATTAGATAGGATCTTAAACAATCGTACCAAGAACCAACACTGGTGCCCCTAGGTAAGAAGCCTAAAGTATAAGGGTTTAATCTAGTTGAGGGAATTCGGCAATTTGGCTCTGTAACTTCGGTTTAAAGAGTCCCTGTGATTGTGGTTGTATGACTGCGATCTCAAGGTGCAATAACTAGGGAAGTCCGACTGTTTAACAAAAACGTAACTGATTGCTAATCTGTAAAGACTTGTATAATCAGTTACGTCTGCCCAGTACCAGTATCTCAAACTTCTTTTCAAGGAAGCTAAGGACTGGCAAACGGCGGGAATAACTGTAATTCTCTTAAGGTTAATTCGTAGCTTTAAGACCCAAAGTTAAACAGAATAACTAAAAAGATTGGGATAATAATCTGGCTATATGCTGGAAAGTCCGAGTATCTCACACTACCATAAAGTTTATTAAGGTATAATTATACCTTTATTATGGTGAAAATGTGGTGAGTGCGGATAATCAGCAGGAAAGGCTAGATTCTAGTTGGATTGTTGGATTTATCGATGGAGAAGGTTGTTTTCATGTAGCAATAAATAGGCTACCCAAAATGACATTAGGTTGGCAAGTCCTTCCAGAGTTCAGAGTTGTTCAGCATCAACGTGATGAAGTTGTGCTTCAAAAACTAAAATTGTTTTTTGGTTTTGGAAATGTAACAGTAAATCATGGAGATAGAAAAGAATTTCGTGTTAGAGGATTAGAAAACTTAAATAAATTGATTAAGTTTTTTGATAAAAATCCTCTCCGAACTTCAAAACAAAAAAATTTTGAAATCTTTTCTAAAATAATTTCTTTGATGAATAAAAATGAGCATTTGGATAGAGAAGGATTGAATAAGATTGCCAAACTTGCTTCGAAGATGAATAGGAAAGTTACTAGAAGTCTAGAATCCTCAGAGACTATACGCCAAAACTCGTGAAGAGTAAGATATAGTCCGACCCAATACGCGAGTATTGGAAGTGTGTAGAAATATGCACTCGCCTTCGTAATGGAGGTCTTGAAAGTAACAGAAGTGAGCGAAATGCCTTGTCGCTTGAATGGCGACGTGCATGAATGGCGTAACGAGACTTCCGCTGTCCCCAACTAGAAG
>Ga0209542_10018104_pt1 | contig 11443 bp, 14 predicted proteins | sample RifCSPhighO2_01_FD_184028 | JGI IMG/M metagenome (GOLD analysis project Ga0209542, IMG submission 184028) | Soil microbial communities from Rifle, Colorado - Rifle CSP2_plank highO2_0.1 (SPAdes) (version 2) | ecosystem: Environmental > Terrestrial > Deep subsurface > Rock core/Sediment ...
AAAAAGATACCTCACAACATGCATTACAGCAACGGCCGTAAATAATGCCGATGTGGCAATAGCTATATTTTCTTTTTTATTTGTGTTCATAATAAAAATTTAGATTACTTTTAATAACTTTATTATATCACGTTTATAATCCAACAATCCCCACTAATTTTTTAATTTAAAAAGGCCTAGTGCCGTACAAGCCCTTGACATAGTTTTGGGTTTTGCTATGATAAATATGTTCTGAGTAATTTAATTTTTTTCATTTGTGGGGGGTGCTCTCGTAGTTTAGTGTGGATTTTTCAAGCACCCCCTTACTTTTGTTCTTTATGTTGGGTTTGTAATTTCGTCTGTCATTTTTGATTTATAGATTATTTGTTCATTATGCGAACGCCCCTTCTTGGAGGGGCGTTTTTTGTTAGACAGACGTGCTACAATAAGGGTATGAAAAAAATAATACCCTTTATTATTGTTCTTGCCTTTATATTTACAGCTTTTTATATTATTAAAACCAGGACTCTTGATGATGTACCCACTATACCAAATGTAGAATTGCCATCTGGAATTGAGCAGGTTGTTCTTGTTGAAAATTACATTCGCGAAAATATTAAAGTTTTAGTACCCGAACTGCCAGTTTTGGGTGGTTCTTGGTATGTTGTAGAAGTTAATGTAAATCCACATAATAAAAATGGAGCAGTAATTTATGAAGATGGACACATCCAGGGCGCTGGAATATTTAAATACAGTTTAGGTGCTGACGGTAAGATTATAATTGAAAGTTTTAATGCGGTCAATATTAATGATAAATATATTCACCCCACAAAATGGCCACCTGTTGTTAATGTGGTTGATAAGCCATTTGTTTGTGATGATGGCAATAATGAATACTGCGTTACGGCCTTGGCCGAGGGTGCCGCTGGTAGCACTTATACTGAATATACTTATACAAAACCATATGGTAATAAAACTGCAACTGTAAACTTTACTATACAATCGGTGCAGTGTTTAAACTATGACGAACCAGAACGTAACAAGTGCATAGAAAAACAAGGCAACTATGACTTGTCACCAATAGTAGACACTTTATTTAAAAACTTTCTAAATAATTAGGTTATTTTGGGTTATTAGTGTACACTCCACATTCACGCGAGTCGTTTTATAAATACTAATTAAATACAATATATGCAAGACGAAGATGTAAAAAAGGTAGATGGTACAGAAGGCGAGGAAGTAGTAGTTGCAACTGATGAAGTTGTAAATGCTGATGCAGAAGTTTCAACTGAAGAAGAGGTTGTTGCTCAAGAGCCTGCTGATGAAAACGCCGAGGTTGCAGAAGTTGCAACTGACGAAATAGTAGCGTAATAAAAATACCCTGGTAACAGGGTATTTTATATGCCAGCCGATACCAAAAAAAGTTCATGCTATAATAAATTTATGAAAAAAGGCTATAAGCAAAATATAGAGCAGTTAACAATTGAAAATGAAAACTTTCGCAAGGTTGTATATACAGCACAAAATTGCCAGCTGGTTTTAATGTCGTTATTACCGGGTGAGGAAATAGGTATGGAGGTGCATGATGACGGTGACCAGTTTTTTAGATTTGAAAAAGGTGATGGTAAGGTAGTTATCAATGAGGTTGAATATACAGTAGGCGATGGTGATGCTGTTGTCGTGCCCGCTGGTGCACAACACAACGTTGTTAATACATCATCAACTGAAAGTTTGAAACTGTATACTATATATACACCACCACACCATAAGGATGGCGTAGTACGCAAAACCCGCGCAGAAGCCGAGGCTGATGGACCTGAATTTGACGGAGTAACAACTGAGTAAAAAATAAATAAAAGTGCTATAATTTAATTAGAAATATTTAGGAGTTATGAAAGCACTTTTAATGACACTTGTTTTTATTTTAATCAATTTAAACTACACATTTCAGCCGGACAATATTCATAACGGATTTTTTGTTCAAGCTGAGGGGGCCGATTTGGGGGCATTAAACCCAGACACACTAACAAAGGCAGATGCTTTTTTGTTCGGTATCGACATTTCACACTACCAAAGACAAATTAATTGGAGTGATTTATCTACCGAAAAGCACATTACTTTTGTAGTCGTTCGGGCCACGATGGGTGGCAGTAGGAAAGACAAATTTTTTCGCGCAAATTTCGACAGCGCAAAAAAATATTTTATCGTTGGGGCCTATCACTACTACGACCCAAACGAACATTCAAGCTTGCAGGCCAAAAACTTTATTAGTACTGTAAAGTTAGATTCTGGAAATCTACGGCCAGTGCTAGACATTGAACGCCTTAGCACGAATCAGTCTATTAGTAGTCTAAGAGTCAGTTTAAAAAATTGGCTGAAGTTGGTTGAAAAACATTACGGTGTAAAGCCGATAATTTACACCGGGCTGGGTTACTATTGCAGGCACCTTGATGGGCACTTCAATGGTTACCCGCTATGGGTTGCCACGCATAATCCAAAAATGCGTGGCGATACAACATTAGTTGCCGACATTCACCAGTTTTCTGTAAAGGAAAGGGTCTGTGGCATAAATAGTTGTGTAGACGGTAACGAGTTGCACTCTAGAAATCTAGAGCGCGTACTAATACGCTAAAATTATCCCGCTAGAAATATACACTTCTGGCGGGATTTAATTTTTAAAAACTAAAACCGTTTGGGTGAGAAAACTTTTTCAATAGGCTTGTTGAAGTATTTAGCAATCGTAAAAGCCAAATCAAGGTTAGGGTTATAAATGCCCGTTTCAATTTTAGAAAGAGTTTGGCGACTGGTGCCAATTTTTTTGCACAAAGCCTCCTGGGTAATGCGGGCTTTGGTGCGTAGGTTATATACGTTATTGTATATCTTTGTCATGCACTTATTGTAGCATTTTTAAAGCTTAAAAAACATGCTATAATGGTCATATTATGATGAATAAAAACCAAATAATAACTTTGGTAGCGGTTGTTGTTTTACTTGTACTGGCTTTTTGGGCAATGTCGGCCAGTAAGGAAAAGGTTCCAAACAACGATGTTACTGAAAACATTAATAGCGTGGAAAACGAAAATGAACAAAATAAAGTAGTGGGTGATGATAAATTAATAGAAACCGACTTAGCCAAAAATGGCAAAACAAAAAATATGACCGACATTAAAGAATTTTCATTTGACGTATTAACAAAGGGTGCTGGCACTGTGGCTAAAACAAACGATAATGTTACAGTTGATTACAAGGGCACATTTTTAGACGGTAAGATTTTTGACCAAGGCACGTTTCCATTTACATTGGGTGTGGGCCAGGTTGTGGCCGGCTTTGACAAGGGTGTCTTGGGTATGCAAATAGGTGAGACGCGCAAAATTTATATTCCGTCTGATATGGGCTATGGTGAGCGTGGGGCCGGGGCAAGCATCCCGCCAAATACTGACTTGATTTTTGAAGTTACTTTAAGATCTATTCAGTAAAAATTAAATATATCGCTCCAGCACACATACACATATCTCAGCCCGCTTCGGTTTTTCCTGCGAAAACCTTACTTATCCTCAAAAATTTTTCCAACAGGGTTGGAACCAAGCAAAATTTTCTGCGGCAGACTGAAATATGTACATGTGTGCTTGCGCTTTACTACTGTTTCTTTTGCGACCCCCTCTCCTTACCAAGGAGAGGGGGATTAAGGGGGTGAGGTAGTACTAATTTCAAATGTGCTATAATGTACCCATATGATAATAGACGATTTACAAAAGGAAAGGTTAATGAAAAACGGTAAAATCTTTGCCGTAATTATTGGTATTTATTTTATTACTTTAATTATTACTCAAGTTAAGGGCTGGCAAATTATGCGTTCTGACAATACGCCCGTGCCAACTATTAGTGTAAATGGTGTGGGCGAAGTTTACGCCGTGCCGGATGTGGCCCAATTGCGGGTCAGTGTCGTGGGTGATGCCAAAGACCGCGCCGGCTCGGTGGCTAAACAAGCCGAAGTTAAACAAAAGTTTTTAACAGTTATGGGCGATTTTAAAATCTCTGACAAAGATTATAAAACTGAATATATCAGCACGAACCCTAAATACGAATGGCAACGTCAAACTATTTATTGTGTAACTGTGCCTTGCCCGCAACCTGATGGTAAAAACGTTTTGACCGGGTTTACAACTGACGAATCCTTAATTGTTAAAGTTCGCAATATTGATGATGCGGGTAAAATTTATGAGGCACTAGTTACAGCCGGCGCACAAAATGTTTCAGGCCCCGATATGATGATTGATGATGAGGAAAAATTCGTGGCCGAAGCTCGCGAGAAGGCCATACTTGATGCTAAAATTAAAGCTAAAAAATTAGCCCGTGATTTAGGTGTACGTATAGTGCGCATTTCAAGCTTTAATGAAAATGGTGGTGGATATCCCATGCCAATGTATGCCAGTGATACGGCCATGTTAAAATCAACTAATGCCGTGCCCGAAACTGTAATTTCAAAAGGCGAAAATCTAATTACCTCAAACGTAACAATAACCTACGAAATCCGTTAAAATCTATAAAAAGACGCCCCACTAAATCCAGTGGGGCGTCTTGACTTTGTATGCCTTTTAGTGTATACTCCAGGCAGACAATTTAAAACTGAATAAAAATGGGAAAAACACAAGAATTGACAGCTCCTGAAATACAAATTAGGAGACTGTACATGCAAGATTTGCTTTCAAAAGCAGGATTCTTGCCAGATGACTTTATTATAGAGCCAATGAAGCAAGGGATCAAAAATCCGATTGCTATTGGAATTTATGTACCAGCTACAAACGTTGCCAGAGTTGGGACACTTAAGGAGGTAAAACTCTTTTTAGATAATGAAGGTATCAGTAATGAACCTGGTCAACAAAACAGTTTCCATCTGTATGTAAAGTATGCAGATGTAAACGTACCAGAATCATTTAAAGAAGAGCAAAAAAATCAGGCGAACATTGTTCGTGCTGAAAACGGAAATGGCAACGGAACTAAACATGAAGAGGTGAATATTTTCGCCCCTTTGGAGAAAATTCTATACTTGCACGAAGTCTTAGCTTTTGAAGAAAGTCGAGATGAGCAGTTTGCTATCTTTATTCTGCCCGACAAGGTTGAAGCAGGGTACATGAAAACGATTATGAATTTCTTTTTGTATAATTGTGACAGTCTTCAGATCGGCGATTTTATTGAAGTTACTGTCTACAACAATACTAATGTTGAATTGACAAACATATCTTTACTCAAAGAGCCAAGCGTCACTGATCACTCAAGGTTTACTAATGACCTTCTTGATTCAATCCTCATTACAAAATGGGAGATTCGCAAATCGAAGATGCAGGTAATTCCTTCTAGTGAATTTTTGGCTAATGATGCTACAAAGTCTACCAGATTTACTACGCCGCCGTCTAAAACAAATGAGGTACTTGTTACTAATTTTGTTGTGGAAATGGATGTGAAGTATGGGGTAGATATTCAACAGGACGAGAAAGACAAGAACACTTTTTTTGTTCTATCACCTAAAGATCTGGGCCATGCAGGTTCGGCAGAAGCCAAAATTACTCGAAGACAAAAGGATGTTAAAAGCAGCACACACGCGGTCACCAAGTTGTTGATCGAAAGTGGTTTTGTTTGCCAAAATTCAAAGATCACACAAGGAGTCCTTTGCTTTCAACTTCACTATTTTCCAGGTACAAAAAAACCAGAGAGTATCGGACTGGTTTATGGAACCGAAGAAGAAAAGAAAGAAGAAGCTAAAAGCATTCTTACTCTACTTCTGGAAAATGGCTACAATGTATTTTTAACTAAAAATGGTACGGGGGTTAAGTTTAACTCAAACAATTTGCCGAAAATTAACGTTGTAGCGAAGTCGTTAGGCATACACCAATATAGCCACACTGCCAAAACTAAATACATTTGCTACTCCGGATCGAAAACCACTAAAGGTTGGAAGCCTATTGCAATAGTGGGCACTGGTTCCCGTGAAGATAAGTTGGCTACTAAGAATCGGTTCATCGACGGGCTTGAAAAGGCTGGTTACGAAATCAGGGGGGTTAAAAAAGATACTCTCTTGTTTTACGTAAAAGTCGAAGCAGAAGTTGTTGCTAAACCGGAAACACCGATTGCTGAGAAACTCGAGCCGATTATTAAACCAAAAAAGAAATTCCTTAAGGGTGCCCAAAGTTTTGCAAACTCTCTGGACAAAATCATCGAGGAAGAAGCAGACAAGCTTTCGGCGACAAGCAAGTTTGCTAACGCTATGACTGAAGTCTTTCTTGCAGAGCTGGAGTCAAATCTGGAGTTGCAACAAAAGGTGATGACTAAACTCAAGGACAAAATAGCTCCTGGTTTGGACAAAAAACTGCTTGCAAATTTGCTGGCAGGACTTGTTGTAGAGTTAGGGTCCAAAACCTTTGAGATTCCTGGTACTGGGATCAAGTGCATTAACATTACCGATGTTACTGCATTGATAGATCAGACGATCTCAGGGCTTGATGAGTAGTTCTAAGTTCTTTATTCACCCCGACTTTTTAAGTTGGGGCTTTTTATTTCTGAACTTTTCGCGATTCCCCCTCTCCTTGTCAGGAGAGGGGGTTAGGGGGTGAGGTAGTTTGCTATTTTTTAATTTGTTTGGTATGATACATAAATAGATGCCCCAGCGGGCATTTTAAAATGATTATAAGTCAACAATCAAATCTATGTCATATTTAAAAGAAACATTAGCCGAATTAAAAAATGTTAAGTGGCCTAATCGCAAACACATAATTAACTACACAATAATTACTATTTTGTTATCATTTTTCGTGGCTTATTTGCTAGGTGCAATGGACTTTGGTTTTAGTCAGGCCATGGGTAAAATTTTAGGTAGCTTTTAATATTAATTTAGCAAAATCATATGGCTAAACAAGAATCAACTGGTGAGCGCAAATGGTATGCAATTCATACCTATTCGGGTTACGAAAATGCCGTGCAAAGAAATTTGCGTCAACGTATTGAGTCACTCAACATGCAAGACAAAATTTTTAACGTGCTGGTACCAACTGAAAAGAAGATCAAAGTCAAAGCCGGCAAAAGGGTAGAGGTAGAGGAAAAAATCTATCCCGGCTATGTTTTGGTTGAAATGATCGTTGATGACGAATCATGGTACCATGTACGTAACACTCCGCGCGTTACTGGATTTGTTGGTTCAGGTGTAAATCCTGTGCCACTGACCCAAAAGGAGCTTGATTATTTATTAGGCAATCAGGGTGAAAATAACCAGGCCGTGTATGATATTTCAGTTGTAATTGGCGAGTCAGTTATTATTTCAGACGGACCCTTCAAAGATTTAGAGGGCCGAGTTGATCAGGTTGATCGCGAAAAGGGCAAGGTGCGCGTACTGGTTTCAATGTTTGGTCGCGAGACCCCGGTTGAACTGGACTTCTTGCAAATCAAAAAGATGTAGGGTATAGTGTTAAAACTGTTACGCTTCACTTTATTTATAAAACTATAACTCTAGAACCTAACAACTAGTTACTAGAAACTAAATTATATGGCTAAAAAGATTACAAAACGAGTAAAACTTCAAATTCCTGCGGGCAAGGCAACCCCTGCGCCACCACTTGGGCCCGCATTGGGCCAGGCCGGTATTGCAATTGCTGAATTTTGTCAAAAGTTTAATGCCGATACGGCCGGTATGGGTGGTGATATTGTAGGTGTAAAAATTGATGTCTACGACGACCGTTCATACGATTACCGCATATCAAAACCATTGACGCGGGTTTTGATATTAAAAGCCGCTGGCATTGCCAAAGGTTCGGCTAAACCTAATACTTCAAAAGTTGGCAAGATCACAAAAGCTCAAGTTAAACAAATTGCCGAGGAAAAAATGAGCGACCTGAATGCCAAAAATATTGAGGGTGCCATGCTGATCGTTGCCGGCTCTGCCCGTGCCGCTGGTGTTACAGTGGTAGACTAAAATAAAAATCAGGGGGCAAAAAAATTAATTTCTGCTACACTAGGCTATATAGTCTATGGTAATAAATATTAAAGAAAAAATTAAAAGTTTAATCAAGCAGGCTTTGCAAGAGCTTGGTTTTGCTGATTTTGATAACATGCCTGAATTTACCATAGAGCATCCGGGTAGTATGGCCCATGGGGACTATGCCTCAAATGTGGCCATGGTTTTAGCTAAAGCCACAAAAACTAATCCTAAAGATTTAGCTGAAAAGATTGTTGAGGCTTTGAAGCGAGTCCTCCCCCTTGCCAAGGGGGAGGCGGGAGGGGGTCTGATAGAAAAAATAGAAGTAGCTGGTGCAGGTTTTATAAATTTTAAATTAACACCACGATATTTTAATAACACTTTAAAAAATATTATTGCAAATGATTTAAATAATAATTTTGAATTTTCAAACTTATACAAAAACGAAAAAATATTAGTTGAGCATTCCAGCCCAAATTTGTTCAAGTCTTTTCATATTGGCCACGTTATGAACAATACAATTGGTGAATCTATAACTCGTTTGGCACGGGCCTCGGGGGCAGAGGTTGCAGTAATTTCATACCCATCAGATTTGTCACTGGGTATTGCCAAAGCTGTATATATTTTACTAGAAGATGGTATTGAAAAACTGAATACTTTTAAAACTGATAACGAAAAGTTAAATTATTTAGGTGATTGTTATGTGCGAGGTACCAAGGCTTATGACGACGAAGTGGTACAGGTTAGGGTGCGTCAAATCGTTAAAATTTTATATGAAAGTACGCCTGGGCCCGAAATGGAGGCTTACAAAATTGGCAAAGAAATAAATTTAAATTATTTTAAAAATATTGTTGTGCGTCTTGGTACGCATTTTGATAACTATATTTTTGAAAGTGAGGCCGGTGTAGAGGGTAAGGAAATTGTTTTGCAAAACACGCCAAATATTTTTACCAAAAGCGATGGCGCGATTATTTATGAGGGCGAAAAGGAAGGCTTACACACTAGGGTTTTTATTAACAGCGATGGCTTTCCAACCTATGAGGCCAAAGACATTGGCTTGTTGTCTTTAAAATTTAAACGTTACAATCCTAACTTATCAATATTTATTACTGATCACGAACAAACAAACTATTTTGAAGTTGTTGTGAATGCCGGGGGTAAAATTAATCCAATTTGGCAAAACAAAACCGTGCACCGTACACACGGGCGTATGAGCTTCAAAGGGCAAAAAATGTCATCGCGTTTGGGTGGTGTGCCCCTGGCCGTTGATTTATTAGATACCGTAGTTGATGAGGTTGTTGAGCGTGCGCCCGAAATGGATAACAATAGCGCCGACAAGGTTGCTATCTCGGCCATAAAGTTTTCAATCTTGCGGGCCAAAGCGGGCAGTAATATAAATTTTGACCCAGACACATCATTGTCGTTCGAAGGCGACTCGGGCCCGTATTTGCAATACACGACCGTGCGAGCCGGCTCGTTATTAAAAAAAGCCGAGGGTTTGGGTTTGATGCCCGACACAAATTTTGTTTTTAATTTAACTGCAAATTATATAGTTACAGATGTTGAAAAATACTTAGCTATGTTTGATGAAGTTGTTAGTCAGTCTATTAATGAATGGGCGCCACATTATATTGCTACATACTTGCTTGAGCTGGCTCATAGTTTTAACACTTGGTATGCCGGTACCAAAATTGTTGATGTGCAAAACTTAAACGCTCCCCAGCAACTAGCCGTTGTTTTAGCTGTGCAAAAAACCTTAACCCGTGGCTTGCACTTACTGGGTATTGAAACTCCTGAGAAAATGTAGTCTTGCTAGCCTAATAGCTCTTTACTTTTTTAGAGATATAGTGTATTGTTTTGAAAGACTAAAACCTAAAGATTATGGACTTAAAATTAAAAGAGTTAGATTTATCAGATCGTGACAGAGGTATGATTTCAGAGATGGAGAACCTAACATTACTAATAGGTGAGAAGGCAACCAGAAGTTATGGCTGGACTGAGTATCTGCAAAAGCTTTCAGGGTTAGGTGTTAAAAGCTTCACTGTGAACGGTAAAACTATTGCTTACCACGACGCGGTGATAGACTCCTCAACTGAATATAAGATATTCATAAACGTTGAGCAGGCACTTGAAAATCTTACTCTGTCTGAAATAACCTCTGCTGGTCGTGGTAATTGTTGAAGAACTTTAAGCTCCCAATGGGAGCTTTTGTTTTTCTTGCAAATATATGGATTTAAAGTAATATTAAGGTATATTTTATATGTTATTACTGGATTATTACTGAAACCATGGACGAACAAAACGAAAAATCAATAAATGCGCAAAGAGAAGAGAAAGTCCTGGAATTTTGGCGTGAGAATAATATTTTTGAAAAATCTTTAGAGAAAAATAAGGGCGGTAAGGATTTTGTATTTTTCGAAGGGCCACCAACAGCCAACGCTAAACCCGCCCTGCATCACCTTGAGGCCCGAGCTTTTAAGGATGTTATACCACGTTATAAAACTATGCAGGGTTATAACGTGCCACGGCGCGCCGGTTGGGATACTCATGGTTTGCCGGTTGAATTACAAATTGAAAAAAAGTTGGGCCTTGCTTCAAAAAAAGAGATTGAAGGTTATGGCGTGGCGCAATTTAATAAAGAGTGCCGTGAAAGCGTTTTTGAATATATCAGTGAGTGGGAAAAATTTACCGACCGAATAGGTTACTGGGTTGATAAAAATAGTGCCTATTATACTTTTGATGCAAATTATATTGAATCGATATGGAGCATCATAGGTCGGGTTAATGAGCAAGATCTACTGTACAAAGACTACAAGGTTGTACCGTGGTGCCCGCGTTGTGGCACTGGTTTGTCATCGCACGAATTGGCCCAAGGTTATGAAAATGTAAAAGATTTGTCAGTTTATGTAAAATTTAAAGTTACTGGACAAGAGAGTACTTATTTATTGGCCTGGACAACAACTCCATGGACATTGCTGGGGAATGTTGCGCTGGCTGTTGGTAAAGATGTTGAGTATGTAAAAATAAAAGTTAGTAATGAGTATTTTATTTTAGGTAAAGACAAATTAAATTTAATAGACAGTGAATATGAAAGTATAAATGAATTAAAAAGTAATGATTTAATTGGCCTTGAATACGAACCACTATATCCGTATTTAAAAAATATAATTGCAGGGCCAGAATCTGAAAAAATAAATAATGCCTACAAAGTTTACGAAGCTGATTTTGTAAACACCAATGATGGTACAGGCATTGTGCATACGGCTGTAATGTATGGTCAAGATGATTTTGAATTAGGTACACAGGCTGGTTTGCCTAAATTCCACACAGTTGATGAGATGGGGCACTTTGTGAATGGCACTGAGTTTTTAGAGGGTCGTTTTGTTAAAAACGAAGAAGTGGCTGTAGATATAATAAAAGATTTGGCACACAGGGGCTTGTTGTTTAAGAAGGAAAAATATGAACACAGCTACCCGCACTGTTAGCGGTGCAAAACGCCAC
>Ga0209542_10018107_pt1 | contig 11441 bp, 14 predicted proteins | sample RifCSPhighO2_01_FD_184028 | JGI IMG/M metagenome (GOLD analysis project Ga0209542, IMG submission 184028) | Soil microbial communities from Rifle, Colorado - Rifle CSP2_plank highO2_0.1 (SPAdes) (version 2) | ecosystem: Environmental > Terrestrial > Deep subsurface > Rock core/Sediment ...
TGACGACGCGTAATCGACCCGTTCAACACAGAAGCCCTCTCACGATAACACTACCGCCGGGAACCGAAAGTAACCGGCGGCTTTTATTTATTAAAACAAACCCACTCTGGAGCGGCTATGCTACAATTGCGTGCTATGGAATCGAAGAATTTGCGTTCATTTCTATTTCCCCTCGCCGGCGTCCTTTTAGTGCTCGGAGGGCTTTTTTATTTTGCCTTCGTCCGGATCGATTCTTTGCAGGAACAAGTAAAAGAACTGTCTCGGGGACTCGCCTCCACCACCGTGGCGCTTTCTGAGAAAACCGGCACTCTTTCGGAAGGCCTCTCTACCCTTTCGGAGAAAGCGACAGGGCTTTCCGATACGCTCTCCACTGCCGAGAAAAGAATAGAGGCGACTACAAACAATGTTGAGGCAGTGAAAGCACAGGTCGGCGGCGTCGAACAAACAGTCGGCACGCTTCAAAAACTTTCAAAAACCGACCCGGAACTTTTGAAAAAATATTCCAAAGTATTCTTTTTGAATGAAAATTATCTGCCAGCAAATCTTCTCGGCATCGATAAAACGTATCTGTACAGCGAGAGCCGGCCGGAACAGATCAGAAGCGAGATATGGCCGCACTTGAAGAGTCTTCTCGATGACGCAAAAGCAAGCAACACTATCCTCTATGTGAAATCTGCGTACCGCTCATTCGGCGAGCAAGGGTCATTAAAAAATGCCTACTCCGTAACCTATGGTGCCGGCACGGCAAATCAATTCTCTGCTGACCAAGGATATTCAGAGCACCAGCTCGGCACCACCATTGACCTTATTACCACCGGGCTCGGCGGCCAGCTCTCCGGATTCGAAAAAACGAACCCATACGGGTGGCTGAGTGACAATGCGTATCGTTATGGCTTCATCCTCTCCTATCCGAAAGGCAACACGTATTATGTTTTCGAACCGTGGCATTGGCGCTATGTCGGGGTGGCGCTCGCGACCTTTCTCCACAACCAAAATTTGCAGTTCTATGACGTCGATCAGCGCACCATTGACGGATTTTTGGTGAACATATTCGATTAGCGGCAACTTCTACTCGCTTCGCTCAGGAGCGACTCCTGTTTTTACACAACACCATAAAGTGAGAGTACCGCTTGGATAAACCGTGCTCGGCCGTTTACCATGGCACTCCGGTCCCTCCAAGCAGACCAGTGGCTTGATAAAATCGCTAATACTGGCTAAATGAGTGATAGAAAACCCATTAAAATCATAGAGGCGTCGCCTCTATGATTTTACAGAAGCCCCAACCACTCTAGTGCACAAGTTCGGACATCTGCTACGCAGACAGGTTCAGCCAGTGAAGCCGAGAAGATAGTCCCCCTACTTGATTATTTCAACGATGAGGACACCCGGCCCAGCAGCACGGCCTGCGCATACCACCTTTAAGTTTCGAAAGTGCCTTCCCGATACGGACACCTCTCGTTTCTGCTTTTTTGCCAGAGATGACCCAGCAGATCCATTCATTGCGCGCGAGAGGGGTAATGTCCTGCCATACTTCTCGTACCTTGGAGTCAGAGACGAGGGCCTTTCGCAAATCCGCCGGCATTTTGTGTACCGTACCAGAAGCAATTTCCTTTGTAGTCATAGAACTATTTTAACAAAATCTGAAGGGGATAGGCACCCTCTAGCCAGTGGAGTAAACTGTGGAAGACCCCACTTGGAAGCTTCGCTTCCAAGTGGGGTCCGCCTAATATTTTGATATAATGAGTTTGTGAACAAGGAATTTTTTAAAAACGCATTCATGTGGGGGTTCATACTCTGGCTCGTTGGGTATGTGCTTGGAATCGTGCTCTTTATGGCGGTGCCGCCTTCTGTTATTGGATGGATCATCACCCCTATCGGAATTGCCATTACTTCCTGGGTCCTTATCAAAAAAATCAAAGGAGACTCGCTTCAGTACTACGCGCTCATCGGTTTAGTATGGGTGCTCATTGCTGTTATGTGTGATTATTTCTTTCTTGTTTTAGCATTCAATCCTGCCGATGGGTACTACAAATTTGATGTGTATCTTTATTACGCCCTCACCCTCTTTCTTCCGATCAGTATCGGCTGGTGGAAAAAACCAAAACAAAATCAAACTCCCCCACTTCCCCACTGATTTTTACCCGACCTACCGGCAGGCAGGTCTAAAGTTTTGAATGTACCGAGCAGAAGGAACCAACACAGACACCGTACCTACGACCAGGACGGGTCACGGGTATCCATTATATGGAGCGAAATGAAGAAAAAAGGAATAGTTACATATACAACCAGTCCACAGGGAAAGTTTGCATCCACTATTCCTGAAGAAACTGCGTCCCTAACCTCAACCAGGTTTATTAATATGGTGCGGTGAATCTATGGCGAATTCTTGTATGAAAATCGCAATAAACTTAACACGAGACAGCGTCGGAGGAATCACTTCTTCCAATCTCAATTTGGTGAATTATTTATACAAACTTGATTATGAGTTTATCGGTTTAGAATTGACCAGTCGGATATACATGAAAGGCCCTGCGCTTTTCAGGCATTTTGATCCGGAAGTATTTGATCATCACATCCTTAATATTCATCATTTACCGCTGATGGATGCGCTCAAACGCAGTGCGACGATTAAAGATGTTGAAAAAATCTACAAAGAACCGATAAGAATAACAAGAGACATTCTCAAGAATGCTCCTCCCGACGTGGTGTTGCTTAGTGGCACCTATTATCTGCCATGGATCATATCAATTGCCGCTAAAGCAGAAAAGCTCCCGGTTGTCCTATGGTATTCAGGAGTATTATCGAAGGAAACGGAACACTACCCTGAAAAAATGAGGGGGATACTTTTATCGATGGAAAAGGCGGTAATCAAGAACGCCACGAAGATAATCTTTCCCTCTGAATTATGTAAAAAAACGGTTGAGCGGTTAGTTTTGAAAAGTAGAATAAAAAATAGTTACGTTATACCTAATCCTGTCGCAAACATATTCACTGATCCAAGCACTGTCGATGCATCAATAGAGCGAAGGATTGCCGCGGTAGGTCGCTATTCAAAAATTAAGAATTTTGATAATTTTTTCGATCTGCATCTTGAATTGCAAAAACGCAAATGGCGTCACACCGCTTCCTTTGTAACTAATCCAGACGCCGATCTTAAAAAAATGCCGAAGACGGTGGAACTGCTTCCATCAATGACGGCTGAAGGATTGAAGAAATTTTATTTAGCCCAAGGGTTGATTTTATGTCCTTCGACTTTTGAAACATTTGGGAATGTCCCTATGGAAGCGGCGTGTTTAGGCATTCCGGTTTTGGTAAGCGACAAGGTGGGTTGCGCTGAAATTCTGAAAAAGGTGGGTCTGGCAAATATGGTCATCTCTTTCGACAATATCGGGAAAGTCGCAGACAGGGCGCAGGAATTGTGCGGCCAATCTATCCTGCCAAGACAGCTTAATGCGCTCAAACGCATTTTGGATAATAATTTTATCAGTGAAGAGATACGGGCGGTGCTTGACAACTCAGCCAGGAAGAATAATTTCATCAGCAAATAATATGGATTTAAACATACAAAACAAAAACTTTTGGCATCTATCATCCGAAGAAACGGCACAGTTATTTGAGACGGATATAGAAAAAGGTTTGTCCGCACAAGAGGCCAAAGACCGTCTCTTAGCTTTTGGAAAAAACACGATCAGTACTTCCAAAAAAGCCGCAGGACTGAAAATTTTTTTCAATCAGTTAAAGAGCCCCCTGATCCTCGTTCTTATTTTTGCAGGTATCGTTACGCTGGCCATTTCGCACTACCGTGACGCTATTTTTATTTTCGTAGCCGTTATCGTTAATTCCGCCTTGGGCTTCTATCAGGAGAACAAAGCGGAACGTGCGCTTTCGGAACTGAAGACCTATCTCAAACAGCGGGCACGGGTTATTCGGGATGGCAAAGAACGGGAGATTGATGCGGAAGAGCTTGTACCCGGCGATATCATCCGACTGGCACAGGGTGATCGTGTACCAGCTGATGCTCGGGTTATGTTTGTCAACGACTTCCAAGTTGACGAAGCGGTGCTTACCGGTGATTCTTTACCGGTCTCAAAATCAACGGATAAATCGCCGGAGGCGGCAGGACTCTCGGATCAGAATTCTATGATATTTGCCGGGACGCTTGTAACCCAGGGAGTGTGTGCCGCCATTGTCTGCCGTACCGACTCAAGCACCGAGCTCGGAAAGATTGCATCGCTTATCGCAACTTCAGAGAACGAGAAGACGCCGCTTCAGAAAGCCATCATCAACTTCAGTATTTATTCAAGCATCGCTCTCGGAGTGTTGACGCTTGTGGTATTCGGTATAGGTATTCTTGCTGGGCACTCTCCCTTTGATATGTTCCTCACTTCCGTCGCTATCGCTGTGTCCGCTATTCCAGAAGGATTGCCGATATCCATGACCGTCATCCTTGCGGTCGGAGTAGAACGAATGGCAAAGCGGAAAGGTGTGGTACGCAAACTGGTTGCGGCCGAAGCTCTTGGCAGTACGACCCTCATTCTTACCGACAAAACCGGAACTCTGACAATGGCAGAAATGGTGATGTCTAAGATCATCCCTTTTGAGATTGATGAGCAGAGACTTATCGCTCGAGCTTTAACTAACGTAAATGTGCTTATTGAAAATCCACATGATGATCCGGGGTCGTGGCGCATGAACGGCAGAATTATGGAGACCGCACTTGTTCGTTCGGCTGGTCAGAGAGGGGTGACGTTTGCGGAGATCACAGCCAAAGAACACATACTCCAAACCATGCCGTTTAATGCTGTGCAGAAATTTTCAGTATCTTTGGTGAAAGAATCTGGCAAACATTTGCTGGTCTTTTTCGGTGCGCCTGATATTTTAATAAATCATTCCTCGCTTGGCGCAAAAGAAAAGGAAGTGTTGCTCGAGCAGATAGACTCACTCGCACTCTCCGGAGAACGAGTGCTTGGTGTTGCTACTAAAGAGATTGCTCACACGGAAAATTTTTCTATTTCAAAGGACCTGTCTCTTTTTGGTTTGTCGTGGAGTGGCATCATTACATTCCGTGACCCCATTCGTCCTCACATCAAACATGCTATAGGCCGTGTGCAGGATGCCGGTGTTAAGACGGTTATTTTAACAGGCGATCATCGGGGAACGGCTATAGCCGTGGCCAAAGAGATTGGTATGAAGGTAGATGAGCAGTCGGTGCTTGATGCTTCCGAACTTTCGAAACTTTCAGAGGAAGAGTTGAAAGCCCGCTTACCACATCTTGCTGTTATCTCCCGTGTCACCCCGTTTGATAAACTCCGCATCGCCAAGCTCTATCAGGAAATGGGTGAAGTGGTGGCCATGACCGGCGACGGAGTGAATGACGCCCCGAGCATAAAACAAGCTGATGTAGGTATCGCTATGGGTTCGGGTACCGAAGTGGCACAGAGCGTTGCTGATTTGGTGCTTCTCGATGACAATTTTGAGACCATTGTTGCAGCCATTGAGGAAGGTCGGCAGATTCTCGGCAACATTCGCAAAGTGCTCGTCTACCTCCTTTCTAACGTGACCGACGGCCTAATTCTTATCGGCGGATCACTTCTCACTGGCTTGCCTTTACCACTCAATCCGCTTCAGATCCTTTGGGTCAATTTCTTTACCGACAGTTTTCCGGCCGTCTCGTATGCATTTGAAAAAGAGCCGAATGGTCTTGCACACAAGCCACTGAAGAGGGGTAAGATAAAACTTTTTGATCCAGTCATGAAGTTTCTCATCCTTGTCATCGGTCTTTCGACCAGCGCCCTACTCTTTGTTATTTATTATGTTCTGATGCGACTCGGCTACGATGAGACGATTGTCCGCACGTTTATCTTCGCGGCTTTCGGTACATATACATTGCTCGTCGCTCTTTCGGTGCGAAGTTTGGACAGAAGCATCCTTTCCTATCCGCTGTTTTCAAATAAATATCTTAACGGCGGTATTTTGATCGGTTTTGTCCTTATGGCAGTGGCCATTTATTTCCCTGGACTGCAATCGGTTTTCAATACGGTGGCACTGCCTCTCAATTGGGTGCTCGGTGTTGTACTAATCGGTTTGTTCAACATTGTGCTGATTGAGATTGCAAAGCAATTCTTTAGAAGCAGGCAAATAATTCAGGTAAAATAAATATATGATCAAAGAATACATACGGTATCTTAAAGATAATCCCAACCGATACTGGTTCAGAGCGCGACTCTACGGCTGGGGATGGACTCCGGCTACATGGCAAGGCTGGCTTATACTTCTTATCTACATTGTCGCTGTTGTACTTTTTGCACTTACCATTGATGAAAATTCTCCTCCGCAAGAAGCCGTGTTCACTTTTATTCTGCCGGTTCTTTTGCTGACTGCTACCCTGCTTCGCATCTGTTATAAAAAAGGTGAAAAGCCTCGATGGCAATGGGGACCGCCAGATAAGTACAAAGATAAAGATGAGGATAAAAAATAATACTGCCAAATATGAGTACGCGAAATGAGAAAAATAACATAGTGCGAGATTTGGGGGTTGTGGCCTTGAGCGTTATTGTTGCCTTCATCCTGGCAAAAACCGGTGCTTTGACAGGAATTCTGACGAGCACGCAGGAATGGGAACTGCTGGGAAGTCTTGTTGCCGGTATATTTTTTGTATCCATGTTTACCGCCGCGCCAGCTGGCGTGGCGCTCTTTGAAATAGCGGCCGCCAATTCAATATGGGAAGTGGCTTTATTTGGCGGAATCGGCGCGCTCATCGGCGATCTCCTTATTTTTCACTTCATCAAAGACAGTATTTCGGAAGACATTCACTGGCTTATGCGCAAGACTAAACGGGAGAGGCTGGTTTCTATTTTTCGCCCGAAGCTTTTTAAATGGGTGATCCCACTTATCGGAGCCCTAATTATCGCATCCCCCTTACCGGATGAGGCTGGCCTTGCAATGATGGGACTTTCAAAGATGAAAACATCGGTTTTTATACCCATATCATTCGCGCTTAATTTTTTGGGCATACTGGCTATCGGTTTATTCGCCAAAGGGCTGATTTAATGATTTTTACCTAACCTGCCTGCTGGCAAGCATCGTCTAGGGAGTGGGGTTGACAAAAACGGGCTAAGATGTAGATTAAGAGCCGTTGTGTAGCAAGAGTTACTCGTTCTTCTTTTTTTGTTTTATTCTTGTAGAGTACTAGCCCGCGCCTCGGGGACTCCAGGGGTGGAGAGAACAAATGAAGCTCGTGAAGTTGTTGGCCGTATTCGGCGCACTGGTGCTCGGGGGGTGTGCCGACAAAATCCCCGGCGACACCTCCCCACGTTACCAGCACTGGTTCCAGACGGTCCAGCAGGACCAGAAGGAGGCCGAGAAGTACTGCGCCGCCCGCGGCAAGAAGCCTGTCCTCGAGGACAGGCCGCTCGGCGGAACCACCTGGTACGAGCCAAAATACGAGACGATTTCGGGCGGTGCGGTGGCCCCGAGCGACAAGGTCCCGGTCTGCGGCTGAACTCGGGCGGTTTGATCACAAAGGGCGCACGTTGCTCCGGCAACGTGCGCCCTTTTACTTTTTATATTTCAATTTCCTTTTCCTCGCAGTGGCTTGACAAGAATAAGTAATTATGTAGATTTAGAGCCGTAACAAATTCCGTGTTCTTTAGATATCTTTTCCCGTAACCTTTAAGCCAAGGAGGGTGATATGCGTGCTTTACGTCTGCTTACAGTACTTTTCGCAGCGGCTCTCGCGGCAACCACTCTCTCGGCCTGCTCTCCAATCTCTGAAGATCCGGGCCCTGGCGGTGTGAGATTCAGGATAGACGACAGCTCGGGTCCAAAAGAGATTAATCCCGAGCTGGCTGTCTATGAAGAAGTGTGATTCCCGCTCGACAGAGAAGCCCGCTTGGCTTTCGGTCGAGCGGGTTTCTGTTTTCCCCACTTGCCAGTACATGAGTTTGTATTAAGATACATAAGCATTGTGCAAAATTTGTGGTCGCTATTTTGCAAGGCAAAAGTAAACATAAGATTTTTATAAACACTTAGTAATTAATACATCAGATACATATGGACGAAACAAATCAGGCGCCTCAAGCAAATAGCGGACAAAAGAAAGGATTGTATATCATCGTCGCCATTGTGGTGATTGCACTCGCTTTGTATTTTCTTGGCGGGCTTGGAACACCCCAAGGAATGCTAGGAGGAGTGGGTGGCGTTAATATTGACCAAAATGCAGACGGGTCTGCGACCTATACCAGTAGTGATGGTACGGTAACGGTCAACGGCAATAAACTGCCGGATAATTGGCCATCCGATGCGCCGACTTACCCGAATGCCGCCATTCAATATTCCGGTTCTTCTAATCCTCAAACCGGAGCCGAAGGGTCAGCAGTCTCTTTCACCACTTCCGATAGCGTACAAACCGTGACCGACTTCTATAAGCGCGAACTGGTTTCCAAGGGATGGGTCATTGACCAGAGCGCGTCAGTGGGAGGAGCAACGGTGCTAACCGCGAAAAAAGATACCCGGACCTTCGGCACCTACATAACCGATGCGGGAAATGGACAAATTGCCGTCACGGTCGGTATTGAAATGCCGGATACGCAATAAGGATTCGCAGAAAAAAGAATCAGACTTATCCAAGAAACCCCCTCGACTGAAAGTCGAGGGGGTTTCTGTTGGAAGGAATTGATATTTTCTTACTCGCCCGCTAAGCCTCGGCGCTTCTACCCACCCCGGTTATCGATGACTGGGACGGCTTTTGTTTTTTACGTGAAGCTGGTAATTTTTGAAAAGCATTGTAAGATTTCCTTGGCAACGATTTCGCGAAGGAGGTACCTAATGCCGCTAAACGATAGGGGTGAATGGATTTCGTACCAGTGCAACGAGCACAACCACAAACGCTGCCTGGGCGAATTCGATGACGGCGGGGGCAGAACAAAATACTGCGATTGCCACTGTCATCGGAAAGAAAAAGAGAAGGACCAAAAATAACCGCCCGCAGCAAATCAAAAAGGGCCCCGCTTGCGCGAGGCCCTTCTCTACCTTTCATAAAACCTTTTGTTTTTTCGCCACCACCACCGGCTTCTTGGGAGCTACTTTGCAGAAATCCAGCTTGTACTCCTTCCCGGCGGGATTTTTGTACGTGTGAGGGCGGTCACACAGAAGCCCGCCGTTTGCCCTCTTCCACACCTCCGGCGCGGGATAGTTGTGGTAGTAGGTGTACTCCGGCGCCAATAGGGAGAGAGTGAACGGCCACCCCAGTCCCTCAAGAACCGCCCACATGAGCACACCACGAGCAATACCAGAAGAGCGTTCCCAGCCGGCCCTCTGCCAGCGATTCTGGAGCAGAGCCTTTCCCACTGCCATCAGCGCCGAGTAATCAGGAGTGGGTTGCCTGGTATTCTTATTGAGGTGTTTCCCCGTCGCCGCAAGACAGATCTTCACGGGAAAGCTTTCCTCGCCTTGAAGCCTCCGTGCGTTATTGACGATGGTCTCGGCGATCATCCGCTCACCCACCTCATCAAGCACATTCCCCTCAACGCTTGAGGTGTATGCCAAGCAGCCACGTGCCTCGCGCCACTCGGTATACACCTCGTGGACGCGAAGGAAAAGATAGCTCCCCACGCCAACAAAAAGAAGAGGGGGCACTACCCACACAGCAACCCGCAACCACTTCCTGAGGCGTTTGCGCACAGAGCGAGGCGGAGGCGGGTCAGCCTCCGGGCGAAGTCTTGAGATATTGGTCATTGTTTCCCCCAAAAAACAGTTTTCCTGAAACAAATTATGCATAAACTTAGTCTATTGTCAAGTTTTCGTTCAAGAGGACGCAAAATACCCCCGCCGAAGGCGGGGGTATTTTGCTGAAAGAATATCCCTTTTAGCTTACCGCCACTGCGCTAAGATACCGAGCTTGATGCGCACGGTCGCGCCAATCGCGAGAAGTGTCAGGAGAAGCATCAGGAGCCATCCGATAATTGGAATAAATCCAAGTAGCGAGTAGAGAATGACTCCGACGAGGATTCTGTCCCACGACACTGCAAGCGGAGCCTTGAATATCCACTTCCACAGGTAGGCACCAATGAGCACCGGCGTCATAAGAGCACCGAGGGTGCAAAGCGCTATAAAGGTCACGATACCAAGAACGCCGAACGGAATTCCAACGACGGTCACCAAGAGAATCACCGAGAGCACAGGAAGGACGATCATGGTTATGACGCCACGAGCGAGATTTCCCAGTGTTCCAGTCTGTACGCTCTCAAGCATGGTTATGCTGTAGCGCCTAAAGAAAAGTCCGAGGAAAAGTCCGCCGATAAGCATGGAGACGAATTTGATGAGCAAAAGCACCGAAAGAAGTGCCGCTGCTCTGCCCTTTACCGATGCTTCTACTTTGTGCTGGATAAAATTTGTTGCTCCGGATACATGGGCACCCTGCTCCATCGTCGCTTCGTTTCTTGCCGAGTAGGTGAATGAACCAGAAATGACGGCCGCGCTTCCAAGCGTTACCTCACCTGCGGTAACAATGACGGAACCGTTAATCGGAGCATTCAGGTAGACCTGGCCGCCTTTAACATGGAGATTTCCTCGCACCGGGGTGGTCAGGGTGATGGTTCCACCGACTCCCGCGACATCCCCGCCGATACGATCTCCCGCAATCGTCACGTTGCCGCCGGCAAACATGAGGTCTCCCCCAACCGAAGCATTCACCGTGACATTTCATCCCGCAATCCGCAGATCATCTCCGATGGAGCCGAGAACCGTTACGTTGCCGCCGGCAATTGCCGCATCAACCGCGATAGGACCATTCACGACGATGGTGCCGCCCGTTGCTGTCAAATCTCCGAGCACGCGACCCGAGCTCGTTACCGAACCGCCGATGAGATAAAGATCTTCCGCAATAGTACTGCTTGCCGGTACCACGACTTGCTTCTGAAGGGTGATGACCGATGCTGAAGCAAGCATAGGTATGAGCATTGAAACGGCAAGAATCCCCGCCACCCCGACCTTTTTAATTTTGGACATTTCTTTTCGCTAAAATAGTAATGGAGAAAGAGCTCTATTTGCCGCCTAGTATAGCCTATTTTCCCCCTTGCATCGAGAAAGGAAAAACAGTTGACAATTTATTTGAGATATGCTACCATAGACATTATCAAATCCAGTGCTGATCCAGTTGAGAGTGGATCGAGTCTCTAACCTTCGGCATACTGTTTGATATTTATCAGGCTCTAGTACATCAACAAATGTCAGAAGGAACTATTGCCCGACTCACCGATAAGGGTTTCGGGTTCATCAAGCGCGAGGGAGAGGAAAAGGATCTCTTTTTCCACTCCAACGAGCTCGTCGGCGTTACATTCGACGAACTTCGCGAAGGTGACAAAATGACCTTTGAAGTTGCGGACTCTCCGAAAGGACCGAACGCAGTCAAGGTCAGCAAAGCGTAAATCGCTGTTGCAACA
>Ga0209542_10018109_pt1 | contig 11441 bp, 12 predicted proteins | sample RifCSPhighO2_01_FD_184028 | JGI IMG/M metagenome (GOLD analysis project Ga0209542, IMG submission 184028) | Soil microbial communities from Rifle, Colorado - Rifle CSP2_plank highO2_0.1 (SPAdes) (version 2) | ecosystem: Environmental > Terrestrial > Deep subsurface > Rock core/Sediment ...
CCGACGCTCGGCGCGACGCTCCAAGTGAGCGTCCCAGCCGAGATGATTTGGCCGAAGTTCAGCTCGCCGGCAGCGGTCTACGGCTGATCTCCCGCCCGTTCCGTGCGGCGGAATAGTTCTTTGGTTGTGAAAGCGGCACGGCGCTTTCACAAGTTTATCTTTGAGCGAGTGGCACATTGCCACTTGCCCTGGCCTCATGACTCGTTCGTGGGGCCTCCTTTTGAGTCCGAGACTCGCTCGCGGATTCAAAGAGGAGAGAATTACCAAAAGGAGTTTCCAAGCCCTCGCGAGGCTATGGGTCATTGAGGTGAAGGACAAATGCGGCGCGAGTAAGATCGCTCCGGAACGCGCAAGCGAGATGGAGCACAAATCCCTCTCCTCTAACCGCCGCGTTTGTCCACAAAATTCATCCCTTCGATCCGTAGCCCGCGAGGATTTTTCATTTTATGCATTCCCCTGTAAAATACAGTCAATGGAAGGCATGCGACATCAAGAATCCCCCCCTGCGTACAGGCAACGGTTCTATCGCTCGGAAATTACCGAAACGGAGTATGCGCAAATGCAAGAAGCCGAGACTGAAAATCTTATTCGGTTGCACCCCGCCGGTCAGTTTCTTTTCGTAGAGTTTTTGCCCATCAGGGATGCTGGTAAGCTTCCGGCCAGGCTGGTGCATGTAACCAGTGCCGCTCATGCGGAGAAAATCCGTCGCGAGGGATTGCATTCGCAAAAGGGCCGAATATATATGCAGAGCCCTGAACTCAAGGTGGAGCCGGAATACATTTCCTTGCATCGGCCCGAACAGGCGCTCGTATCCGTGTCTGTCGATACTGATAAGCTGCTCTCCCAAGGCAAGAAGATCATTCTTGACCCAGAGAGCGTTCACGGGTATGTGGGCGAGTTCAAGCACGCTTTTGTGGTGTATGGAACGATTGATCCGGACGAATTGAAAATCGAGAAACTGGCGATCCATTGACGGCCGCGCATTACCAAATAATTCTTCGACTCGTACCCTTACGCGATTTTTTTTGACGCCGCCCCTGCCCCCTGCCGCCCATTCACTACACCTGCGTCATTGCGTGCGCTCGTAAGTTCCTACGGTCATCCGTCTACTCAAAGCTCTATGGTCGAGGGGCTGTCGAAACAGAGTTATCCGCAGAAAATAATTGACGTGAAGTCATAACGGGTCTTTTTCGTATTCCCCCGCCAAAAAATCAGAATGGAAATGCGCGGCAGGAGGCAGGAGGCGGCGACGCGCGGTACTCCGCGCGTGGGGCGGGATTCAGGGCGTTGGCACGCAATCGGAGCGTACTTGGCGGGTTCAAGCCACCATGCACGTGGAGCGCGCGACTAGGGGTTGGTAAAATAGGTTCGAGCGTGGTTGTATAGTGTCACTATTAGACCTGCCGCACTTCACCCCCTTGCGCTCCCTGGGGATAGAGTACAATGGGCAGATACTCACATAATCCGTAAAAACCCGGTACCACTCACTATGGCTAGACAAGCAAACCCCGCATTAATGAAGCCGCTTACCCTCTCGCCCGAGCTCGAGGCCGTCGTGGGCCCAGGCCCGATGTCCCGAGGAGAGGTGGTCAAGCAGATTTGGGTATACATCAAGAAGCACGACCTCCAGAACCCCGCGAACAAGCGCAACATCATCGCAGACGACAAGCTTAAGCCGCTCTTCGGCGGCAAGGGCGAGGTCACGATGTTTGAGATGACCAAGCTCGTCTCGGCGCACATGAAATAAAGCTCGGCTTCCCTCCCATTTTTATTAGCGTTTCTGCCACTGTCGGTCCTGACGGACGAGGCGTGTCCGGTCTGCCGGATTAGCAAGTAGTGCCGCGACGACGCGTTCGAGTCGAATATTATTCTGTGAACCCTTGGCGAGGATGATATCCCCTTCATGAATATGGGGGAGTAGGAATGCACTTGCTTCGCTCGCATCAGTGAAGGAGTGGAGATTGGTATCGGGTAGCCCGGCGCTATGCGCAGCTTCTGCGATGCCGCGTGCGCGAATGCCGACCGTGACCAGGTCGCTCGCCGATTGTGCGACGAGCTTTCCCATACGCTCATGTTCCGCGACCGAATAACGACCGAGCTCGAGCATATCGCCCAAGACTGCGATGCGCTTGCCTCTACCTGGGAAGCTTGCAAGCGTTGCAAGCGCTTCCTCAAGAGCGACTGGCGAAGAATTATATGAATCATCGATGATAACGGACTCATGCACGCCCCTGAATAGGCGACCTCGACCAGCCGGGGGTTCGTAGCCCCCTAGCGCGGCAATGGCATCGGCTAATGATATGTCGAAGGCCGCCGCCGTCGCTATCGCGGCGGCGGCGGGAAGAAGCTGGGTCTTCCCCACCGAACCCTTCACTATGAGTTCTGCCTCTTCGCCGTCTGTGCGTACTACCGCGCGCATGCCGACTATCCCCCCTTCTTTTTCATAAAATCCGATGCCCGACAAGCGCACGTTTGCATCAGCGAGCCCATACGTGATGAGCCGCACGGGCACGCGAGAGGCCATCTCGAGCGCATACGAATTATCGGAACAAACGATAAGCGGGGCTCCGGGAGTAAGTGCATACGCTGGCGCAAACTCTTCCTCTCGCACCGCTTCAGGCGAAGCGTAGAATTCGACATGCACCGGTATCTCCGGTAGGTGCGTAACGACCACCGCATCGGGCCGCGCTATACGCAAGATGCGCTGTAGGTCACCCGGCTTGTCGGCGCCGACTTCGAGTACAAGCAGATTCGGGTAATGATTGGGCAGGAGCATGAGCACAAAAAACTTCTTGATGACGGAAAGCCATGCTATAGGATTCGCCCAGGGGTTGCCTACTCCGAGGATGGTGAATGGGACCCCGAACTCGCTGTTGAAGCTCTTTTCGCTCTTGCGGACAAAGAAACGTTCCGAGAGAGCCGCGGCAACGGCGTCCTTGGTCGAGGTCTTTCCGACCGAGCCAGTCACCATGACAACCCTCGGTCGGTAGCGGCTGATGACGGCGCGCGCGGCACATGCAAGAACTGCTACGATGATGGGCTTAACGAGGCGTTTAGTCATGCAGAAGTGTGTGGGGCGGCGGCTCCTGCCTGCGCTGGCAAGCCTCGGTCCGGCGGCACGTCGTAATAATCTATAAGGAAGTGGACGAGGTCAAGGAAGGTGGCGTTCAAGGTCTCTGACGCATATTTCACCCCTTTCGGGTCTTCCGTATAGAGCAGGATGATGAACCGAGGCTGATATGAAGGGAAAAAGCCAACGAAAGAATGGAAGAAGTGGTCGTCATAGTAGCCGCCAGGCTTCGTGAGTTGGGCGGTACCGGTCTTTGCGGCGACCGACATGGTCGGTATCTTGGCCTTGCCGTCACTAAGCACTTCGTCCACCAGTTCGGTCATCATCGTCACGGTTTCCCGAACGGCCTCCCTCGAGAAGACCCGCGTTTCGCCGCTCCAGTCGAGCTTGCGCACGATACCAGAGTTGAGCTGTACCGCACTCACGAGATGCGGGCGCACCATCGCACCTCCATTCGCGAGTGCGCCAAGTGCGCGAATCATCTGTACGGGCGTCATCGCGATGCCCTGTCCAAAGGCGGCCGTATCATAGTTGACCTGTTCCGACGTCTTCAAGTTGGACATGAGGGCGCCACTCTCACTCTGGAGGTCGATACCGGTCTTCGTGCCGAACAGCTTCGTGAAGTAGGCACGGAAGCGGTCTTGTCCCAACTGCTCTGCAAGCCACGAGGCGCCGACGTTCAGAGATTGCTTGATAATCTCTCGCGCGGGAATCCTTCCGCGGGCCTTCTGGTCCCAATTACAGATGCGTTCGGTGTTCACGGTAATACACCCGGTGTCGTGGTAAGTACTCGCAGGAGTGATTACGCCCGCATCAAGAGCCGAGGCCATCGTCAAGGGCTTCATAATAGAACCGAATTCATGCACGTGCTCGACGAGCGAATTGCCGAGAGTTGCGGGGTCGGCATCCTGGAGATTATTTGCATCGTAGGTCGGATAGAGTGCGAGCGCGATGATAGCTCCGGTGGCCGGGTCCATGATGATGCCGCCCGAACTCCGGCTCGAATACCGCTCGTTGAGCTTCGCAATATCACCCTCAAGGCGCGTCTCCACTTCCGGCTCTATGGTCGTAATAAGGTTCCCCTGCCGGGCATCTTTAGCGTCAACTACCAGACTCCCGGTGCCCGAGAAGAGTTCAGCGAAGAAGTTCTTGTAGAGCGTATCGCCCGCGCGGGAGAGGGTGTTGTCGTAGGCGGCCTCAAGCCCTGTCTGGCCCGCGAGCGTGTCGCCTCTCCCGTATGAGACGATGCCGATAGACCTCGCGGCGAGACTCGCTCCCGGATAATAACGCCAGCGCTCGCGTACCACCTGGACTCCCGGTATGCGCTTCGCCGAGAGTGTTTGTCCGGATGCCCCATCGAGACGGTGCGCAACTTCGATATAGACAACGCCCTTCTTCGCGGCGGCGGTAAAGAACGCGTCCTTGGATATCATCGTCGAAGAAGCAATAGCGGCAATGGCGCTGTACGCGGCTTCAGGATTTGCAAGTGTTTGTGGATTTATCGCGACAAGGAATCCCGTCTGCAGTGTCGCCGCGCTGATATGCGTTCCGTCCTTGCGGGTGAAGTAGATAGAGCCGCGATCGAAGAGTCCGGAGGCGGAGGAGGAAAACTGCCGGTCGCCCATCTGTGCATATGCCTCGCCATAAACGACCTGGACGAAGTACAGCCGTAGGAGGATTAACACGGCAATGAGTAACACGCCTACCAGTATCAAGCGTATGCGGAAACGGAACTGCGCGCGCATGAATGGCTAGCGCAGTGCGGTGGCGGGAGCTTTCGGCACATACACGAGGACGGAGGGCTTGGCATAGCCAGCGGCCGCATAATCGGTATCGTTGATGGAGGCGACGATGTCGAGATAGCGGGACTCGAGTGCACTCACGGCGGTCCCGTCGTTACGGACCGACTGAGAGAATTCGACCGTGAGCGCGGCGTAGCTCATGACGGTGGCGACGAGAGCAATGTAGGCGACACCGAGCACTGCCACAAGTAGGACGGCAAGCGTAACCGACCCGCTCCACTCCAGCTTCAGCGATGAGACTGAAGAAGGGTGAGTGTGGGAAGCCGGGTGAGTGGCGAGGTGTTTAGGCATACGAAAAGAATGGTGTTTGAGCGGGGGCGGCTACCGGCGTGGCAGTGGCCGAGCGCACGAATACCCGTAGCTTCGCGCTCCGAGCGCGCCGATTCCGCATGACCTCGGCGCGCGTCGGGACGATGGGCTTCTTCGGCGAGAGAGCGCCGATGCCGGAGAGTTCTGCCGCCTGGAGCGCACGCTTCACGATACGGTCCTCCGCACTGTGGAAGGTGATGACGGCGAGGCGCCCGCCAGGAGTGAGCAGGGAGAGCGCCGCGGCGAGGCCTAGAGAGAGAGCGCCAAGCTCGTCGTTGACGGCGATGCGGAGCGCCTGGAACGTCTTGGTTGCCGGAGAGAGGCGCCGCCTGTGGTACCACTCCGGCGTCCCGGCCTCTATAGCCGCTACGAGCTGGCCCACGGTGAGAATGCGCTCTTTGGCGCGAGCCGAGATTATGGCGCGGGCGATAGGACGGGCGAAACGCTCCTCTCCGTAGGAAAAGATGATATCGGCAAGCGCTTCCTCGGAGAGAGAGTTCACGAGGTCGGCGGCTGTCTCTCCCGGGCTACTGCCATAGGTCATGAGGAGCGGCTGGTCTGGATGAGCGAAGGAGAAACCGCGAGAAGAAGCGAGCTGATAGCCACTCCAGCCCAGGTCGAAGAGCATAGCATCGGCTCTCGACAGATTGAGACGCTCGAGAATGCGCGCGAGATTCCTGAAGTTGTCGACGACTAGATGCGCCACGGGGCGCTCGGGGCGGCGGTCCTGCGCGTATACTTCGCGGGCGCGTAGGGCGGCCTCCGGGTCAGCGTCGATACCGACAATAACGCCTCCCTCCCCGAGAGCGCCGAGCAAGCGCGCGAAGTGCCCCGCCCCGCCCAAGGTCGCGTCAACGATGACATCGGAGGGCATCGGAGCGAGCGCCGCGAGCGCCTCGTCGAGCAAGACTGGTTCGTGTAGTTTTTCCATAGGTGAGTACGCAGTCATGCGGCCTGTTCCGCCAGGGCGTCCGCATCACGCTCAATGGCGGCAGTGTAGGTATTCCATGCCTGCTCCTCCCAGACCTCGACCCGGTCTGCAACGCCGGCGACGACGGCCTTCCCCCCGATGCGCGCATAGGACTTAAGATTCTCGGGGATAAGGACGCGACCAGCTGTGTCGATGTCGCCCTCAAAAGAGCCGGCGAGGAAGAGTCGCGCGAGGCCGCGCTCGGCGGCCCTGCCGTTCACCTGCGCCGCGTAACGAGCGGCCTCCTTCTCCCAATCCTTGCGCGCGAAGATGTACAGACAGTGGTCAAGACCGCGCGTTATCACGACGGTGCGACCAAGCGCCTTCCGGAATTTAGACGGAAGCGAGATTCTATTTTTCGCATCGAAGGTATGTAGGTATTCACCAAGAAACATACGGGGCGTTATTCGTTAGGTCCGTGAGAGGCGACCACCACAGCATCTCCCACTTCACTAACCTACAGTGAAGTATATGACACTCTATCCCACTCCGCAGGACGTTATCCCCAGACCATGCAACCCTTGACAGGATTGAAGGCCCGTGATATATACAAAACAGATTCGGACTCCAGTAGTCCGTGTTGTTCTATTCATCATAGTTTTTGGGAGGAGGCCTCCGATGAACAAAAACGGCGTTAAAACCACTCGGGTCCAAGTGGAATTCGACGATGTCGCATTTGCCCAGCTGAAGCGGTTGAGAACTGCTGCAGGCGCAGCCTCTTATGGCGAGGGGCTGCGCAGGATTTTGTCTTTCGCCGACTATGTGCAAAGGGTAATTGTCGAGGGAAGAAAAGAGTTGGATCTAGGCATGATCAAAAGCCTGTTTTTTGATCGTCTGTGAGACACGCCCGACAGAGCCTCGGCTTCAAGAGCCGTCAGAGCATTTCTCTAAGGAGAATGAAAAATGTCGTATGACCAGAAAGATGGCCCATGCAACTGCGTCTGCCACGAGCGTGCAGGTATTATGCACGTCGTGCCATGTTGCGCGTATACCTACATGCCACGCCACAGGGCCGAGGCAATGGCGGTCAAGCTACGGGCCGAACAGGAGAGGCAAAACCTGCTCGCTCTCGGCGCCAGCCAAGCTCCGATTCTCGATGTTCTGCGGACATTCACGGACGGCCCCAATCACGACTGGGCACTACGCGAAGTCCCCAACATCAAGAAGGGGCTCGAGAGCGAGGGCAGGCCGTTCGAGGTCATGACCGACATGGCGCTCTACACGGCCAGCGAGTTCTCGGGCCCGCAGTGCCGCTACTCCGGCAACAAGTCAAAAAGCTGGATGGGATGGGCCATGCGCCAGTTCGGCCTCGAGCACAAGCTCTCGGGCTACTGATTCCCGCACAAACCCCGACAGGGAGCGCAACGCTCCTCTGTCGGGGTTTTAGTTTTCCACGCATTGCATTCCCAAGGCGTACTTATCTCACGCGACCGCGTGATTTAAGTACGCCATGCCACTCAACTTCCCTACCTCCCCTATGACTGGGCGGTTGCTTCCGCGAGGCGCTCGAGGACGAAGTCGCGTGGGAGCCCCGCGAGGAACCAGCCTGCCTTGGGGCCGGAGTCTCGGTCGAGAAAGATGCGATAGAGCGCTTGGAAGAACTCCTTGGGCGCGATGGGAACTTCGGCCTTTAGAGCGTGCAGACGGGCATGGACCTCTTCACCACTCTTCTCCCCTTCTTTCATAAAGTCGGCTAGTGCGACAAGCGCCTTCTTTTGCGCATCGGTGAGAGAGACAAGTGGTAGCGTCTCCTGCAATACATATCTGAATGATTCTGGCGCGTAGGTGGCGAGCCAGAAGCGCGCATAGCGCGCGCGTTCTTCAAGCTTCGATTCCTCCTTGTCCGAGAGACCGCCGCCTTTCGCCTCGGCGGCTTCCCGTTCAAGATTCAAGTGCGGCATCTGGACCACGAAGGCAACTTCGCGGAAGCGCATCTGCCACGGCACCCTAAACGCGCCGCTTTGCGGCGCATCGGGCGAACGTCCTTCGGACGTTTTAGTCGGGAGCTGACAGAGCATGAAGAGTCGCGCCCAGTCGTCGTCGACGCCCTCACGGACATGCTCGGAGAGCTCGTCATACCAATCGTACATGCGCGGCACGCTTTCGCCGACGGGGTCGACGTCTATCTGCTCGCGGATGTCCTTGCCGATGAGCGCGAGGCGGAAGACCTCCGGCGGGAAGAGGTCGCTCATGTCTTTTGCACTCGTCCCCCTACCCTTCGAGGAGGACATTTTCTGACCAGCTACATTGAAGAATTCATAGGGAATGTCGAATGGCGGCTCATAGCTGAAGACCTCGCGAGCGATGTGGTTTGCTACGTCGCGGCTACCGCCCTTGGTCGAGTGGTCCTTGCCACCACCCTCAATGTCCACTCCAAGCGCGGCCCATTTGGCGGCCCAGTCCACTTTCCAGTAGAGTTTCGCCGCTCCGCTCCATGGCACAACCCGACCCGTATGGCCGCAACTCTTGATACCATCCGGCTCGGCGTCGCAGGCGTACCCAACTGTCCCGCCACCTGTCCCGAGTCCGTCCGAGGGATCGAAGTCGAATGCGCGCGTCGTCATCATCTTGCCGCAGTGCTCGCATACCACCGAGACCGGGAGCCAGGTCTCATCCTTCTCTGCCCCAGATACCGCCTTCAATATCCGGCGTATGTCGGTGGCGTGTTCGAGAGCCGTCTTGATGTAGGCGTCCATCTTGCCCGAGCGGTAGAGCTCGGTGGCGCGGTAATACTCGGGCACGAAGCCGGCTTGTTTGTGCACCGCAACGAACTCCGCGCCGAAGTATTCGGCATAGTTGGCGAATCCGGGGCTTGGCGAGGGCACGACATAGAGCGGCTTGCCCAGATGCTCACGATAGATGACTTCATCAAGATAACTCGGGATAGAGTCGAATGGGTCAAAGTCGTTCAGTTCGTAGCGATACTCATTCGCAACTCCTTTTTCCGAAAGCACCTCGGCAACAAGGCCATGGATAGCTACTCCGCGCATTGAGCCCACATGCACCCGGCCCGACATCGTCTTCTCGTCGCGTATCAGAAAGTGTTTCCCATCCCTGGGCTTCTTCGTATCGAGTATCTCCCCCACTATCCGGTCGGCCCAGAACATGCGCCTATTGTAGCAAATAACAGACCGGCCGCGCGGCGAGACGCCGCGCGGCCGTATGTAAGCTAATCCTCGACCTCGTGCGGAAGAATTTCCTTTATCCGTCCGTCTTGTTCTTCGATCAAAATGCGTGCCTTTCTGGATCGAGCTTCCACAATAACCTTCTCGTCGCCAACTGCGCATCCAAGTATGAGGGCGAATGTGTTGACCGTAAGTTCGTGCTTGCCCATAAGCCGGGCAAGCCGTTCGTATATGTGCCTCTCCCCTTCACCCCAATCGAGTTGGGATGCCATTTCCTGCAAGGTCATCTGTTTCCTCCTGCCTCTGTCTGGCAAGAGTATACCATGAAGTGCAAAGCTAGGCTTTGCACAACTTTTAGGAAATTTTTTCGATGGTGTAGGTTTGGCGGCCGGCGGGGGTCTCGAAGGTGAACTCGTCGCCCTTCTTCTTGCCCATGAGAGCCGCGCCAAGGGGTGAGATGTGCGAGAGCTTCTTCTCCCGCATGTCGGCCTCCTGGCTCCCCACAATGGTGTACTCGTGGACTTCGGGCGCGCCCTCTTTGCGAATGGATACCTTCGAGCCGAAGCCAACGACGTCCTTCTTCTTTTTTGCGTCGGTGGCGATTTCGGCGTGCTTGACGAGATCCTCGAGCCGCTTGATGCGCTCCTCGGTGGCGGCCTGCAGGTCGCGCGCCTCTTGGTATTCGGCATTCTCCGAGAGGTCGCCGAGCGAGCGAGCGTACTCCAAGCTCTTGGCTATTTCGGTACGGCGCACTGTCTTCAAGTGTTCAAGCTCGCTGACCATCTCGTCGAACTTCTCTTGCGAAACGACGGTATCGTGCGTATCGGGCGCGGGAGTCGTCATACAGGTGTTGATTCAGCTATTGTACGGATATAGCGCTAGTGCGCAACCCCGTAAAAGGCGCGGACGCCTCACGGGGCAAGCCCCGTGGACGACGCAGTCGTCTTTACGGGGCCGCCTGTATACATAGAATCTTCGTTGTGAAGCGACAGGAACAAATCGCGCATGACATTAACCGCCCGTTCGCCGGCGCCCTCGGGCCCACGCTCGAGCACGACCGCAAAGGCCCAGCGCGGATTCTCATAAGGGAAGAACCCTATGACCCACGAGTTGTCATATTGATTACGGGCGCCCACCTGGGCGGTGCCGGTCTTGGCGGCTACTGATATGTAGGGGAAATCCAGTATCCGCGCAAGCGCATCAGTAACGGTCTGTCGCATCCCTTCGCGCACCACCTGAAGGACGTCCGGAGCGACCGGGACGTTGGTAGACACAGGGATAGCATCCGCACGCAGGGTCGGCGTAAGGAGCTTCCCGCCATTGGCAACCGCCGCAATAGCGCGTGCGGCTTGTATGGGCGTCACCTGCATCGAGTACTGTCCGATGGCAGTGAAGTAGGTGTCGCCCAGATACCACGGCTCATTGAAAGTGCTTTGCTTCCAGGCAGGCGTGGGGATGATGCCCGAGACTTCGCCCGGCAGGTCGACGCCGGTCGCGGTGCCGAGCCCGAAAGCCCTGTACCAATAGTTGAGTCGGTCGATGCCGAGCCCCTTCTGCGCCTTAAAGCCACCACCGAGCGTATAGAAGAAGATGTCGGACGACCATGCGATAGCTCTGCGGACATCGACCTCCCCGAGCGCCTTCCACCCCGTATAGCGGAATGATGCGCCGGGGTGGTATGGGTCCGGGATTGAGAGCAAGCCGGTGTCGTTGACAACGGTCGCGGGCGTGATGAGCCCATCTTCAAGGCCGCCGGCGGCTACAAAGGGCTTGACTATAGACCCGGGCGTGTAGATGCCGCCGACGGCGTGATCGAGGAATGGGTGCCCGGGATCATTCTCATACGCGTTGATAACGCCCGCAGGACTCCCATCGCTCATGACGTTCGGGTCGTAACTCGGATATGAAACGATGGCACGAATGGCGCCCGTGTGCACGTCCATAATGACTCCGGCGCCTGCGATGAAGCCAGATCGTCGAGCCACCGAGCTGATAGCCTTCGCGAAGTGACGTTCGAGGTCCGCGTCGATGGATAATCGCACCGTCCGCCCGGGTATAGCCGGGGTGATGGATCCCTCCGAGCGTATCGCCCCAAGCGCATCCGTCTCGACGAGTTTTTGACCATTGACGCCAGCAAGCACTGCATCGTAGCGGGCTTCGAGGCC
>Ga0209542_10018110_pt1 | contig 11440 bp, 12 predicted proteins | sample RifCSPhighO2_01_FD_184028 | JGI IMG/M metagenome (GOLD analysis project Ga0209542, IMG submission 184028) | Soil microbial communities from Rifle, Colorado - Rifle CSP2_plank highO2_0.1 (SPAdes) (version 2) | ecosystem: Environmental > Terrestrial > Deep subsurface > Rock core/Sediment ...
GATGCAACTCTTTTTTCATAAGCTCTAATTCTATTTCACCAGACTTTCTAGAAAATTCTTCTAAATTGTATCTTTTAATTCCGTACTCTTTTTCCCAGATGTTTAACTGATCTCTTAATGAAATTCCGAGGTATTTTTTAATGTCAGCATCAGAGAATTGTACTCCCTAGTCTTTTAACAGGAGATTGAAAGACTTCCAGATATATTCGGTTGAATCTATCAATACCCCGTCCATGTCAAATATTATTGCTTTTAACATAATTCTCCCTGTTTCTGTTATTTATAAATAAATTCATTTATAGCAATCTTTATATAATTAAACTATTTCTCAAAGGAATGGCAGCAGTTGAAGCAAGAATAAAGTTGAATGGGAAACATTTTGAAATTAGTGTTGATTTAGATGAGGCTTTGAAAGTTAAAGATGGGAAGGGAAATGTGGGGTCTGCATTATTGAGCAATAATATATTTTATGATTTAAAAAAAGGAACTGTTGTTTCTAAAATGGATTTGGAGAGCGCATTTAACACTACCGACATATATGAAGTTGCAAAAACAATTATGACAAAAGGCGAAGTTCAAAAGACACAGGAATTTAGAAGTGAAGAAAGAGAAAATAAAATTAGGCAAGTTATAGCTCTTTTGTTAAAAAATGCGTCAGACCAACACGGTAAGCCATATACAGAAGAGAGAATAAGAAACGCCATTCACGAAGCGCATTTTAGTTTTGATAACAGACCTGCAGAAGAGCAGATGCCTTTACTCTTTGAAAAGCTTAAAGAAGTAATACCTATAAAGATAGAAAGAAGAAGAATAAAGTTAAAAATACCTGCAAGATTTACAGGACAAGTATATGGATTATTAAAAGATGGAAAAGAAAGTGAAGAGTGGCTTGCTAATGGAGATTTACAGGTAGTTATAGGGATTCCACCTTCGATGCTTATAGATTTTTATGACAAACTGAATAAAATAGCCCATGGTGCTGTTCAAGCTGAAGATATAAAGATTTAGGAGGATTAAGTTAGATTTTGTTCCTAAATCTTTAATAGATAATTTGAAAAAACGGGGAACACAATCGATTAAATTATCTATATAAAAGAATAGGTGTGATTAAGATTATGAAAATTAAGAAAGATAATTTTATTCAGATTATGGAGAATTCGAATGAACTGTAACAGAATCAACCGAATTCTCTGTAATAAAAAAGGATTAGGAGTAGATATAGATGAAACTCTTTCTTGGACTGTTGGTCATTGGGTAAAAGAAATGCAAAAATTATTTGGAAATCCTGAAGACCTTTCTGTTAAAGAGATGGTTGATAAATATAGTTATACTCAAAATGTCCCTTATTGGCAATCTGAAGACGCTTTAAGATGGATGGAAGAAAAAAGAAATTCTGATGAGTTTCAAAAAGAAATGCCCCTAATTGAAAATTCTAATCATTTTCTTAATAAAATAGATAAGATAGTTCCAATAGTAGCATATATCACAATACGTCCAGAATCTGTTGAAAGAGGAACAAAACACTGGTTACAAAAAAATAATTTTCCTGAAGCACCTATAATCTTTAGACCAAATAATATTCCAACTAAAGAAGGAAATAAATGGAAAGCAAAAGTTATTGAAAAGTTATATCCTAAAATTATAGGATTTATTGATGATAGCCCGAATGTGATTGGGTCTTTGTCTAAAAATTATAAGGGGACAATATTTCACTATAATAAAATTCCAGTTAAGACTAAGTTAAATGTAATTAATTGCAAAAATTGGAAAACTATTTATGAACAAGTGAAGATAACTTTCGAAAAAGACAAATAAATCCTTAGTCACGAGGAAAAGGTTGTTATCATAATTCTAAGGTTAAATGTCTCTTGGGAAGTATGTTACCTAAAGTTAATAATTTTATTTAATCTTTTTTTGTATTTGTTTAGCTCTTTTTTGCTATCCTCGATAAAAGACATGGCTGGTTTTCATTTTCCATGAGTGAATTTAACTACTTTATTGACGATGGCAGTGTCACTTATCTATTTTTTTGCTAAACAAATACCTTTTTTTTATTGAAGCAGAGGGGATTTTAATTGAAGTTTATTTAAATTTATAAGATTATAATTTTCTGAAATTATTTGAGGCATATCTACATTTTCCCAAGAGTTCTTCTTCAATTCGCATAAGTTGATTGTATTTTGCGACTCTTTCACTTCTGCAGGGAGCGCCGGATTTTATTTGCCCGGCTTTTAGACCTACGGCGAGGTCGGCAATGAAGGTATCTTCTGTTTCTCCACTTCGGTGGCTTACCATGACTCCCCAGTCTGCTTCTTTTGCGATTTTGCAAGCTTCTATTGCTTCACTAAGAGTCCCTATCTGATTTAATTTTAATAATAGAGCGTTGCAAGCTTTTTTTGTGATTGCATTGCTTATTCTTTTTGGATTTGTAACAAGAAGGTCGTCTCCGACAATCTGAATGTCTTTTCCTATTTCTTTAGTTAATTTAGTATAAGAATCCCAATCGTCCTGGTCAAATGGGTCTTCTATTGAAATTATCTCGTAGTTTTTAATAAAGTTTTTGTAAAGAGAAATCATTTCTTCTCCAGTTTTTCTTTCTTGATGGCTAGGGTTTTTGAAATTTAGGTCGTATTTGCCGTCTTTAAAGAACTCTGAGGCAGCAACATCAAGACCAATTTTTATTTTCCCAGCATAACCTATATTTTTTATAGCAGTTTTTAATAATTCTAATGCTTCTTTGCTTTCTTTTATGTTTGGTGCAAATCCGCCTTCATCTCCTACATTAATTGAATCGTGACCGTATTTTTCTTTTATTAATTTTTTTAATATATGATAAACTTCTACACCCATTCTTACTGCTTCTTTGAAATTTTTTGCTCCTATTGGAAGAATCATAAACTCTTGAATTGCTAAACTATTGCCTGCGTGTCTGCCTCCGTTTATAACATTAAAACTTGGAACAGGAAGGACAAATTCATTTACTCCGGCGAGGTCAGCAATATATTTATAGAGTGGTTTTTTTGAGGATGCTGCCCCTGCTCGGCATAAAGCCATACTTATTGCAAGAATTGCATTTGCTCCTAGTTTAGATTTATTCGGTGTGCTGTCTAGTTTTATCATTAAATTATCAATTTCTTTTTGCTTGCGAACGTCTTGATTAATAATTGCTGGAGCAATAATTTTGTTGATGTTGGCTACTGCTTTTAATACTCCTTTTCCAGAATACCTTTTCCCGTCGCCGTCTCTTAGTTCTAGTGCCTCATAAATTCCTGTGCTTGCTCCAGAAGGAACAATTGCCCTGAAAGAACCATCTGACGTTGTAATTTCTGCTTCTACTGTCGGGTTTCCCCTTGAATCTAAAACTTCTCTTGCATTCACTCTTTTTATTGAAATCACATCTTAAGAATAGTTTCTGATTTTAAATACATATTGTTTGGATTGGTTTGACAGAAAACTTTAAAAACCCCAAATTCTCTTAAATTTCGAATAAGTGATGATAGAATAAATGAGTCTATTATCTAAAATTACTATTACAATGAAGAACGAGATTAATGAGGCACACGAAGCCGTCGAAACTGATTCTGACGCTTCAATAAAGAGAAAAGTTGTTGTTCCTGGCGAAACAATCGCAACTGGAGAAGATTATCTTCCTGGAGAAGGAACAATAAGAGAAGGCGAAAATATAATTGCAACTAGATTTGGCTTAGGAGAAGAAGCTGGAAAAGTAGTTAGGGTTATATCTATTTTTGGGGCATTTATACCAAGAAGAAACAATGTTATAATTGGAAGAGTTACAGACATAACTTTCAATGGGTGGCTTATTGATGTGGATTCTGCATTGCAGGGATTTTTACCAATTGATGAAGTTCCAAGATTTATAAATAAAAATGAAATGGATCAATTTTTAGCAATAGGGGATGTTGTAGCTGCAAAAATATGGTCTATAAAAAGCAGAGGTATTGATTTAGCATTAAAAGGAAAAGGATTAGGCAGATTAGAAGGCGGATTTATATTTAGGATAATACCGAGCAGAGTTCCAAGGGTAATTGGAAGAGAAGGTTCTATGATTAATTTAATAAAGGAAAAAACAGGATGCAATATTACTGTTGGTCAAAATGGATGGATTTGGATTAAAGGGCAAACAGTTGACAATGAGATTTTAGCAAGAAAGGCTGTTGAATTTGTAGCAGATAAAGTTCATATAACTGGCTTAACTGAAAAAGTTGAAGAATGGTTTGGAGAAAATAAAAAATGACAAAAGAATTTAAAAGAACAGACGGAAGAAAACCTGGGGAAATAAGAAAGATGAGCGCGAAGATAGGAGTAGTGCCAAATGCGGATGGCTCTGCTTTGTTTGCATTCGGCAAGACTGTTGCGATTGCTGCAGTTTATGGCCCAAGAAAACTTCATCCACAACATATGCAAGACCCTTCAACCGGAATATTAAGATGCAATTATGATTTATTGAGTTTCTCTGTAGACGATAGAAAGAAACCTGGACCATCAAGAAGGTCGCAGGAAATAAGCAAAGTAGCTGGATGGGCTTTGGAATCTGCAATAGATTTGAAATCTTTCCCAAATACTGTAATAGATGTTCAAATTTATATTCTTCAAGCAGATGCTGGAACAAGAACAGCTGGAATAAATGCTGCATCAATGGCATTGGCACATGCTGGCATTCCAATGAAAGATTTGGTTGTTTCTGTTGCAATTGGGAAACAAGATAAACATATTGTTGCTGATTTGACAAAGGAAGAAGAAGACTATGAAGAAGGAGAAGGTGCAACTGATTTTCCTGTAGCAAAACTTGCAAATTCAGATAATTTTACATTACTTCAAATGGATGGAAAGATACAGCCAGAGAGAGTTAAAGAGATATTAGAATTATCTACGAAGGTTGGCAAAGAAATTTATGAAGCTCAGAAAAAAGCATTAAAGGAGGCCATTTGCGAAGATGACTAATATGGATTTATCAAATTTGACTAAAGAATATATCTTGAAGATGTTCTCAATGGGAAAGAGATTTGATGGCAGGGACCTTTTAGATTTTAGAAATATAGAATTAGTTTATGATATTTCAAATAAAGCAGAAGGAAGTATATCTGTAAAAGTAGGAAAAACAGAAGTTGTTGTTGGTGTAAAATTAGGAATAGGCGAGCCATATCCTGATTCTCCTGATAAGGGAAATTTAATGTGCACTGGGGAATTATTGCCAATAGCATCTCCAAGATATGAGTTTGGCCCTCCTGGATTTAAAGCAATAGAACTTGGGAGATTAGTTGACAGGGCAATCAGAGAATCTGGAATGATAGAGTTTAAAAAATTGGTTATAACTCCTGGAGAAAAAGTCTGGACAATTTATGTTGATATTTATCCATTGAATGACGACGGCAATCTTTTAGATGCAGCTACAATTGCAACAGTTTTAGCCTTGAAGAATGCTAAAATGCCTCTTTTAAATGAAGATGGAAGTATAGACTATGATAAAAGAAAAGACTCGCTTCCACTTTCAAAAGAAACAAATCCTTTGTCTTTTAGTTTCTTCAAATTAGGTGATGCTATCGTTTTAGACCCAACAAGAGAAGAAGAAGAAGCTTGCGATTCAAGAGTAACCTGGGGCATGTCTAAATGGAATGGAGAATATATGATTAATTCCTGCCAAAAAATAGGGGCAGAAGTATTTAGCGGGGAAGAAATAGAAAAAATGATGGAAATTCTTCCAAAGAAATATGAAGAGATGAGCAGGAAGATTAAAAGTCTTCATTAATTAATAATAAAATGGAACAAGCTAAGGAAGGATTCACAAAATATGAGATTGCAAGGATTATCGGAGCAAGAGCTTTGCAAATTGCGATGGATGCGCCAATCCTATTAAAAATAACGCCTAAAGAATTAGAAGAAATGAGATATGACTCTCTTAAAATTTCTGAAAAAGAATTCAAAGAAGGAGTTCTTCCAATTGCAATTCATAGGCCCACTCCAAGAAAAGGAAAAGATAAACTTACTGTGATTAAAGAAGAACATGTAACCGACGAAGAATTAATTGAAAAAGAAAAAGAAGTTGAAAAAGAAATAATCGAAAATGCGGAAGAATATGGCTTGTCTGGAGAAGATGAAGAAGTTGTTGAACCTGCTCCAAGCAGTGAAGAAGCGCAGTGAACGTCAATAAGCTTTAAAAACCCGCTATTTCTCATTAAAAAATGCCAAGAAAGAAAAAAATAGAAGAAGAGAAAACAGAAGAGATTGTTGTAGATGAAATTAAAGAAGAGAAAATAAAAGAAGATTCTGTTGAAGAAAAAAAAGGATTTGATGAAGAGAAAAAGACTGGTGAAAAAAAAGCTGATGAAGTAAAAGAAGAGAAAAAAGCAAAATTAGCTGCCCTTAAAAAAAAGGCTAAAGAACTCGAAGGAAAAGTAGAAGGGGACAAAACAGAAATTTCTGACCTGAAGAAAAAGATAAAAGAAGGTGTTGAAGAAAAAGCAAATACTTTAGTTCCTATAGAAGATTACCTGAAATCTTCAATTCATTTAGGAACAAGAGTGATAACTCCTGATATGAAATCTTATGTTTATAAAAGAAGAGCTGACGGCTTAGCTGTGTTTAATACTGCATTACTCGACGAGAAAATAAGAGAAGCTGCTGATTTTTTAGTGCAGTATGCTCCTGAAGATGCAATTATCGTATGTAAAAGAGAAGCTGGATGGAAGGCAGTTGAATTATTTTCAAAGATTACAGGCATAAGAGCATTCACTAAAAAATATCCTGCTGGAATTTTAACGAATCCGATTCTTGAAGATTTTTTTGAAACAGAGCTGGCAATTATTTGCGACCCCTGGATTGATAAAAACACATTGAATGACGCAGAGAGAATAAAAATTCCGGTATTATCAATTTGTGATACAAATAATTATACGACAGGAGTTAGTAAAGTTCTGCCTGGAAATAATAAAAGTGCAAAGAGCCTTGGAATGATTTTCTATTTACTCTCAAAGATATATGTCGAAAAAAGAAAGATAAAGGCAGAGATTCCTCCAATTTCAGAATGGGTTGATGGGTGGGAAAATTTGCAGCCTCCGAAATAAAATTCTTTTTTGATTAAATATGGTGCGTAGACGACGCAGAGAATATTATGTAGCTTTATCCTTGCTTGGAGGAGAATTATCTATCATCTGATACTATCTGTGGTGATAGGCATAAATATTGTTGTTAGCAGATTTTTTGTATATTTTACTAAGAACTGTAATTACTTACTTTTGTGAAGTTGCTGACGCCAACCCTCAATATCCCTGCAGCACCCATCGAGAAGATAATTATCTGGATACTGGTTTTATCGTTAATAAAGTTTAGTTAATATGGATAAGTTCTTGGTTTTTACTTCAGAAAGCTCTTATGAGAATTCGTGCGGCTCTCTAAAGCCGCTTTGCTTATTTTATTTAAGTTAGTTACATTTATATATTTTTCCCTCCTTCCAGATAGTGAGTCGTTTATTAACACTCTCTTATCGGGGTACAAGACAAGCTAGGTAGCTTGTTTAGCCCACTATGATGAGTCTGTATGCGCCCACTCTAAGCACGGGATACAAGTCCACTTTCTGAATAGGGCGCCAGACTCACTATCAACTTAGTTGAATATTATTTTTTGTAATTTTGTTTTGTTTTCAAAACATTGTATACAATATCAGATAAGGAACTAGCGACACACATAATTGCGTGTCCATGGTTTGAACCCTTTTTCTTTTTTTTATAATATTCTTTTAAGCGATTGTCAAATCTCGATGCACAGTTTGCTGCGAGGACTAAAGCATATCTTAATAGTTTTCTGCTTGAACCTTTCGGGAGATATGTTGCATAGACTTTTTTATCGGACATTTCCTTTATTGGAATAACTCCTGCGTATCGTCTTAACTTTTTTTTATCTGCAAATCTTTCAATTGGACATATTTCAGCAATTAAATATGCTGCTAATATTTTACCAATTCCAGGAATGCTTGTCAAGAGTCTATATTCTTCATCAAAGTTATTTTCTATATATCCTGCAATTTCTATCTCTATTTGTTCTTGTTTTTTATTCAAGTTAACAATTTCGTCGTATAGATATCTTATTGAAAAATTATTATTTTTCATAAGATATTGACTTAGGAAAATCATTCCATTTTTACTTGAAAAATCATTTACCTCGGTAAAAACTCCATTCATATCAAGTACTGCTCCTATTTGATTTTGAAATCTTACATTTTCTCTTACAATATTATGATAAATATTTATCATAATCCTCAATGTTTGTATTTCTTTGCTTGGAATGTATGATTCAGGCAGAGCGTTTAGTCTGTACATATCAGCTAATCTTTCGGCATCAATTTTATCATTTTTACCGACGCATTTTCTTAATTGTATCACGTTTGCCACATGAACATCAAGACCTTCTTTCTTCATATTTTCATATAAATGATAATAGCATGTGCATGCCTCCATTACAATTGAACTTTTGTCAATATATTTTGAAAGATTGCTTGAAAGATCCTTATACTGTGTTGCACACTTTCCTTCCATTAGCGTAACTCCTTTGTTGTTTTTAACAGCATAAGTTGTTTGGTTTTTATGTACATCGAGACCGATGCAATATTTTTGATCCATGGACGAGGACCTCCTTTCATTCGATACTTTATTTATGTTTTTCATATTATTAATTTTATCTGCGGCGAAGCCGCCTATTTTTTATTGCGCCGTTAGGCGCAATGGATTATTATTAACAAACCGATAGGTTTGTTATTTGTGTTTCCTTAGAATTCTCATACCATCTAAGCTCTTACTAAGAACTATGTAAATTCTTAAAAAAGTAAAATCCTTTTGCCCTCACTCGATGACAACAATAATTTAAATAGACTTTTTTTATAGTAAATCTATGAATGATGTGCTTTTTGGATTTTTGTTCTTAATCGGTTGGGTTCTTTCAATTATATTTGTTGTCTTTATTCCTAAGATAAAAAGAAGTTTGTCTCAGGGAGGAAAGACTATTTTCAATTCAATTGTTATACTCTATTTTTTAATCTTTTTCTTTCTCCCACCAATTCTAATTGCGTCTCATCTCGACGACAATTTCAGATATAGTTCATCTTGGGTTTCTTTCCTAATTTCAATTTCAATTTATATTACTCTTATTAATTCAGTCTATCTTTCTATAATTTTTTTAAAATATTTATATTCAAAGGGGCCTAAATATATTGGTTGTGCAATTATTATTCTTTCTATTCTTGCTTTTATTTTGTCTATAATGTATGTCTTTTTTTCAGATAGCCTGTATAGTCTATTCAATTCGCCATTACTAAGCCCAGGAGCGGTTAGTATGGGCGGGGCTGTTCTTGCGGGGGCATTTTCCTTAATATTCCTCTTTATATTATTAATTCCGATAGTTCTTCTTGCAGTTATAGGAGCAAATATTTTCATAAAAGAGAAAGATAATTCACCAATACGTATTGGTTCTATGATGATATTGCAAGTTATTCCAGTTGCTTTATTTCTGCTTTTGCTGATTATAATTCTGAAACTTTTCGGTGGAGACGGAGGAGGGATGGGGATAGAAATTATTTTTATGGGTATATGTGTTCTTTCAATTATATCTGCAGCAATCGGGACGGTCATAACATTTATCGGGCTATTTATTAAAAACAAGGTGGAGGAATCTCCTGATTTAAACGATAAAAAAGAAACACTCGATCAAATTAACGGAGGGCAGCAATATAACCCTCTTGCGATTCTTTCATTTATATTTGCAGTTATATTTTTTCCCATAGGTTTAATTCTTGGGGTTATTGCCATAATCAAAATTAAAAAAACAGGAGAAAAAGGAAAAGGACTGGCTATTGCAGGAATTATAATCTCTATTATACTGCCCTTACTATCTTTTATTTTAACATTATTCTTGATTCATTTAAGCAGTAAACTTGGTTAATAAGTATCTATTTGACAAAATAGTTCTTTAGTTTTTAACTAAACAGCTTCGAGAATAATCTTTCCAAAGAGTCGCTATCTGCGATTTGAATAAATTTATCGGCTGGAATTGGCAAAAAGACTTCGCCGGATTTGGATGAGATTTTTGAGGTAACGCCTGACTCCATAACCTTGGATAGGGGGCACCAAAGCCAGGTTTTAAAGCCAAACTCTTCGTTTGAAATTGCATACCAAATATTCATGTTGAACTTTCTTTGCAGGGAAGAATATCTTTTTGCTTCTTCGCCGTCCATCGGATAGGTATTATATTCTTTCGATATCTTTCGATACTTTACATCGACAAAGATAAATCCAAAATTTGGAATTAAAACCATAAAGTCTGGTCTTTTTCCAGAAAGATTTTCTTTTAATGCTCTGGAAAAAGTTTCTATCTCTTGATGAATATACAGATAGGGGATATTATGTTTATCAAGCCATTCTTTAAACTTGCTCTCGGAAGTTCGCCCTTTGTCGATATTTTCATTAATAGTCATAAAAATATTAATCTTTTTGATTATTTATTACTTTTGTCAATAGAACTAATTAATCAAAGATAAAATTAAATTTAATTCTGAAAAATCAGTTAATCCGGGCTTTATAGCCACCCAAATTAAAACTAAAATTAACGGTATCAAAATCATTATGGCGATGGAGATTATTATCGCTGCTATCGCCAAACCTCTGCCCCTTTCTCCTGTTTTTTTAATTTGATTTAGTGCAATGATTGCGAGAATTAAACCGACGAGGGGTGCAAGAAATCCGAATATAAATCCGAGTATGGAAAGAATATTATATTTTTGTTCATCTAATTCTTTTTGCATAACTTTAATTAGAATTAAATATTTATAAACTTTTGTAATTGTAAATTCTCTAAATTAAAAATAATGGATTTCATCGTCGGTGATATTAAATAGAAACCTTTATAAATCCCTTCTTCTCAACACTGATATTAAAATGGTAGCTATAATGAGTGCCTTAATGTTTAGCGTCGCTGATTTTAGGCGACTGACGTATATTAAGGCATGAGGTATGTAGGTATTAGTGCCAATTATGTTTATTTCTCGTTTATTCTAATGGAGGCGAGTGCGAAGTAGTCACCAGCAAGAAACTGATGGTTAAATCCAGTTGATCCTGCTGGCGGCTGCGGCTATTTGGTTTGTACTTAGGCATGCAAGTCATTTTTTTTAGTTCGTAAGAATTGGAAGAAGGGCGAACTGCTCAGTAACACGTAGCTAACCTGCCCTCAAGCTGGCGATAAACTCGGGAAACTGAGTGTAATAGCCAATAGGAGAATTTTTCTGGAACGATTTTTCTCTAAAAATTTGCGTGAGGATGGGGCTGCGGCGGATTAGGTTGTTGGCGGGGTAATGGCCCACCAAGCCGATGATCCGTAAGGGCTCTTAGCGGAGGGGCCCTGAGAGGGAATCTGAGACACTATTCCCAGCCCTACGGGG
>Ga0209542_10018115_pt1 | contig 11439 bp, 9 predicted proteins | sample RifCSPhighO2_01_FD_184028 | JGI IMG/M metagenome (GOLD analysis project Ga0209542, IMG submission 184028) | Soil microbial communities from Rifle, Colorado - Rifle CSP2_plank highO2_0.1 (SPAdes) (version 2) | ecosystem: Environmental > Terrestrial > Deep subsurface > Rock core/Sediment ...
AGGTGGCGGTGGAGGGGGTGGAGGGGGTGGAGGGGGTGGAGGCGGAGGCGCGGAAGGTCGGCTCACCGTATTGCACACCTGATTAGAGTTCGTGATGCCAACTTCGTGCGAGCTGATTCGGGCCGTATTGCAGATCTGAGCACCGTCGTGGGCATCGGCGTTCACTGTGACATTGAAGTCCACGTAGCCGCTCCAACCGGCTGGAGCTAACTGCTGTTGCCACCAAATATCGCCATTGCCATCGACGCCACCGGTGATCTGCTGGCTACTCGTAAACTCCATGCCGCCCCCCTGCCAAGTGAGAGTGGTGTGTGCGGGGACGCGGTCGTGGACGTCGAGCCAGGTCTGGTCGCCTGTGCCCGTATTAGCGATTGGCATACGGTAGCGGATCCGATCACCAGGGCGCACGGTCACGCCGTCGCCCGGAGAGAGCTCGGTTTTGGTGATGGAGAGAGTAAACGTGGGCGCGGGTGCGGGAGGAGGCGGGGGCGGGGGAACATCTTCGCCACTACCTGCATCACCGCCTGTGTCGCCACCAGCATCGCCGTCGTCGTCGCAGCAGCCACCCCCGCCATCGCCGCCGCCGCCGTCTCCGCCGCCGCCGCCTCCGCCGCCGCCGTCACCTTCGGCAAGTGCGTGCAGAATATTAAAAGAGAACCCTTGAGGTCCGTTCGAGAGCAAGTCGAAGTGCACCGCAAAGGCCGTCGCCGAAGCGAGCACGATGAAGATAGGCACGAGTATGGTAAGGCGGTTGAAATGCATGGGTGGTGGGTGGTGAATAATGGTAAGTCCTATTTCCGACACGCCTCGCGGGAGACGTGGCGGAGAAGGGACCCATCAGGAACGCGCAAGCGCGTCCCCGATGGGAGCACCGAGGAGACCGTGTCCTCACTCGATGAAGTGCTGATTCATGACACAATCCGGGACCGGATTGTTCTCCCACTCGCCGAGCCGGGGACGGCTTGGCGTGTGGTTGAAGAATCGTATCTCCTGGAACCCAGTCAGATGCGACCGCGGGGGCGAGACGTACTTGCCTCCGAGCGGCACGGTCCTAATCGCGTCCCACTGCTCGAGCAGAACGCGCGGGAACTGAAGTTCGTAGAAGCGGCCCGGTAGGACCGTGATGTCCGCATAGTGCTCTTCGCGGACAATCTGCGGCGCGCCGCCCTGCGCTTCCGGAGTCATGATGAGCGAGACCCGGAACTGGTGCGGTGCCGCATTGCGGGCAAGCTGGCGGGCGCTGTACGCACTTCGAAACTGCAGACCGTGGTCGCGAGAGACATGCGGGCCGTTAAGAAACGGGACCCGAAGCTCCTCCACGCGATGAGTATCCTCCACACCCGGCATGTTAAACGCCGGAGGCTGCCACACGTTTATCTTGAGCGTGTAGACCTCCGGGCATCCGCCGGCAACGGGCTGTGCAGGGACAGTCTGCCTCGTGACGACAGCCTGGCCGACCGACCGACCGACCACGTTGCCGCAGTCTTCCGCGAGGATTGGCTCGGCCGTGTTGACGTCCACCCAAGCGCCTTCGCCCTGATGGAACACCCGCTGCCAGCCTACTGCGTCGTAGCGACCATCCAGCAGCCGGCTCATTTGCCAGACACCGCTTGGCGCGGGCTTCTTCACGAGGCTGCGCAGGTACCGCGGAAGTTCCGTGATGCTACGCAGACCGGCGCTCGGATGCTCGCTCGCAATACCGTAGTAATACATGTACGGTGTTGCGCACGACCCGTCTCGCTGGCATCGCCCGGAGTCGATACGGCTGTTGCCGCTCGGATCCTGGCTAAGCGAAGTTTCGATGAGGCCAGCAAGTTCAGCCGGGCCCGTGAGCCCTTTCATCAAGGGTTGGCCGGCGGCCTGAACGTCGGCGATAGTAAGCGCCGCGACAAGCAGCGCCCCGAGGGTGATGATGAGTCTCCTCATCGGACTCTCCTTAAGGTTGCGCCGCCTGTGGGCGGCTGGGTTGGGTTTGGATTAACGAGCTTTACCAAGGCCTACCATGGGCCCGGGCCTCCATGTTGGACATCGGATGTCCAACCTTGCGGAGAGCCATCTGCCCAGAACGTATCACACTAGGGTGACTTACACTCCGAGCGGATGGCTTTCAACAAAGTCTGCAGTAACGACGAATCGGTCGCTCTTGGAGGCGAAGGTGTTGCAGGTAGCGAGCGTGAGCACCTTGCCCACGACTTGGAGTGGAATAGCCGCATTACCGTTTGCGCTCTCCTTAGCAACGCTCCTCACCTGGTAGGTATAGGCAGTACCAAGTGAATAGACGGTGATACGGTCACCTGCTTTCAATTTCTGAATTTCGTTAAAGGTCTTATAGGCCGGGTTCTTCACGATGGGCAGATAGCTCGAGTGCCCGAAGAGGACCACGTTGCCGTCCTCCCCAAGCTTGCCCGAAGTCGGCCAGCGCACCGCGCCCTTCAAGAGCCACGCGTCGAGTGTCTTGGCGTCTGTCGTCCCCGGGTTCGCGATGGTGGCCAAGACTCCAATCGAAGGAATCTCGATCTTCACTGGTGCTTCAGGCTGCGCGACGGTGACTGTCGCCGGTGGAGTGCTTACAGCCGTGACTGGGCTCTCTACGCTCGGGGAGGCCTCTACAGAATTCGGGTCCGGTAAAAGGTCGAAGCGAGCAAGCAGGGCTACACAGGCGACAAATACAAGCAGAAAGAGCACCAGGAAGCTCCACTTCCGGCTCCAGGCATGCCGTACGGCACGTACCGTTGTTACAATGACACCCATATCGTCTTGCCGATTAGTACACCATCGCCCCTCTCTTGTCAAGTTCTCCGATGCTTGACAGCAATAATGGCTCGTGGTACATACAGCACACCTATGGATACGCCAACCACACCCACCACGAGCCCTGTCCGTGCAGGCGCCGTGACCGGCCTCGCGATTATCGGCTTCATCGCCCTCGTCGTGCTCGGTCTCTGGCTCGCCGTCTACGCAGCCCGCTACGTACCTGAGGCCGTGGACGGTCTCGGCGCTGCCGTCGGCTCGGTCGGCTCCATGTTCACCTCCAAACCCGAGTCCGGCCTCGCCGTCGTACCTACCTCCACCTCTACCTTGCCTTTTGACGGCGGCACGCCTAGCGCCGTCCCCCCTCCAGCAACTACGAGTCCAACAACGACCTACGTCGCTCCCAAACCTTCCGCACCGGCCCCCGTGTATTACCACACCGTACAAACCACCTACCCCACGCCTGGCTCCACACCTATCCCGGTATCAAGAACGTACAGTGGCCTCGCCGACCTCACAGTGTCTATCACCGATGTCGGGTACATTGACAGCGACGGTCGCTTCGTCGTTGATAGCTCTGTGGACGACGACCAGGAGCTCGCCGCACAAATCTTGGTCGTCAACACCGGTACGAACAAGACCGGCTCGTGGAAGATTAAGGTCACGTTCCCCACCAGTAGCAACCGCGCGTTCACCGAGACGGACACCATGCAGTCGCTTGAGCCGGACCAACCGCTCCCCATCACCGTCAGTCTCTCTCGCGGTGACCCGCGCACTGGCACCAATCGTATTACGGTTGAAGTGGACTCTGACGATGACGTCAACGAGAGCAACGAGCACAACAACAACGACTCGGTTTCGGTGACGGTTCGCTAACTCCTTTCCTGCAGGTTACTGCTACACTCTATACGTCCAGGGTCGCGAGTCTTGCGTTCGATTGGATGAAGGACTTGCGGCTTGCCACGTCGGTGCCCATAAGGATATCGAAAATGCGGTCAGCCGCTTCGGCATCCTCAACCATCACCCGCTTCAATACCCGCCGTGCGGGGTCCATGGTGGTCTCCCAGAGCTCGCTTGGGTTCATCTCGCCGAGACCCTTGTAACGCTGAATGTTCGCTCGGGCCCCTTTCTTGGCCTTCGTGACTTCCTCTTCTTCTGCTTCCGCCTCCTCAGGGGGTGTCTCGTCAGCCTCGCTCACCGGGGCCGCCTCCTCGGGTGCGACACCCATATCCTTCAGTACCCGCTCCTTCTCTTGGTCGCTGTAGGCGTAGGCCACGGTCCTCCCCTTTGTAATCTTATAGAGAGGCGGCTGGGCGATGTAGACGAAGCCGCCCTCAATGATGGGCCGAAAGTGCCGGTAGAGGAGGGTGAGCAAGAGCGTGCGGATGTGCGCGCCGTCCACGTCAGCATCGGTAGCGATAATGACCTTGTGGTAGCGCAGCTTGCTAATGTCGAAGACATCGCCGATAGCCGTGCCCATGGCGACCACGAGAGCGCGGATCTCGATGGAGGCAAGCATCCGATCAATGCGTGCACGCTCGACATTCAATATCTTGCCCTTTAACGGGAGGATGGCTTGCGTACGTCGGTCTCGACCTTGCTTGGAGGAGCCCCCGGCGCTCTCGCCCTCAACAATAAACAGTTCGGCCTCCTCCGCATTCTTGACCTGGCAGTCGGCAAGCTTGCCCGGGAGCGTCATGCCCTCCAAGGCTCCCTTGCGGAGCACGGAGTCCTTCGCCGCTTTCGCCGCCTTGCGCGCCTTGAGGGCGAGCAAGACCTTATTCACAATCGCGCGCGCGTCGTCGGGGTGCTCCTCGAGGTACGCGCTAAACGCCTCACCAAACACACTCGCGACCGCGCCCGTGGCCTCCGTGGAGCCAAGCTTGGCCTTGGTCTGTCCCTCGAACTGAATCTCGGGGAGCTTGACCGAAACGACCGCGGTGAGCCCCTCAAGCACATCATCACCCGTGAAGTTCTCGTCCTTCTCTTTGAGGATGCCGGAGTTGCGACCGTAGGTATTAAGGGTGCGCGTAAGCGCCGTCTTGAAGCCCGTCACATGCGTACCGCCCTCAAGATTGTAGGTGTTGTTGGCAAATGCGGTGATTCTTGAAGTAATGTCGTCCACATATCGGAGCGCTACCTCGACCATGACCCCGTCTTGCTCGCGCTCGACATAGAAGATGCTCTTGGCCACCGGCTCTTGGTGCGCAGTGTAGAAGGCGACAAGCGACTTCAGCCCACCCTCGAAGTAGAAAGTCATGGAGGGCGCGTCAAGCGCTAGGTCGCGCAGGTAGAGTCCCTCGCCGGAGTTCGGGATCTCCGCTTCGCTCCGACGCGCGTCAACCACCGTGATGCGAGTGCCCTTAATCAGGTAGGCCTGCTGGCGCAGGTGCGCGACAATTTTCGGCCAATCCCACTCCACGCCTTCCTTAAAAATAGTCTCATCTGGCTTGAAGGAGACGATGGTGCCGTGGAGCGAGGTAGCGCCGACTTTCTTGACTTTGGCGAGCGGCTTCCCAATTTTGTACTCCTGATAGTGAATGCCCCCGTCTTGATGAACGGCCACCGTACTATGCACCGAGAGCGCGTTCACTACCGAGGCGCCGACCCCATGGAGCCCGCCCGAGACCTTGTAACCGGACTCCTCACCGCCGAACTTCCCACCCGCGTGGAGCGTGGTCATGATGGTCTCAAGGGCAGAGACCTTGGTCTTGGGGTGGATGCCTACCGGGATGCCGCGACCATTGTCGGCTACCCGCACATAGCCGCCCGGCAAGAGCGCGACCTCTATGTCGTTGGCGTACCCGCCCATCGCCTCGTCGCGCGCGTTATCGAAGGTCTCCCAGATGAGGTGGTGGAGCCCGTCCTGACCCGTGGTCCCGATGTACATCCCCGGGCGCTTCCTGACCGGCTCGAGCCCCTCCAAGACCTGGATGGACGAAGCATCATAGGCCTTCGCTTTTGTTCCCTTTTGCGCCTCTTTCTTGGGCTCTTTTTCTGCTGTTTTAGCCATGAATTTGTTACCTGAAGTATAGCATGGATACTTGGCGTGCGACAGCCCGGAACTTGACAAAGTAGTACATCGTCATCTTCCTGCCAGTGTCCGTTGACCGACCTGGCGACGTCTGACAGTAGGGCGAGGCATAGCTTGCGAGGTGGGTCCGTCTCCACGCCGACATGACACAGCACCCGCGATAAATCTGGCCTTCGTTCCCCATCAACCCTCACCCGGCGCGCCTTGGCGCGCCGGTTCTCTTTATCCCCATCTCTTCGCTTATTTGCATCTGTCATCAACTTTGTCCTATAGGATAGATTTGATGACAAAGATACCGGTACAAAATCATAGGAAGATGGCGATACAGACCACCCTCCTCCGAACGCTCTATGTCGGTGGTGTAATAAGTATCGCGCTAGTAGCGCCTAAGATGACTCGCCTGCTCCCCCACCCTGACGGGAGTAAGGCGCGCCGCCAGGCACTCTATCGCCGGATAGAGCGAGCCCGGTATGTATTGCAGCAGCGCGGGATAGTCGAGGATGTTGGTGGTCGGCTGCATCTGACCGACAAGGGTAGGACGCATATAGAGAAGATTCTCATGCACGAGTACCGCATCCCCGAGCCGGTACGATGGGATGGTAAGTGGCGCATTCTCATGTTTGATATCACCGAACGCCGCCGCAAGACCCGTTCCAGGTTGCGAACGCTCCTTGAGGGGGCTGGATTCGTCCGCCTCCAGGACAGTGTATGGGTACATCCGTATCCATGTGACGAGTTCGTTGCACTCGTACGCGCACACCTTGCAAGCGGCGTGGGTGAGCTGCGGTCGGTGGTTGCGGACGCACTTGAGTCTGACCGTACACTCCGAGAACACTTCAGACTACCTATGTAGGTGTCATCAAAATACTCCTGTAGGATTAAATTGATGACCTATAGTAGATTCGAGACTCTGGTACATTGTTAGCGAATTTCGTAGCCTTTTTTGGTGAGAGTGGCGGAGATCTTTGCCATAATACCATTCACCTCTTCATCCGTGAGAGTGCGGTCGGAAGAGTTAAAGACGAGGCGGAAGGCGTAGGAGACCCTTCCCCCCTTCTCGAATGTATCAAAAAGATCGCACCGAACAAGCAGAGTCCCCGCTTCTTGCTCAATGAGAGACTTCGTACATCCATCATCCGATCCAGCCGGGGCCCAGACGGCAATATCGCGCAAGGCAAATGGGTAGGCCGAGAAGGGTTGGTAAGTGCCGAGTGTGTAGCGCTTCAGCTCGTAGCCCTTGCCGTACTCCTCAAGCTTGGCGATGGAAAGATTGTCTACGGTTGGTGCATCCTTGCCCCACGCAGGTACTCCTTCAGTCATCCGAAGCTCGAGATATTCGCCCGCTGTTGGAAAGACGGTACCGACCTCAAAGAGCTTGGGTGTCTGTCCGGGCGGGAACACTAGGGGTGCGATACGACACGCGCGCTCGAGCGCGTCTGCCAAATTTTCATCGAGCGAGGTGCGAAGCGCCGGCTTGGTTGCGTCTAGTGGGTTCGCGAGATACACATCGCCAGACTTCGCGAAGGATTGGGTGGAGACTTCGGTAAATCCTTGCTCAACAAGCTGGTCTTTCATCCGCTCGATGCCACGGTAGCGAGCTTGGTCGGGTGTACCCGCTATGGGTGGTAGTTCTGTGGGGGCGATGCGGTCGTAGCCCAAGATGCGACCGACCTCCTCAGCTAAATCCTCGGGAATGAGGAGGTCGGTACGCTCGAAGGGCGGGGTAACGGTGAGGGTCTCGCCATCTACCTTGCATGGGAGGTCGAGACGAAGGAATACGTCTTGCATTTCTTGAGTGGTGAATTCGGAACCCAAAAGGCCGTTTATACGTGAGAGTGTCGTGGAAACGGGGGAAAGAGTCGCTGGGTTCGGATATGCGTCGACGACGCCTACCGCATCCCCGCCTGCGACTTTCTGGATGAGCTCAAGCATTGCCTGCATGCCGTAGGCACAGAGCTCGGGTGACGGGCGATTCTGGAAGCGGAGTGGGGCGTCGGTGACGAGCTTCAGCGCCTGGGCGGTGCGGCGCACCGAAGTGCCGTCGAAGTTTGCCGACTCAATGATGATGTCGGTGGTCGCGTTTGTAATTTCGGCAACCGAACCCCCCTTTACCCCCGCAATACCTATGGGGGTGTCAGCATTGCCGTCTACAATCAAAAGTCGTTCGGGGGTAAGCCCGTACTCGTCGCCCGTGAGGATGGTTATCCTTTCGCCATCTTTTGCGTCACGTACAACTATCGAACACGCACCGCCCCTCTCGACGAGCCTGTGCGCATCAAAGGCGTGTAGGGGCTGGCCGAGGTCGAGCATGACATAGTTGGTTGCGTCCACGAGGTTATTGATGGAGCGCTGGCCCACTCTCTCGAGTGCCTCTTTGAGCCATGCGGGTGATGGCCCTACCTGCACGCCCTTCACCACAGCCCCCATATATCGCAGGCATTTCTTCGGGTCCTCGATCTCGATCCGTAATGTGGGACGTCCGACGTCCCACATGGGAAGAGGCTCACGGAGAGGGTCGCGCGTAAGGGGGATGTTGAGAATAGCGGCGAGCTCTTTAGCAAGCCCGCGATGACAGAGGCAGTCGGCCGCGCGGTTCGGTAACACCTTCACATCCATTAGGTCGCCTTCGGCTTCTTCTATCTCGAACGCATGAAAGGTATATGCATCGGCAACCTCCTGTGCGTTTGGTAGGGGTTCGTCAAAATACTTTTGTAGCCACTTCAGCGAGACTTTCATGCTGTTTTCTTTTCGAATCCGTACACGAAGCGGATGTCGCCCGCATGAATGAGTCGCGTATCAGGTATCCCGTATTTGACCATTAGCATGCGTTCGATGCCGCCGCCAAAGGCGAAGCCTGCGACCTTCTTTGGGTCAAGCCCTACACTCGAGAAGTCGTGGGGGTGGAGCATTCCGGCTCCGCACATCTCGAGCCACTTCCCCTCCTTGCCCGGAGCCGTGAACCACGCGTCCACCTCAACTGACGGCTCGGTGAAGCCGAAGAAGCTGGGGCGGAAGCGCACCTTCACGCCCTCACCGAGATACTCACGGTAGAAACGCTCGAGAGTACCTTTCAAGTGTGCGAGTGTTACGGTCCCCACGGGCCCCACCGCGAACCCATCGAGTTGGTAGAACTGCGCCTCGTGTGTCGTGTCGGTCGCCTCGTTGCGGAACACCTTCCCTGGTGCGATAACGCGCGCCTCGGTTCTCCCTTCCTTAGCCATACGCTCAAGCTCGCGCGAAGTGACGGCAGTGGTATGAGTGCGCAGCACCTTGCCCGGCTGGTCCTTAATCCAGAAGGTATCTTGCATGTCGCGGGCCGGGTGGTCGGGCGGCACATTGAGCGCGTCGAAATTATGGAACTCATCTTCGAGCTCCGGGCCATACGCAATGCCGAAGCCCATCCGGCCGAAAATGTCGGCAATCTCCCGGATGGCAACGGTGAGAGGGTGGGGGCGGCCTGGGTTCATTGGAAATAATCATAACAAAGTGGTATGATTCGCGCTAATGAGTCCGGAGCTGCTGGCCTACCCCTTCCTTTTCATCTCTATATTTTTTGAATCGTTTGTGCTCGTAACCTTCCTCTCCCGGCCGGCGCGCGCGGCGCGCGCGCGCGGCCCGGCGCGCCTCGACGACCCCGCACTCCCTTCTGTAGCCATCCTGGTGCCGTGCTTAAATGAGGGCGAAACGGTCGCCGCGACTACCGAGTCGCTCTTGGCGCTCCAGTATCCCTCGGAGAAGCTTGAGATTGTCCTCATTGATAACGGCTCAACTGACAACACGCCCGAGGTCATGGCTCGCTATGCCCTTAACCCGCGCGTGCGCATTCTCCACGAGGAGAAACGCGGTAAGCACCACGCGGTCAACGCCGGTATCGCCGCCACTACAGCTGACTTCGTCGGCTGCCTCGACGCAGACTCTTTCGTCGAGCCCGACGCGCTCTTGCAGATTATCCCCGCCTTCGCCGAACCGGTGGTCGCCGCGACCACGGCGGCCATGTCGGTCTCAAAGCCCAACAATATCCTGCGGCATATGCAGAATGCCGAATATATCTTCGGCATCACGCTCCGGCATGTGCTTGCCTCGATAAACGGCATCTATGTGACCCCGGGGCCCTTCTCCATCTATCGCCGCTCGGTCGTCGCCCGGCTGGGCGGCTTCCGCGAGGGACACAAGACCGAGGACCTCGAGATGGCGCTTCGGCTCCAGAAGAATGGTTATTGGATCGAGAACGCCCCGCGGGCCCGCGTCTACACCAAGGCACCCCTGACTCTTACGGCCCTCATCAAGCAACGCACCCGATGGACTACCGGCTTCATGCGCAACGCGGGCCTCGAGTATCGTGGCCTCCTCGGGAGGCGTCGCTATGGAGCGCTCGGCACGATTGTGCTCCCTCTAGGATTTATGGCAATTGCAGGCGGCATACTCGTCTTTTGTCTCGTCATCTTCATGCTCATCGAGCGCGGAGTAACGGCCTATCAGCTGCGGCTCGGCATACCCCTCTCCTACGCCTGGTTACCGCACGGCTTCGGCTTCGACTGGTTCTACCTGCCCTCCTCCCTCTATATCTTACTCGGGCTCGCTGCCATGGCGGGAAGTGTCACGATGATTACTATCGGTAAGCGCCTCTCGAAGACCCCGGGCTCCTTGGTACGCGGACTCTTCGCCTACATCTTCCTCTACGGCCTCATCGCACCTCTGTGGCTCTTGCGTGCTACCACCGACGTGGCGCTTGGCAAAAACCGTTCCTGGCGTTAGTCTCCCTCTATGTCAATTGTTGGGCGCAATGCCCTCATCGCCTTGGCTATAACGGTTGCCCTCGTCGCCACGGTGGCCTATGCGATTGATTACTTAAACGGGCAACGCATCGAAGAGCTCTCGGCCATTGAGGCCCAACTCTCTATAGACACGCTCTCGCTTGATACCCAGTTCTCCCTGCTTGAGGCAGCCCCCTGCGACAACGCCTCCTCGACCGACATCACCGGCGACCTCACCGATCTGGGCAACCGCCTCTCCTACACGGAGGACCAACTGGGAAGCAACAATGCGCAAGTGACGCGTCTCAAACAGCAGTACTCTCTGCTTGAGATCCGCGACTACCTCGTCACCAAGAAGCTTGCTGCGGCCTGTGGTACCAAACCGGTAACGGTACTCTACTTCTACAGCAATGCGGGCAACTGCCCCAACTGCGACAAGGCCGGGTACGCGCTCTCGTATCTGCGCGATACATACCCGACGCTCCGCGTCTACTCCTTTGATTATCACTTGGGCCTGGGCGCACTCGAGACCCTTATCGGCCTCCAGAAAGTACGCGAGGAGTTCCCCGCGTTTGTCATTAACGGCACGTCGAGCTACGGCTTCACCACGCTCACCGACTTTGAGAAGCGCTTCCCCAAAGGCGCGCTTGCTTCGACGACACCTGCGACAACGAGAAGCACAACAAAGGCTCTTTGAGCCGCCTCCCAGATTCGAACTGGGGACCTTCACTTTACAAAAGTGTTGCTCTGACCATCTGAGCTAAGGCGGCTTAGTAGAAAAACGATACTTATCGAACCTCGGGCATCTCAGGGCGTGTCGCCTCGAGGTGCCCCTTGAACTCGGAGAGGGTGCGCACGAATGAGCGGGAGCTCTCCCCTCCTGGCGGCGCCGTCTCGGTA
>Ga0209542_10018116_pt1 | contig 11437 bp, 9 predicted proteins | sample RifCSPhighO2_01_FD_184028 | JGI IMG/M metagenome (GOLD analysis project Ga0209542, IMG submission 184028) | Soil microbial communities from Rifle, Colorado - Rifle CSP2_plank highO2_0.1 (SPAdes) (version 2) | ecosystem: Environmental > Terrestrial > Deep subsurface > Rock core/Sediment ...
GCGGAGAAGCAGTTCCTGTTCCCTGCAGCAGTTTTCCCGGAGCTACCCCAAGAAGACTGTCTGATTTGGTTGAACCGATAAGAGATTCTTGGTTGTGGTGGTTCGCATGGGCAGACCCAAATATATTGGACAGATTTTATCCAAGCACTTTTCCTTTTGTCCCAATCTCTTCGACTGAAAACCGGATAGGTATGGCTGAAGCTTACTACGGGATTGATCTACAAAATCCAACCCCTGGAAATATTATTCCACAGCAACCCAACCCGCAGCCTCCATCCGAAGCAGAAAATCTATCAATCAACGTAAATAGTATGGTGTTTAACAACAACCCAAGTTCTTATGACTATGACTGGTTATATCTTTCTCATTTAGAGGAATCCAAAGATCTTCTGATCTTGGCGCAAAGGATGTATCTCCCTCGTGAATACGAGGAAAATGTGGAAGACACAAGCAACCTTGAGATAAAAAGAAACGAACTTTATTACAACACATACCGCTGCGACCTGACCAACGCACGCTGGAATACAGGTGACGACGTTTTCGGCGAAATACCTCCGCCCGACATTTCCGGCACTTTCAATTACACAGCCACTTTCCAATGCACGTTTCAAGAGCCGTGTTACAACAATGCGTGTGGAATAGATGAATGTAACGCTGAATGTGGCGGGCCGTGTGTCATCCAAATGACTAACTGCGTAAGCGCCTGTGGAGGCGACCCTGTATGTCTCTTAGGATGTGCAAACCAGTATAGCGATTGCCTTACCGAGTGTGGAAGCATTTGTAGTTACCAACCCTGTGACGTGGTTACAGCAGCGGCACCATTTTCAGTCTACACAAGATCGCCACTACTGGACGAAATTTGGGGTAGGTCAGTTGTCGGGCCGCAATCTGTAATGAAAAGAATTTACCCGAGAATTGAACCAGTTGCAGGTGGCGGAACGCTTGCTTTTGAAATACTTGACCTTCCGGGAGTTACAACTGCCCATTACACATCAACAGCTCCGGGTGTAAGTGTGTATGCCGGGAACTTCACCAGACCGGGTAGCCGAGCAGATATTTTCTATCCCCATTTAGGCGGAATTTACGAATATTTCTTAACAGGAATAAGAGAGGCTTTACTGCCATATTCCGGCTCAGCAAGAACACGCCAACCGTTATCGCGACTGCCACCTGCTGTCACACCCCTGTTCTGTCAGTGGAATCAAGCTATAAGTAGTTGCGAATACTACGACCCGGGAACAACAGCTCCACAATGCCCAAACATAATTGGAGGACACCCTCAAAACGGAGACCCTGTTTGCGAAGGCGGCCGTTGTAATCCAAACCAATGGCAGGAAGACAGAACTTACCAAAGCTTGGGGTGCCAGTTACCAGAATCCTGCTACGACGTTTCAAATTGTGTAAAAATAGAAAGAACAAATTTTGACCCTGACACTTATCAATATGTCGCGGGTAGCCAGGCTGGTCAACCAGCGGACAATTTTGCAGGCTGCCTTTACGCAAACCCACAGGTTTGTGTCCGAACTGATGCACCGAGTGGTACAAGCGCATGCTCATACCTCTGCAACTGGAACTGTTGCAGCGGCCAATAAATTGCCTTTGACTTATTGATAATAGGAGTATTAAACTAATTCTAATGAAAAAGTTACTCTTTACAATTCTTCTGGCAGTTTTTTCTCTGCAGCCTTTGTTTCTCCCTTCTCTCGTTAACGCCCAAAATCCGTGGTACAACCCAACAAAGCAAGAATTTTTCAACAGGGTTATGGGCCCGCCACCAGTGGAAGTGTACGGAGAACGATACACTTTTGCACAAGTTGTTTGGATTGTAAGATCTCTTGAGCTGATATTTTTCGGCGATGTACTTAAAGAGTGCACTATTGATTTCAGCAATCCTGATCTTGACGCTCAAAGGCGGGAGTTTACGCAATGCAGGTGTGACCAGGGAGACCAGGCTGCGTGTGATCTTGTTGCAAACGGAACCACCCAAGAACATTATGCTCAAAAAAGTCCTGAAGAGAACACGCTTCAAGGTCTCACTGGTACACTCTTTGACTTCTCGTCAAATAGAATGGCATCTGGAGTTGAGTGGCTCAAAGAAACAGCAAGTAAATTTTCTCTAATTCCCGAGGCAAAAGCTCAAGGTTATGGATACAGAGCGCTGAACTTGGTCAGAGAACTGTGGACTCAATCCAGAAACATAGCCTATGGACTCCTTATTCTTGTAGTGATAGCTTTGGCTTTTATGATTATGTTTCGATTACAAATTTCACCAAGAGTGGTAATTACTGTCCAATCTGCTATTCCAAAACTGGCATTGGCAATAGTACTCATTACTTTCTCTTATGCAATTGCTGGCCTTGTTATTGATCTGGCGTTTCTTGTCCACGGCTTAATAGCATCGGTAGTTGCCGAGTTCGCCTGGCATGATGACGCAAAAACAGCAGCTTGGCAATTCTCCAGACTTCAGGACATCAACGGAGGGATCTGGTCTTGGTTCTGGATAGTTCTTTTAAACTCACTTCTCGGTGGCGGGATAGCCGTACGTCTCATTGGACAAGGAAACATCATTGCGTCTGCAGGTCTTTGGGTTGTTGATCTGATCATAAGCCTACTCCTTATAATTGTTTTTATAATAACTATAATTAGAATTTTCTGGATGCTTCTTAAACATTATTTCGCGGTAATCCTTATTATACTCGCGGGTCCGTTTATGATACTTTTCGGGACCATAAAGCCAGAAATTGGATTTGGTATGTGGCTTAAACAATTGATTGCCAACATTTCAGTTTTTGTAATGACAGGACTACTTATCGTCATGGCGCATCTCCTTTACTGGAGAGCCGTTGATCATGGCATATGGCAAAACTGGGACATGCTCAACCCTTATAGAATTGGTCCTCCTCCAAGCGGGGGAGGAGGGGTTGCAGGGTTGCCATCATTTAGCTTCGGAGATGCTGATACAATTGGGTTTCTTATTGGAGTTGCAGCGATAATCGCCACTCCGTCTCTCGCACAATCTCTTAAAAACTTCATCCTTGGGCTGCGCGGCCAATATGGCGGCGAACTCGCCGGCGCTGCTGCCGTTGGTGCATTTGCTGGTAAACAATACGGTGGATTAGCACTTGGAAAGTTAGGAGCCGAAGGTAAGCTACCAGGTCCTCTCGGGATGATACTTCAGAGCACGAGACTTGCAAGCCGAATTCCTGCACTGCAAAGGATCTCGCCAGTAAATATACTTACAGCTGCCAAGAGATATGAAACTAAGACAGGACTTGGACAGAAAACGACTTTCGGAGAAAAAGCTGCACGGTTCGTCACACAAGGGGCGAAAAACGTAAAAGAAATTGGCAAGGGTAATCGTTGGTGGACTTAAACCTTCACATTTTTCTTTTTGGCTTCCAGAGAAGACCTCATTCTATTGGTCAAAGTAGTCGAAGCTTCCTCATTTGGATTAGTTGAAAATCTTCCCCGAGCATTCAACCAGGGAAGATTATCGGGTAAACTCATCAAGGCGGTAGTGTAAGCGACTAAAGTGCCGTCCTGAAGAGCTGCTACTTCCTTATCTACACCCCTCCCTTTCCACCTACGATATTCACCCCTAGTTACTAAGGGTTCACCCTGCACTATTAACCTCTCCTTATTAAAAGCTTTCCAGTTATTAGTTGTTATTACCTTACTTGGGTCGTGTTGGGTTGCCATCAATCTATCAAAAACACCATCTGGCCTACCTGCAAACCAATTCCTCAACCACCACTGAGCATGTACATTTCTAGCGATAGATTCCCAATCTAACTCTCCTAGCCTTTGTGCTGGTTCTGATGGTAAACTTCCATCCTGATTATATCCCCAACACATCTCAAAAATAGACCTTTTATCGCTTTCTTCACCTGTTGTTGCAAATCTCGTAAAATCTACAATAAGACCATCTCCATAGTTATCTATCGTTTGTTCCGGGCCGCAATTACTTCCCGCCAACATCTCTTTAACTCTCTTTAATCTCATCCATCTAAGTTTTACGAAGTCAGATGAAGAAGGATGACCTTCAATCCTTATTTTTACTTTTCTGGTTTTTTCATCCCAAAAAACATCAGCTCCACACTCAGCATCTACCGACCAAAACTTAAAAGTCCAATAAGCAATTTCTTCCGCAAGGTCGCTACCACAAAAATCTCTCATCCGCTTTCGAATCTCATTTAATTCCGCTTCAGTCTCTCCACTAGAAAAAATGTTTCCAAATTCAGTTAATCTGCCCCTTTTACCTGCCTCTGTTTTTCTGAAATCGTCCTCGCGTCTTCGGCTAGCATCTTCAGCAACCTTCCCGTCAGATCCAATTTTTGGTCTTCGCCATTCTCTAATCCTTCCAAACCATTCCTCAACTTCTTTGTCTGTCCATCTCAATGACCAACCTGGCCTTTGCATTAAGTCAAGAAGCTCTTCGGGCTTCTCGCTCTTTCCTATAACATAGTAGGCCCAGAAAACTCGGTCAATTGCTCTGTTAAAATCTGTCAGTAATTCTGGATTAACCTTTCTGACTTCTTCCACCAAACCAGGATCACCAATATTAATAGCAGGTCCCCTGGAAAAGACTCGTTTAAAATCACTTGGTAAGGGATAATCACCTTCAGCTTCATTTTCAAACTTTTTTGCGTAGTTTCCAAGATCTCCTCCGGCCGCTCTCCAAAACGCTATTTCCCTTGTAAACCTGGCTACAGAACCAAGATACCTTTGTGTTTCCTCAAGTTCCGCGATTACTTCTGTTCTGCGTGCCTCAGCTTCTGCAATCTCGGCTTCGTTATCTAACCTGGCTTCTCTAATCAGTTTGTTCTCCTCCTCTATTCGCTCTATAACATAAGGTTTTGCCTCTTCTGGAACAGTTCTTTCTCTCAAATCTAGTATAGGCACTAAAGTATAAATTTCATCCGGTATCTCTAAAGCTTCTCGTAAAGGTGTAAGACCACGTATTCCAAGACGAAGCCCTCTCGCCTTATTTCCAGCAAATTGATATGTCTGGAGTATTGACCACCTATCCTGCACTTCTCTTGGAGCTAAGGCGTCTCTGAAAGCATGCTCCGTCGCCATCAAGGCTCCTATTCTTATATTTTCAGTGTGCCAGTCAGCTACCAACTCTTTCTCGGGAGCACTTTGAACACGTTGAAGATCAGTTTGTGCATATCGTTTCATCCGACGCACATCCAAATGTTCCGGACCATTTTCTGCAACGGCTCCTTCCTCACCTTGACGTCGTCTAGCAAACTCCTCGTCAATTTGCTCGCGTTCCTCCTCAACACCATTTGACATATGTCCAAATTATACCAAAAATCAGAACAAAGAACATACCGGCCTGCCCTTATATCGGCGGGTAAACCAGCAGGCAGTCAACAAACGAAAAAGTAAGGCAAATTGTCAAGATCTAAGAAGTTTGAGGAATTCGTCGACGGAAAGACTAATGGGCTTTAAAATTCCGTTTCGAAGCGTCCCTTCCCTGATAATTTTGTGGTCGAGAACTATTACCGTTCTGGTGTAATTGGCCATCACCCTCTGCAGCTTAATATGACTTCCTTTTTGAGATACTTTTTGAAACCCGACTTTTTGTAGCACTTTAACAACGACTTTTCCTGAAACCTGGGGCAATTTAGGCATAAGAAACTTTTATGGGAACTAAAAATTGCTTCTCATCGGATTCGTCACCGAAATCTAAGACTTCAGGACTCGATTCAAGGTAGAGCTCAATCGCTTCTTTGATATTTTCGACCGCCTCATCAAATGAATCTCCTTGGGAACAACAACCAGGCAGAGATGGAACCCAAACAGAATAGCCACCATCCTTTTCTTCCTGAAAAACGGCATTATATTGAAAAACCTTAAATTTATTTTGTCTTATTTTTCCCATACATTCGAATTATATCATTACTTAACAGCCTTCGTACACTCCCCCGCATTCGCACTTGTAACCTTTGGTTATCACTGCCTCTATTCTTTTGCCGCATTTGCCACAGTTTTTAACATACTTAGATCCCTCTGCCGATCCAACTTGGACTCTCGTTAATAATACCCTTCCATCAGATGACATTTCCACTGTAGAGGAAATAAAGAGAATCCTATTCATTTGTAAAAGTTTAGTATTAAGATCTCCGCAGCCGTTGTCTTGTAAACAATAACCTTCTCGCATCATCATCCTCTCTGCTAGTGCTCCGGCGGACAAGTGATCAAATTCTGTTACAGCCCTTCGTATGTGCGGCAAAACTACCGGCGCTATTTTCTCTTCTACCAATCTAATTGCCTTTTCCTTTTCCAACTTTGCCATGCCGGAACTTATCTCATCCCACACTTGGGGTAGCGGAATAACGTCACCAAGTAATTCCCAGGGGGCATCTGTCCTTATTCTAAATAATTTTTCTCTTAAATCTTCCGGCGACTCCAAAGGCCAAGAATTTTGCGCAAACTCGCCAATTCGGCTTCCAATAAGCAGGCACTCTTGACCGTCAAAAGGAAGTCTTATCCCATACCCTTCATGGAATCGTGTACCGTCGTCTAAGGTCCTAATGTAACCAACATCAAGCCGTCCTTCATTGTACTCTCCTGGGCCACCTGGAGGGCTTACCCAAACACATAGCGTACCATCCGGATCATTTAAAATTGCCAATCTTCTTTCTACTGAAACACCGCTTTCAACAATTTCTAATTGACTATCCCATCTAAGTTGGTCAATTACATCAATACTGCCGTGATTCGGGTCAATAACTCTCCCGTCAGAAGTAACAACAAGTTCGTAATAGTTGGGGGTAAAGCTACCTGACTCTAGCGCAAGCGAGGCTAGCCCTCCGGCAAATCCTTGAGGAGATCTTAAATATGCTTTAGTATCAAACGCTTTGGCTCTTTCACTCATATCCTGCTCGGGATTAATTAGAGATTGCTAGTTTTCCGGCTCTAACGGTTGCGGCACAGCCCCTGAATCTCACAGGATTCCTTAAACACAACCTCGTAATAATGAGTTTAAAAGTAAAAGAGCGGGAGGGCAAGTGGAGTTTAAAGTTGAATCGGGACTGGAGAATGCTGATTATAAACGTCAATATAAAGGTCAATTACGTTTTCAACCAACCCGCTTTTTAACACCTGGTAAACCTCCGTCGGAAAGTAGACTGAAAGGTCGTTAAGTCGAACCACGTAGGCTTTCCTCTCTTCGTCAAAATCCCAGTAACCTCGGGTTAGATTTCTTATTAAAGTCTCACCTAAATAAGCCCCCCAAACTTCGGACATATGTATGTAATTTTCCTCTGTAAGTTCTAAATCTTGAGCATCTCCAAACATTTCAATAAGTATCGCCTCAACTGTAGTCACGCTCTCATTGGTGTAATCCAGATTAATAGCGTTATCACTCGCCCGCTTTACTGCCTCATCAGCCATCTGCTGTATTTTATTTTTGACTTCCTGATCGTCCATGACTCCAGTATATACTTAATATACCTACATTTACAGCCAAAAACAAAGGTTACCATTAAAGAAACGTCGGTTGAGGTAGAAAAACTTTTATTCACGGTGTAAATTAGAACAAGAGAACAATGGAAATTGAACAGGAACATCCTATACCGCAACAGATCTCCACATACACTTTTAGGTTAGTTGGGGATATGACCTTGAAGCAATTTTTCCAAGTCGCGGCTGGTGTTGTTTTAGCTTTGCTCGTCTATGCGTCTTCACTCCCTCCAATTGTAAAATGGCCCGTTATTGCCATTTTTGTACTGCTTGGAATCGCTTTTGCCTTTTTTACTATTGAAGAAAGACCTCTTGAAACTTGGGTAGTAATATTTTTTCGAGCAATTTACACACCTACAGAGTTTATCTGGAAAAAAACGGAAAAGGAGCCTGTTTATTTTCAGGAACCTCTAAAGGCGAAGCCAGTGCCGTCAACCAATCAAGTTCAGCTGTCGACTGCTACTCCCGATCAGTCTCCAAAAGTTAATGTCTATCCCAACCTTGAAAGAAGTGAGCGCTCGATTCTGCAAAATATCGGCAACTTGTTTACATCGCCTCATATTCCCACCGTACAAGCTCAACCAGTACCACAAGCAAGCCCTGTTACCCCTGCAGTAACTGTTCCAGCAACTAGCCCTACCCAAGTTGAAAAACAAAAAGTCCCAGAGACAGATTACCAGACACCCGTCAGCACCGTAACTACAGAAGTAAAACAGACTCTTACAGGAACAGGCCATGTCGAAGGCGTGGAAGCAGAATTTTCTCCAGATGCCGCTCCACCTAGTCCCCCAACCCTTCCAAACACGATAGTCGGCCAAGTGATCGACGCAAATAGAAAAATAGTTGAAGGTGCAATTCTGGAGATTAAAGATAGTGAAGGACGCCCTGCCAGAGCTTTAAAGTCCAATAAGGCAGGTCATTTTATGGTTGTTATCCCACTTACTAATGGCAACTACGAAATTATAACCAAAAAAGAAGGGTTCGAATTTGAGCCCATAAAACTTCTTGTCGAAGGAAAAATTATCCCGCCAATCGCAATACGAGCAAAAGACACAACAAAGAATATACAACAAACAAAATAGACATGAATCCAATAAAGTCTTTATTCAAAATCAAGGAGGGTCCAATAAGGTCGACAACACAAAACCATGTGCCTGTTGCAGAGATTGTTGATGGAATGGTGTTCCTTAAAGACGGTTCAGCAGCTATTGTCTTAGAATCAACCTCATTAAACTTTGCGCTTTTGTCCCCCGCTGAGCAAAAAGCAGTTATTGCTGCTTATGCGGCTTTTTTAAACAGCTTGACTTTTCCAACTCAAATCCTTATCAGGTCTGAAAGAAAAGACATTACCAACTACTTAATTTATTTAAATCAGGAGTCGCAAAAAATTAAAAATCCAAAGCTTGCTTCTTTAATGGAAACCTACAAGGTCTTTGTAAAAGAAACTATTAAAAAGAAACAGGTTCTGGGAAAAAGATTTTTTATAATAGCTCCTTTTTCTAGGCTTGAATTGGGACTAGGTAAGTCGTTCTCCAAAAGCTTAAAGAAAGAGGGGCCATTACCTGTTGATAGAGATTATTTAATCAAAAAAGCCAAGGTATCGCTTTACCCCAAAAGGGACCATCTGATAAGACAGTCTTCAAGAGCTGGACTTACTTTAAGGCAGCTCTCAACTACGCAACTTATTGAACTTTTTTATCAGATTTATAACATAGGGGAGGAAGAAAAAAGCGGAACCTTAACTGAGCGAAGAATCGAAAAGGAGGAAGCGCTATGAATGATGAAATGAGTAGACAATATAAGTCTAAAGTCGGGTCGCCGGTTGACGCTTTCCTTTCAAAAAAAGAGCATTTAATCGATATAATTGCTCCCAACACAATAGAGGAAGAATTCGACTACCTTATAATAAACGGTAAGTATTACAGGACGTTATATATATCCGGATATCCAAGGTTCGTGTCTCCCGGATGGCTTGACCCAATCGTTAATTTTGACAGCTCTCTTGATATTTCTTTTTATATTTACCCTATAGACGCAAAGTCAATTCTGGACGATCTTCGCCGCAAAATCACAGAAATGCAAGCTGAAATTGAAACGGATATCGAAAGAGGCAAAATTGCAAATCCAACCACCGAGGCAAAATTAGAGGACGCTTTGACCCTTCAGGAAGAGTTGGTTAAAGGAATAGAGAGATTTTTTGAATTTTCTTTTTATATAACAATACCTGCCGCAACAGTTGAGGAGCTAAACGATGTGACGAAACAGGTCTTATCAACCCTGGGAGCTTTGCTTATCAACGGAAGAACCGCTGCTCTAGACCAAGAAAACGGCTTTTTAACAACCGCCCCTCTGGGAATAGACAGAATCTCTGTCACACGGAATATGGATACCACATCGCTTGCGACCACTTTTCCTTTCACCTCTACAGAACTTTCGAGCGACAGAGGAGTTTTATATGGAATTAATCCTGAAAACGATTCGTTTATTATTTTCGATAGATTTTCTTTGGAAAATTACAACATGACAGTATTTGCGACTTCGGGAGCCGGCAAAAGTTATTTTGTAAAACTCGAGGCTGTAAGGTCATTGATGCTTGGGTCAGAAATTATTATTTTGGACCCAGAATTTGAATACCAAGCGCTTTGTGGCGCAGTAGGCGGAGAGTACATCTCATTCTCTTTTGCGTCACCTTCAAAAATTAATCCATTTGACCTTTCGCAAGTCAGAGAGGAAGGAGAAAACCAATTGGGTCTTAAAATTCTTTCCCTTCATTCACTCCTTAAGGTGATTATGGGAGAACTAGACCCGATACGCGAAGCTCTTCTCGACCGCGCACTGATTCTTACCTACAGAAACAAAGGAATAACCCAAGACCCTGATACTCAGAGTAAAGAACCACCCCTCATGGAAGACCTTTATAAAACACTTATCGGAATGGAAACATACGAAGCACTGGACTTAGCCGCTAGGATTGAAAAATTTGTAAAAGGAAGCTTTGTAGGAATGTTTGATAAGCAAACCAACATATCGCTCAATAATCCTTTTACGGTTTTTTCAGTTCATGACTTGCAAGATATCCTGCGACCAATAGCTATGTTTATAATACTGGATTATATTTGGACACGAGTCAAAAAAGACCTTAGAAGAAGAATTCTGATAGTTGACGAAGCTTGGCAGATGATGAGACATCCGGACTCGGCTACGTTTATGTGGTCAATTGTGAAACGCGCAAGAAAATATTACATGGGTTTAACCACAGTTACCCAAGATGTGGAAGATTTCTTACATCACGATCTTGGAAAAGCAATTCTTACAAACTCCTCCTTAAAACTTCTTCTTAAACAATCGGCTGCCGCTATGGATTACGTTACCGAAGTCTTTTATTTATCCCAAGGAGAAAAACAGCTTTTAATGTCTGCCGATATTGGCGAAGGAATATTTTTTGCTGGGCCACATAGGGCACCAATCAGAGTTGTTTCATCTCCTCAGGAACATCGGCTTGTTACAACCAAACCTCAAGAAAAACTTGAAATGCAACAAAGGGCTGCCGGTGGTGTAATATTAGATCAAGGAAGATCTCAAAATGGCTGAGGAACAAAAACAACCAAAAAGTACAACAGGAGGTCTTGCAGGCCAAGCTGCAGGCAAGGGCGTTAAAAGCTTAGGAAAAAACCTTGCTTCGAATGCTTCCAAAGCCGTCGCGAACGCGGCTAAGGCTGCTAAAATGGGTGCACAAGCCGTAAAGGTCGCCGCAACAGCTGCCTCAGCCGCAGCCACAGCAGGACTCGCATTAGCCGCAGCCGCGATTCAGGCCGCAGTCGAAAAACTTGTGGGCAAGATGAAAAAAGAGCATATTGCTATGATTCTTGCTCTCCCACTTGCAATTCTAGGAGCTATAGCAGCAATTCCCTTACTCGTCCTAATACTCCTCCTTATCGCCATAGTTATATTAATTGTCGTTGTT
>Ga0209542_10018119_pt1 | contig 11436 bp, 10 predicted proteins | sample RifCSPhighO2_01_FD_184028 | JGI IMG/M metagenome (GOLD analysis project Ga0209542, IMG submission 184028) | Soil microbial communities from Rifle, Colorado - Rifle CSP2_plank highO2_0.1 (SPAdes) (version 2) | ecosystem: Environmental > Terrestrial > Deep subsurface > Rock core/Sediment ...
CTTTACCACCTTTTAATTCTCGTTCCAAAAATCTGTGAACGATGAGGTCGGGGTATCTTCGTATCGGGGAAGTGAAGTGCGTGTAGTAAGTGAAAGCCAATCCGAAATGCCCGATATTTTTTGTGGAGTAAACGGCCTTGGCCATACTGCGAATCGTGGCTGTTTTTATAAGTTCCTCGTTTGGCGTGCCTTCCACTTCTTTCAGAAGATTGTTTATGTCTCGCGAAGTGGTCACACCGTCCTTGTTTTTCAAATCGAATCCGAGAGCTTTTAAAAATATGGCCAAGTTCTCGATGCGGTCTTTGTCCGGATTTGCGTGGATTCTATACACCGACTGTTTACCTTTTATAAGCCCCTTGTTTTGTGACATGAAAACAAACTTTGCTACGGCTCGGTTAGCTAAGAGCATGAACTCCTCAACCAGCTTATGCGTCTCCAATCGACTTTTCTTGTAAACACGAATCGGTTTACCCGTCGGGTCCAGTTCAAACTTCACTTCCTCGGTTTCAAAGGCGATTGCACCACCACCGAACTTTTTCTTTTCCAGTTTTTGCGCAATCTCTTTCAATTTTCTCAATTCTGATTGGAATGGACCCGACTGTTTCCCATCAATCACTTCCTGTGCATCTTCGTATGAAAATCTTCGGTCACTATGTATTATCGTTCGCCCAAACCACTCTTCCAAAACTTCTCCTTCGTCTGTCATTTTGAATATAGCAGAGAAAGTGAATTTATCTTCGTTTGGATTGAGAGAACACAGGTCGTTTGATAAAACTTCCGGAAGCATGGGGATTGTTCTGTCTACTAGGTAAACAGACAGTCCACGCTTCTCTGATTCACGGTCTAGTTCCGTACCAGGCGTTACAAAATGTGAAACATCCGCTATATGAACTCCGATTTCGTATTTGTTCTCACCCAAATCAACAAAAGAAATCGCATCATCAAAGTCTTTTGCATCCACCGGGTCGATTGTCATGGTTGTAACCCCCCGCATGTCTCGACGATTTTTTGTTTCTTTCTCAAAATGATTTTTATATTCGCGTTTTATCTTTTCCGCCTCGTGCTCAACAGATTCGGGAAACTCAATACGAAAACCCTTTTCCAAAACTATGGATTCCATCTCCGTATTGTTCTCACCCTTTTTTCCGATGATTTTTATTATTTCACCTCGCAAGTTGTCCCAGTCGGTTATTTTGACCAATACTTTCATCCCAGCTTCCACCTTTTCCGTAGGGGACAAAAATATGTCTACATAGAGTCTTTTATCATCCGGGATTATGTAAGTCTTACCATCATTTTTTTCAACTACGCCGACGAACTCTGTTTTTGCTCGCTTTATTATTTTCTCCACCTTGCCTTGTTCTCGATTCTTGATTTTCTCTCCGGTAAGACTTATTTCAACAGTATCACCATGAAAGGCGCGATTTATGTTCTGTGGTTGGATCTCGATAGAATTTTCGCGTCCTCCCGCCTTACCGTCGGGCAGATCTATATCAAAAAAACCAACACCTTTTGTGTTGATGCTTATTGCACCGACAAGAGAGCCTTTTTCCATAATTGGGCTTATGATAGCAAATCTTCTTTAATTTGACCATTTTCCTTTGTTTTGCTACAGTAAGTACCATGTTAAAAATACGACTGCAACGAGTGGGAAGGGTACACGAGCCGGTTTTCAGGCTTGTTTTGACCGATTCAAAGAACGCCACAAAAAGCGGAAAATACTTGGAGAATCTCGGTAATTTTGATTCGAGAAACGCCGAGAAAGCGGAGTTCAAGGCCGATAGGATCACTTACTGGCTCGGAAAAGGTGCTCAAGCTACGACCACGGTTTATAATCTCCTCATAAACAAAAAAGTCATTACCGGGAAGAAAATAAATGCCCTTCCTTTGAAAAAACCGGTCACTAAGGAGACTGTGGAAGCTCCAACTGAAACTGTGACCGAAGGAAAGGCTGACCTACCTGTGCAAGCAGAGGAAACTCCTAGTGCAGAAGCACCAGTTCAAACTCCGGTTGCCCCAGTAGCAGAGCAAAGCACGCTACAGGGCTAACCCCATAGTGAAACTGGCATCTTTTCATGCACCTTTGGTGCTATGCCAGTTTCTACTACCGGGTTGCTTAGGGACTGTTTGATTGTTAGAATAATACCGTACTGACTTTATAATTAACTGAATGATTACCATGGAAACTGATGTAAAGTTTTTGGAGTTTATTGTCAAAGCTTTAGTTGAACATCCTGAGGATGTAAAGATCACAAGGACGGTAGACGAGATGGGGGTTCTGATGAGTTTAGATGTGCACAAGGACGATATGGGCAAGATAATAGGACGCGAGGGAAATACGGCAAAGGCCATCCGAACGCTTCTCCGAGTTGTGGGAATGAAAAATAATTCTCGGGTTAATTTAAAAATAAACGAACCAGCCGAAACCGCATCCGCTCCGGCAAAGACCAGCGCCACAAAAAGTCTCGATGATGCAATGAACGATTTGAAGTTATAAATCCAATTAATAAGAGGAAAGCAAAAAACACCCTCGGGTGTTTTTTGCTTAACTAAACTTTTCAATTGTCATAGTGTGGGTGTAGAGTGGAGTACGCTGGCAATGATAAAAAAGATTATCGAAGAAGTGTCGGAGTCGGAACTTGATCCGGAGACCGTTACCGCCGGATTCCGCATGTTTTATGTCTGCTTTGGCAGGCACAATCATGCCTTCGTGCTGGCCACAGATAGGACGCTGTGGGACGGTGAAGTGATCACTAGGGATATATCTGAATGCGATTGCCGACCAGCTGGATCGGCTTAGGGGTCTCATGCCCGAAGAGGAGAAGTGATGTTCCACTGTGTTTCAAGAGGAGGGGGCGGCGTACCCCTTCTTTGTCGTATATAACAAAGATATCCTTGTATTCTGCAGAATACAAGGATATCTTTGTGTCTGTACATAATGTGATATTTTTAGTATAAATAGCCTCATGAGATTTCATATAATTACATTATTTCCGAAAGCTTTCGATTCGTACCTTAACGAGTCTGTTATTTCGCGGGCCATAGAAGACAAAAAGATAAAAGTTTCTTTTTATAATCCTCGTGATTACTCAGATGATAAACGGAAGCGAGTTGATCAGAAGCCCTACGCCGGTGGTCCGGGCATGGTCATACAGGCATTGCCTGTCATCAAAGCGATTGCCAAAGCTTTGACGAAGTTAAAAGTTAAAAGTGGAAAGTCAAAAGCGAAGATAATCTTTTTTTCACCAAGCGGAAAGCAGTTCACGACCGACTATGCAAAAAAGACGGCCAAAAAATACACAGATATTATTTTCATATGCGGAAGATATGAGGGCATTGACGCGCGAGTGAAAAAAGTTTTCAAAACCGAGGATGTTTCTGTCGGCCCGTTTGTTCTAACCGGTGGGGAACTGCCAGCTATGGTTGTTTTGGATTGTGTCGCTCGCCAGATTCCTGGAGTCTTGGGCAACATCGGTTCACTTGAAGAATCTCGCACAGCGAGCAGGGATGTCTACACGAGACCTGAAGTTTTCGACTATAAAGGTAAAAAATATCGCGTGCCGAAAGTGTTGCTTTCGGGAAATCATAAAAAGATAGAAGAGTGGAAATTGAAGAGAAAATAAGAACTCTGTTACAATAGTTTGATGCTTCAATCTCAGGCACTCGACATTCTCAAAATGGGTAAAAATGTATTCCTCTCCGGTCCGGCTGGTAGCGGTAAGACGCATGTGCTTCAGGACTATATAAATTATCTGAAATCTCACGCGGTTGATGTTGCTGTGACCGCATCGACGGGAATCGCCGCCACACATCTCGGCGGAATGACAATACACTCGTGGTCGGGACTTGGTGTGCGAGATGTTTTGACCGACTATGATATTGAGGATTTGATGGAGCGACAGTATTTGTACAAAAGATTTGAGAGAACAAAAGTTTTGATAATCGACGAAGTTTCCATGCTCCATCATTTTCGTTTGGATTTGATTGAATGGATTTGTCGGCAAATGAAACGAAGTGAGAAACCGTTTGGCGGGATGCAAATCGTCGTCTGCGGAGATTTTTTTCAGTTACCCCCGGTTACACGAGGGGATGTTTTGGAATCTGAGTTTGCATACAAAGCCGAAAGTTGGCCGGCGTCAAAGTTCACCGTTTGTTATCTTTCCGAACAACATCGACAGAAAGATAATACATATCTTTCCATACTTAACCAGATTCGTGAGAACAAAGTAAATCAGAAAACTGTGGAACTTTTGAAAACTCGCTTGAATAAAGACCCTGAACATGGTGGAGAATCGACTCGTCTCTACACACATAATATAGATGTTGATGTTGTGAACAAACAACACTTGAGCTTGATTAATTCTGCCGTGAAAAACTATCGCATGATATTGAAAGGTTCTACTGGTTTGGCCGAGTTGCTGAAAAAAAGCTGTTTGTCGCCGGAAAACCTGGAGCTGAAAGTCGGCGCGCGAGTGATGTTCACAAAAAATCATCCTGAGGGTGCGTATGTGAACGGCACTCTGGGATTGGTCAAAGAATTTAACTCCTTCGGCGATCCTGTTGTGGAGACAAATGGCGGGATGAAAATTTCGGTTGGTCCTCAGTCGTGGAAAGTTGAGGAAGAAGGAAAGGTTAAAGCGGAAATAAGTCAGTTGCCGTTGCGCCTGGCGTGGGCCATCACTGTGCATAAAAGCCAAGGAATGTCTCTCGACGCTATGGAGGTAGATCTCTCCAAATCTTTTGTCCGAGGTATGGGATATGTCGCGCTATCGCGCGTGCGCTCTCTAGCCGGCATGAAACTTCTCGGGTTTAACGACATGTCGCTTGAAGTCGACCCCGAGATACTCGAAATGGACAAGAAGTTTCGAGACCTGTCCGTGGATGCCGTGACCGACCTATCGGAACTTTCCCGCGCCGAAATCACGGAAATCCAAAAAGCCTATATGAAAAAGATAGAGCCGGAAGAGAAGGTGAAAATAAAGAGGAAAGAAAAGGAAATGAAGAAAAATACCCAGGAAATCACGGCCGGTTTTTTGCGCGAAGAAGTGCCGGTTGCCGATATCGCCGACGCTAGGGGAGTGACCGCTGAAACGATAGTTTCTCATGTTGAGGATTTGATTGCTGATGGAAACTGTCCCGACATAACATACCTCAAGCGTGAACTGAAACGGTCAGAACTGGAAGATATCCTCTCGGTATTCAAGAAAGCAGGAACCCGCACTCTCTCTCCGGTTTACAACCTTTTAATCAAACAAAAAAAGAGAACACCATATCTCAAAATCCGTATTGCAAGGTTATTTTTGGAAAGATAGTCGTTTTTATTGTTTACCCGGTTTCCCAACAACTCGAACTTACAAATTTTCAGAGACTTCGCAGGCGATTTAGAAAACAAAGACGAAGGCAAAGTAAGCCTGAAGCCCTGTTTGAGGGTAATCCCGAGTTTGCGGGAAGGCTACGAGCCGAGTCTATTGTTTTCTTAGAGCGCCGAGACAAGCGATTTGCTAGCAAGCAAAGACGCGGTTTCTGGAAATTTAGTAAGTGAGAGTCTATTTATCCACATTACTTTTTTATTTTGTGGTGATATAATTTAGTACATGAAATTTTTGCGAAGGCTTCTTTTGGCTTCGTTGGTCTTATTTTTTACACAGAACGCTTCTGCGAGCGTTTTAAACAATCTCTCTGTTCAGATTTCTCCAAACGGCGATGTGCCGGCGGTTACTCTGGCTTGCACGACGGGGCGTAATTACACTTTGTCCCTAGTTCACCGAACCGGCGACCTTGTTCATAACAATAAGGGGGTCGTAGAGCGTAAGTATTGCGCCGATGGAACAGTAACTTTCAGCGCTTTTAATCTGAATACAGTATTGACGACTCAAATAGATCCGATATGGTGGCGTTGGGTCTACACTCCGCTTGAATACATAATAAAAGACAGTACACATTCATGGTTGCTTAGTTGTGACGAAATTGATTGTCCACTTATTAATCTCTCCGGCGCTTTTAATGACTACGATAAAAGCGTTTATCTTGCCAGTAGCACATTTTGGACCACAGTTGGCGCCGGGCCGATTTTTGATACCACCGACAATTTAACCTGGTTTAATGCTGCCGATGGCGGAGTAATTCCACCCCCTCCTCCACCACCACCCGAAGAACCGACCTATTCCAGCATCCTGTTCCTACCCGGAATAAAAGCTAGTCGGCTGTACAAAACCGGCATTTTAAATTGTTCGGTCAACTGCGAGGACCAACTCTGGGAGCCGAATACAGACAGTGATGTGTCGGCGTTGTATATGAACACCGATGGCAAAAGTCAGGACGACTCTGTTTACACACGCGATGTTGTGGACGAAGCCTACGGCACTTTCAATATTTACAAATCTTTTTTGGCAAAACTGGAGGAAATGAAAACTGAGGACGAGACCATCGCCGACTATTCTGCAGTGCCGTACGACTGGCGACTATCGTTTAGTGATATTCTCTCGAGCGGGACGAAAACGGGACAGAATATTTACTACGCACACGCAACGACCAGTCCGTACATCATATCCGAGCTCGCGCGACTGGCGTCTACGTCTCGTAATGGCAAAGTGACTATCATTGCTCACTCAAACGGGGGACTTTTGGCCAAAGCCTTGCTTCAGAAACTGGCCGACACGGGAAATCCGCTCCTTTCCAAAATAGACAAATTAATCCTGGTCGCCGTGCCACAGCTCGGTACACCTACAGCCATCGCGTCACTTCTACATGGATACAAAGAGCACATTCCTCCAGGAATACCGTTGGCTCTCACTGATCATACCGCTAGGGAATTTGGAAATAATCTTCCCGGCGCTTATCAGCTCCTGCCGAGCGCTGACTATTTTACATACGTCGATACGCCAGTCGTGACGTTTGATGCATCCACCACGCCGGAATGGATTTCTCGCTACGGCACGACCATACACTCGGAGGAGAGGCTTCACAATTTCCTGACGGATACATACGGGCGAGTGGGAAGTGAGAGCAACAACACGGCCACGCCGACATATTTACGGGAGAATCTCCTCTCGGCTTCGGAAAATGCGCACAATACTCTCGATGCCTGGACGCCACCCGCAGGTCTCGAGGTTGTGGAAATCGCTGGATGGGGAATACCGACAACAATGAGCGGTGTGCGGTATTACATAGACGATGGAAAAGTAAAATTCAAACCAACCTGGACAATAGACGGCGACGGCACTGTTGTAACCCCAAGTGCATTATGGAGTAATGGGATGGCGGGGGTGAGTAGGTATTGGGTGGATTTGAAAAAGTATAACAATGACCATTGGATTAGCACAGGTTTTGGCTTGTCTCCTATTAACCATGGAAATATTTTTGAAATAGAACAAATTCAAGATTTTATTGAAAACGCCATATTCCTTCAAAGCACCACGACTTTACAAACATATATATCCACTTCTACCCCTATTGCTGAATCAACCAACACTCGCCTCATCTACTCCCTCCATTCTCCTCTCACATTAGACATTTACGACAACCTCGGTAATCACACAGGTATCTCTACTACAACCGGCCAGATAGAGGAGCAAATCCCAGGCACATATTATATTCAACTGGGAGATGAGAAATATATTTTCACGGATTCTTCCACGCCTAGTCATATTGTTATGAACGGATACGCATCCGGCACGTTTACATTCAACATCGACCAAATGCGGGGAGACGAACTAACTGCAAGCACAACATTTAAAAATATTCCAACCAGTTCTTCCACACGCGTTTCTCTGGATGTTTCAAGTGACATAACAACTCTATCGCCTATGAATATTGACAGGGACGGAGATGGTGCTACAGATGTTTCTCTTTTACCAAAAATAAATGACATAGTCACTCTAGATAGTACTCCTCCGGTAACAGTGGCCACCACAACCGGTACGGAAGGGAAAAACGGCTGGTTTACGAGCGATGTCTCTGTAACACTACTGGCAAGCGATACAGAAAGCCCAGTGTCGGGGACTATGTACTCTCAGAATGGCATCTGGAACAGTTACACTTCGCCATTTGCCGTTTCTTCCGAGGGCACTACCACTATTCAATATTTTTCCATCGACTCGCAGGGGAATAGAGAGGTCACAAGCACTTTAGTTTTACATATAGACAAGACTGCTCCGGAGGCATTTATTGCATTTGACCCAATACGCCAGAAACTTTCTGTTTCCGGTAGGGATGCACTTGGAGATACGACGGTTTCTGAAGGAGCCACCTCGTATGTTCTAACCGATTCTGCCGGACACACGCTTCAGATTTTATTTACACAACCAAAACTAAAAGCCAGGAGAACTAGTCTCTCAATCACTAAACTTATATATGATGATGTAGATAAACCGGCCAGCGCGACCCTCAAATATAAATGGTCAGCAAATAACGCTGGTGTGTACAATATGTTCGCGATGTATGGCAAGACAGAGACGACGGTCATAGAGTCTCACTTTCGACCAAAGAAGAAATGGACCACTCTCATGACCAAGCCAGTTGATCTGGACGACGGCGACAATGACGACGATTCGGACAATCGACCACAAAAGACCAAACTACCAGGCATGGTTGTAGTCGGCCTGACAACAGATAAAGGAGATGTTAAAATTAATTATTAACTAAATTTTATGATTACAAAAAGAATAGCATTGGTTTTTTCTGGAGTTATATCGTTAGCGTTTTTGGTTCTGGATTTAATTGGCACATATAAACTTTGTGGAAAATATTCGGTCGGGAATTGCCCTTTAATAATTCACAATATTATTATAGAACTTCTCCCTTTTGTTGCTGTATTTATCCTCTCCCTCATCACCTACAAAATGCGAGACCAAGTATTCCACTCCTGGCTCAAATTTGCCTATGTTTGGGTACCATTAACCATCATTCTCACCATTCTTGCTCCAGAATATGATTCCTCGTTTGTACCACTCACAAAAGGCCTTGTCTCGTTCACCCTATCTGCCCTTTTCCTCCTCATCTCCATAGCCATAATCCTCATCAAATCCTTCTCATCCAAAAAGGGGCAATGATTGAACAAGGGGAGTCCTTGCTCAGGGGATAATCCCACCGCCCCTGACATCTTGCGGTGTTACATACCAGAAATCAAAAAATTAAAACAAATTATATTCTTGTATTCTCGAGAATACAAGAATATAATTAACACAACATTTAATATAGTATTATGAAAACACCAAAACAGCTGGAAAGGTATTTTAAGGGGGCTTCTAATCACAACAGAATAGCCATACTGACTTTGGTTGCCAAAAATGAGGGCATTACACTGGACGCCATCGCATCAAGTTTGGATAAGAATCTGAAGACCATTTCCGGGCATACCCATGCCCTGGTGCGAGCGGGCCTCCTAAATAAGAAGTATCAAGGTCAGAGTGTTGTTCATTCTCTATCGCCATACGGAACAAAGTTTGTTCAATTTATAAAATCATTCTGATATTCTCGAGAATACGAGAATAAGTTCATGTTGGTTAGTTGTTACTAGCTTGATTAATCGTTACCAGCAAGGACTGTCTTTGTTAAAAGTTTTGCTAAAGGCAAGGTCCGATGATAAAAATAGTCGACTAATTTTATTGACATTAGGTTATTATTGGAAAAGTAGTAAAGTTATAGTATATGGGAATAGAGGAGAACTATATTAGAAATTTAGACAGAGAGCCTAACAATGAGTTGGCAGGTCAGGGGTTTCCTGCTGAAGATATTGTGGTTAATTTTTTCAACACGAGCGGATTTGATACCCGATTTTCTACACACGCTGAAGATGAGGGGAAGATAGATATCGGACCGAAGCAAATAATTGATGCGGTGGTGTATCACGAGGGTAGGCCGGTCATGTGTACACAAATCACGACCAGTGCCGTTAAAGGGATAAGGGAAAAGAAAATGGCCGAAATGCGCCAAAAACCATTTCTCCGTTTAGAGGAAATGAAATCAAGTGATTCTGCAATTCCCAAAGTCCTAGTTTATCTTGACGCAAATAAGGTAAAGACTTTTGGTGATGATCCGAGTTTTGATCATCATCCAGAAGTTGCCATCCAGATTTTGGATGGTTGTATACTGAGTTTAGGGTTTGACCTGAGTCAGACAAAAAATCCACAACAGCAACAGGCTATAGTGCAGTTGGTAGAAATGCTTGAATCAGAAAAGAAAAAATACATTCATTAGGGCCAGTTATCCCCCTTCCAATCACCGTTTCTCCTAGAGGGAATTTACCTATCCACAGTTTATCCACAAAATTATTAGTCTGGCAAGTTGACTTAAAAAGTCACGGGTGTAGTATCACTATCAGAAGGTACAAGGGGCTGTACTGATTGGGGCTTCGAGAGGGAAAATCTCGGGGCCTGCGAAAGCAACATTCAGTGGAAGAGTGATCTTCCTACAAAGGCGTCACTGCAAGTAGGTGATGTCGAAACATGCGCAGTCCTAAAATGTACTACATTGGCTTTTCGAAAAAATTGAGTTTGGGAGACACCAAAGTCCGCAAGGATAATGGAAAAGATCCCGGAATCCCGAGGGATTCTTTCAAGCTCAAACGTCGTCTGGAGCGTGGAGGATAAATCACGCTTGGCTTCAATGCCACACCAGAAGGCTAGATAAGTCGATAGCTCACCATTCGCCGCCGAAGACTGTCACCCCAGTCGATGGTTCACGAGTATGGGCAACCGTACAAGTGGTAAAAAATGGTATCTTTGGGATGTCCTGTCAAACAGGGCGGCCAATCGATGCACTGCATCAGGGAGCTGGGGAAACCCACAAAGACTAGAACGGTTGGCGCAAGCCCATCGTACAAAATCAATGTGGGCCGCAATGGCCAACGTGACTGGCGTAAGCTGGTCAAACGAAGTCAAAGTGGACAACCCAACCCCCTGATCTGAGCGAATGTTCTTGCGCGAAGGCACGGAAAGCAATGCGATCCGGGCTTTTTTTGTATAAAAAACATCGATATTCTATTCTCTAATTCGCGCGAATAGGCGAATAGATGAAATTTGTAAGATTAGGTATAATAGAAATAATAAATTATTACTAAATTAGAAAATACTATGGCGAAAAATAAACCTTATGGTGATGGTGCGAGAAAAGGGGAAGTCAAGAAGAGGTCACAACTAGTAAATCCAAAAAACAAAAGGCACGTAAAGAGAAACAGAAAGGACGGGAAGTTTATGGATGTAAAGTTCAACAAGAATAAATTCAAGGGAATAAGGAAGGAGAAATAAACAGATATGGATTGAGGTCACCTGGTTAGGGTGACCTCTTTCGTTGGGGACGGAACGGGGGTGTGGCGGGGGTCGGTGTCTACTTCACCTCGAGACGGTATTTCTCCGGCACGTCGTTCTGTGCGTCGCAGCTCCAGGCGCCGAGTCTCTGTGGCTGGGCGTTTGCCAGTCGCTGGGAGCCGGAAGACGG
>Ga0209542_10018121_pt1 | contig 11434 bp, 6 predicted proteins | sample RifCSPhighO2_01_FD_184028 | JGI IMG/M metagenome (GOLD analysis project Ga0209542, IMG submission 184028) | Soil microbial communities from Rifle, Colorado - Rifle CSP2_plank highO2_0.1 (SPAdes) (version 2) | ecosystem: Environmental > Terrestrial > Deep subsurface > Rock core/Sediment ...
CCACATTCCTCTGCCACCTATCGGTTCAATTCCTTATCTAGCCACCACGACTCCCCGTCTGTTTCGACAACAACATCCCCCAATTCATCTGTTCGAAAAGTTTCGACACTTTTCTCTCTTAACATTTTTAATATTTCCTGATGCGGGTGCCCCCAAGGATTTTTACCAACAGAGATTACTGCTATTTCCGGCGATGAGGCATCCAAAAGTTCCTGCGTCAGACCATTCTTACTTCCATGATGAGGTATTTTTAGATACTCCACCCGTTCGACTCCGCTCAGGGCAAGCTGCTTGACAACTTCGTCTGCTACATTTGGTCCTATATCGCCGGTTAAAAGTGCGTCAAATTCACCGAAGCGTAATCTGGCTACAATAGAAAAATCATTGGGGTCTTTTTTGGTTGTAAATGCTCCCAAGACATTACTTTCATTCGATCCGGAGTAGCCGATCAAATTTTCCGACATAAAATTCTCAGTCGGATAAACAACATCTAAATATATCTCACCTACTCTTAAGCGAACATCTTCATCCGGATTAATTATTTTCGCTCTGCTCTCTTCAACCGCCTTTTTTAGCTCCTGATATTCAGCGCTCGCAGAATCAAGACTATTTGCCAAGAGAGTATTTACACTGTAGCGTCTGAAAACTTCAATCAAACCGCCGTAGTGATCAAGCTGAGGATGAGTAATAACTACAAGTTCAATCTCTCTGTCCCAGAACGGTAAATGGCGCGATAGGCAATCTAATACTTTATTTCCCTTTCCACCGTCCACGAGAAGTTGATTTGAGCCCTCCTGGACCAAAATTGCATCGCCTTGGCCTACATCGCAGGCAATAACGCTTAGGTTCTCCTTTGGGTAGGAAAAAAAGGCAATCCAAATGGTTACGGCAGTCAAAGTCAAAAGTCCGAGAAAATATTTCCAGATTTTCATAATTTGATAATTCTCAATTTACAATTATTATTGAATTTTCAATGTAACAATGTGTCATTTATTAAAAATTAGAAATTAAAAATTAAAAATTTCTACTACCCACACAAACCAACTAGTCAAAGGATAAGCTAAAAAAAGAGTCATTTTACCCAAAGAGGGCAAAATTAATCCCAAAAACCCTGCAGCACCCCCTATTACCATAATCGGTGCAACGGTCCAGAGTACCCCTGCATTAACCAATGGCGAAAGAAGGCTATATTGGCCGAAGGTCACAAAGATTACTGGCGCAACACCGATTTGGGCGGCTAAGGATGTTGATAAGCCCTCTCTAAAAATTCCTGGTATAAATGATACTTTTTTGTTTATCTTTCTCTCAAACAGCAAAAGCGAAGCTGTCGCAACAAAAGACAGGATAAAGCCTAAATCGCTTATCCAACTTGGGTTAAGCAAAAGCATCGCAAATCCCGATAAAAAAAGCGTTCTCCAGGCCACATTAAGTCTCCCTATTGCCTGTGCGCTAAAAGCTAAAGAACCCATGATTGCAGCTCGGACAATTGGTGCTTCAAAACCGCTAATTAAGGAATAAATCCAGATACCTAAAAGCGCCAGAGGAATAGCTTTCCTTCTTGGAAGAAAAAGAATTAAAAGGCCCATCAAAAAGCTGGCTGTCATGGTCACATTCATTCCCGACGCAACCACTACATGGGCTGTTCCGGTTTTCTTCAAAGCTTCCCAAAAACCGGTTGGCAAACTCGCTTTTGAGCCTAGTGTAATTCCTGCCACAAGTGCCGCGTGAGGCTCCGGCAGCGAGCTTTCGTAGATTTTGACAAGGCTGCTCCTTAATTTATACAAAATCCCCTGCGACTCTTGTAAATTGACTAGCTTTGCATCTTTTAAATTATTTTCATCGACTACGCCTTCAACTACCACCCTATCGCCGTAATGAATATCTGGATACAAAGGCAAATATGTTTTTAATCCTTGAAGTGAAACTGCCTGACTTGTCTCGTATCGAATCGGCTCGCTGGTAACCTTTGAAGTTATTCGAATTTTGTCGCCGTCGCTGTAGCTTGACCTAGTTGTAACCTGCCTAATCACGACTAAAAGGACTAATAAAAGCCATATTAAGTAACGCATTTAAAAATTTTCAGGTTCCAATTACTAATTTTCAATAAATTTACAATTAAACAATTTTAAAACCCTGTATAAATAATAATTTGAAAATTTAATCATTGATAATTCAATGTAAATTAAAAATTGTAAAATTGATAATTAGTAAACCGTTAGTTTGTCTTTATTTTTTTCATAGATGTCAGACCTAATTACCTTTTTTGTTAACAGCTCCTCGACATTTGAGTAAGGGCGTTGTTCAATGATGTTTTGGGCGTAGACAGGGCCAATTCCCCACAACGACTCCAGTTCTTCTTGGCTTGCAGTGTTAATATCGATAAGACCACTCCCCTGAATAGTGCTTTGTGACTGATACGTTTTGATGTCCTCATCATTTTTAGCACTCAATACTTCCGACTGCTTAGGGATAAATATTTTCTGGCCGTCCGTAAGTTTGGAAGCGCGATTTAAAACCTTTTCCATCCAATCCCTGTCCGCGTCTACCGACACTCCACCTGCCAAAACCAGCGCGTCCTCTACTCTTGAGCCCTGCGACAATTTAAATACACCAGGTTTTTCTACTGCCCCGGAAACTTCGACGATAATTTCAGATTCAGCGTTGTTGCGGGTTTCATCCGAACTTTCTATAATTTCTACGCTATTTTTAGGAGAATTAGGGCTGTTCCTGGCAAAAAATATCCCTGCGCCCACTAATATTAAACCTATCAGAAGAAAAGCAATCGGCCAGCGGAACCTAAAAAAGACCTCTTCCAAATCGAATGTGAAGTTTGGTTTATTATCTTTATCTTGAAGTTCATTAAAATCCATACACCCATAATACAGAATATTGAGTTCCGAAAGAAGGGTATGTCACTAGATAACGAAGTTAATCAACCTTCCAGATACGAATATAATCTTTTTTATTTTCTTTCCCTCTAGCCAAGTTTTTACTTTTGCGTCCTTTTGGGCACGCTCAACTATCTCCTCTTTAAGCTTTGAGCTGTCAGCTTTGAGTTTGAGCGTCGCTCTTAATTTCCCGTTCACCTGGACTGCAATCACAACCTTTTCTTCTTTTACTAATTCAGGCTCGTGCCTTGGCCAGGTGGAGGCGTGAATGGAAAACTTTTCCCCCAGAGCATTAACCCATACTTCTTCTGCCAAATGAGGAGTAAATGGCGCAAGAAGTTTTGCCAATACTCTTAAAGCCTCGTCCCATTCTGCACATCTAATTTTTGTTCTTCGCATTTCCTTTCGAGCTTTTAGCTTGCCTCTGGCCCGGAGGGAGCTTTTAGCTTTATCTCTCAAGAGGTTCACAAACTCCATAAGCGCAGATATTGCGGTGTTGTAATGGAAATTCTCGACATCATTAGTTACTTTCTTTATAGTTTGATGCATTTTGACTAGTACCTCACGACTATCTTCTTCCTCAACCAAAACAATATCTTTATAGTTTACGAAAATATCCCAAATACGCTCGGTAAACCTTCTCATTCCTTCAATTCCTGTGTCACGAAAGTCGGGATATCCATCCATAGGGCCCATAAACATTAAATAAAGCCTTAATGTATCTGCGCCGAACTTATCTATGTATTCATCGGGGTTAACCACATTTCCCCTGGATTTACTCATCTTGGCTCCGTCTTTGATCATCAACCCATGCGCAAAAAATCTGGGAAAAGGCTCTTCGAACCCAAGGTGGCCCATGTCGAATAAAGCCATTGTTGCAAACCTTGCATACATCAAATGTAGAACCGAATGCTCGGCTCCGCCAAAATAAAGGTTAACCGGAAGCCAGCGCCTTGTGACCTCAGGGTCCCAAGGTAAGCTTTGAGCTTTGAGCTTTGAGCTTTGAGCTCGAACTGATGGGTAGCGCAGGAAATACCAGGAGGAGTCCAAAAAGGTATCAGAAACGTGCGTCTCTCTTCGAGCCTCCGCACCACAGTTCGGGCATTTGGTTCTATAAAAGTCGGGATAATCCGCCAGAGGACCTTCTTCGGTACCTTTAGGCTGATAATTTTTAAGATAAGGAAGCTCAAGAGGCAAATTATCTTCCGGATACCAACCGGCATGTTTCCAGTCTGATTGGTCTTCGTGCAGAAGCTTTGAGCTTTTTTGTAACCAACTTCTTCCCTCCTTTGCACATTTCTCACAAAAAATCATGGGTATGGGTGGCCCCCAATAGCGCTGACGGGATATCAACCAATCTCTTAGGTGATACGAAGTATCTGCCTTACCCCAACCTTTCGTCTCTATATCCCTGATGACTTTCCCAAGCTCATCAGGCATCTTTAAACCATTCCAGCTTTCGGAATTTACGACTTTACCTTGACCATCGTACGCTGCTTTCTTGACATCTCCCCCAGAGATTACCTCGATAATCGGTAAATTGCTGTGTTTTGCAAACTCCCAATCCCGCTGGTCGTGGGCAGGCACCCCCATTATTGCGCCGCTACCGTATTCCATGACTACATAATCGGCAACATATACAGGAATTTCTGCTCCGTTGGCAGGATTTATAGCTTTGACCTCGGTTAAAACTCCTGACTTTTCAGTCTGGCTTTGAGCTTTTAGCTTTAAGCTTTGCGCTTTTTTAATATACTTTTTTACGCTTTCGGAAGTTTTCCAGCCTATACCAAGCCACTTTTGAGCCAGCTCCGGAGAAACCGCGATAAAGGTCGCTCCGAATACGGTATCCGGCCTTGTTGTGAATACCTCTACAAAATGCTTACCCTTGCCTTGCCCAGGCACATTTAATTTAAACTTAATTTTTGCACCCTCGCTTCTGCCAATCCAATTCTTTTGGGCAATCTTGATTTTTTCGGGCCAGTCTATTTTTCCTAAATTTACCAGAAGCCTGTCCGCGTAGTCAGTAATCCTGAAAAACCACTGCTTAAGCTCTTTCCGCTCAACCTTGCTGCCGCAACGCTCACACTCCCCTGAGATAACTTGTTCATCGGCTAAAACCGTTTTACAAGAAGGACAGAAATTTACAGAGGCACTCTTTCGATATGCCAGGCCGGCCTTAAACATTTCTAGAAATAGCCACTGTGTCCATCTATAATAATCTATATCAGAAGTATTCACAGTTCGAGTCCAATCGTAGCCGTGACCTAAGGCTTTAAGCTGATTTTGGTAATGCTTGGTGGTTCTTTTAATCATGTCGGCAGGATGTTCTTTTATTGAAATCGCATAATTTTCTGAGTGAATCCCAAAGGCATCATAGCCAATAGGCTGGAAAACATCGTATCCGCTCATCTTCATAAACCGACCATAAACATCGCTTCCGGTTGAAGCAAAGGCGTGCCCAGCGTGAAGTCCTTCGGCCGAAGGATAAGGAAACATCCAAAGGTTGTAAAATGGCCTTCTTGACTTTAATACGTCTGGAGAATACAATTTCTCTTTATTCCATTTAGTTTGCCAAGATTTTTCAATCGTGCGGTTATCGTAAACTTCTTTTATAGACATTGGTTAATTATATAACTAGAAGATGCCAATTTCATCAGAATTTAATATCGCACCAAAAACACAATATCAGAAAAATAAACACCTTCGGCCCATTATAAAAACCGATTAATCGGAATAAAATAAGAGTGTATCCTTCTTAGCAAACTTATCTTCAGAGTGCTAATATATCCGATAACATTATCGGTCATATTTACGCTTTTTACCGTATTTTTAGAGCGTATTTTTTCACAATCCATATATCTTATATTTATGCTGCATTATTTATGCGGTAAAGACTATCGGTATAACGCAAAAGTTGCGGATATTCAGGAATTTTGTGAAATAACCTATAAACAAACAATTACCGCAAATCATAGACCATTATGATATTTATTGATATATGCTATGTGCGCGACGACTTTGCGGTAAAAAATTAGTTCTTTCTTCCAATACAAAACTGTACGAAAACCCATGCCCGCCGACCAATCTTGGCACGAGTCCCGCAACTGCGGGATCGAGTGCGAAAATAAGGCGGGACCAAAAACTCCGACTTTGTCGGAGCAAGCTTTTATTCATTAGATAGCTTAGAATTCACCTTTAACTCTAATACAAAGGAGTAACTAAACCACCAAAATATAAGTAACCAGACGATGATTGCGATTGTTGAACCGTAATCGTGGAAGACTATTGCGATATTTTGTCCAAAGTAAAAAGCTATTAGGGCTACTCCCGCAATTCTAAAAAGATTAATTAAAAAGGTTCCTAAGAAACCAATTATTAAAGCTTTAATTTTCGAAAAATTTGTGTAGCGATCCCCTTGCAAACCTACAAAGGTAGTAATTATAAAAAACAACAAGGATTGCCAACCTATACAATTCCAGGCGATTTCGATTAGAAATCGTCCTGAGCTTGTCGAAGGGCTCCCTATTGAAAGGTATTCCCCTACTATAGATGGTCTAAACCCAAAAGGCCAAAGAATAACACCTACCATTCTTACTTCCCAAGGAACTATAACATTCTGTATAAATCTATAAAAATCCAATCTCATTACAGCGCGAGTTAATAAATCATTAAAAGTCGAAATAAAAGGCATAAATGTCAGAACAATAACTAATATCAGTAAAATATGCGTGAAGGTCTTTTTTTGGAAAACAAAGTCTTTCATGAATTATTTTGAAATATACTCGTAAACTAATTCAGAAATTTTTGTCATATGCTCCCCACTTTTTTCTAAATCTCCCGAATTAACCATCACACATAAAATGTAAGGCCGGCTGGGCAGGTAAATGATTCCACAATCAGAATGTACTTGTAGTGGTTCATCGTCCAAATTATAAATACCAAACTTGTGGCTAATCTTAATTGCTTCAGGCACAACAGATTTTATGCCTTCTTCAAAAACTGATTCTGACATCAAATTTAAAAGTTCATCCGAGTTCGAGTAGGTTAGATAAGCTGAAAAGAAAAGACTTTTTAATATCGAAGAAAAGTTTTTGGGTGTTATCTGCTGATTAGGACCGACCTCGACTCTGGGAATATCCAAAAAATCATAAACGTTGGAAACTATTTTTTCGCTACCGACATCAGCATCCAATATATCGCTGTTAACTTTCTCGTTCAAAACCTCAAATGCGGTATTATCAGATTCAACAATCGATAAGCGTATCGCCTCCTCGACCGTTATTTGGCTACCCACACCCTTCTTCCATAATTCCCCATAGGTTGGGTCGATATGTACCTGTTTTATAGTTAAAATATCGTCTTTTTTAAGTTTTCCTTCTTCTATCAATTTATAAGCCCGCATGGCGGCTGGAACTTTAACCAAACTCGCTCGGAAAAACGGCTCTTTCTCATTTATGCCTATCGAATTGCCGTTAGGAAGATACTCGAAATAAATTCCAATTTTTTCATTTTGCTCGCCGATATATTCACTCAAACTCTGCCTCAAATCGGTGAAGTTTATAATAATATCGTTAGGGTTTTCATTAAAAATCCTGCGAGCAAGATAAGGATAAGAATCAGCCTCAGGCTCCTCGGCTTGAGTAGGTTTGTTAACTTTTCCAACCTTATCAATCAAAAAGACGTTTAAAACAAGACTGGCTATAAAAATTAGATAATAAGCCTTTTTCATATTTCGCCTCTATTTTGTTTTTTCCTCTTGCCAAAATACAAAAATTTGGACAAAAAAGGTAGGGCAAAAAGTAAAACAAGTGTTTTTTCCGGCAGAGTCGAAAACTCCCACTCACTATTTGTAGTTTCCAAAACAGTCGCAGCAATTTGCTCGTCATTTGCACCAGAAAGAGTCGAGGATAGCCTGTCTAGACCAGAAGCTCCGGCCGTAAATCCATATGTATAATTTTGACTCCAAGTTATGCTATCTGCATCGGAGGTTTTCCAGTTAACTACTTCGCCAGTGCCCGACCCTTGCACAGACATAGCAACCAATTGGTTACTGCCCGAAATATAACTTAAGGAGACATCCGAACCATTGCTAAAACCAGTAAATGGCGCAGTAAGTGAACTCCAGCTTTGGCTTGATAAATTACAAGCTGCACATTTCCAAAGCTCAGTATCGGTTGTGCTAATTGCTTGCAAAACCCAAACGTCTGTCCCGTCGGTGGTTACGGAAAAATCCTCATCTGCGTTGGCGGCAGCCCCGCCGTTGATGTCGACATTAGACTGATCCCAGGCAGGAGAGGCATCGTCTACATAACTTGAGGCAGATAAATCACCGTCATTGTAGATAAGCAGTAAATTATCTCCAATGGTTACCATGGCATGAGCATCGTTCTGTGTCAATCCACCCGCGGTACCATTGGAGGAGATATCTGAATTGCTACAAGCCGAGGTGGACTTACTGATAGTTATCTCGGTTGAGGATTGTCCGTCAGTTATTTGGGCAGTATAAATCTCTCCATCATCAGCCACCGCAATTGAAACCAACCCCGCTCCAACAGTTCCCACATCGTCAGCCTGGCAAGAGTTTTGGTTGGCGGTTTCAGGCTCGGCAGCAGTTTCCCAAGAGCGCCACTTTGGTCCGTCACTACCGTTGTCAAACCAGGCTGCGTATAAATCAGTCCCTTCCATCCACAATGTTGGTGACTCATCATCGTCCGAGGCTTCGTTATCCATTTCGGTATCTGTTCCCCAGCTATTGGTTGAGCCGTCACAAGGAACTAAACATCGGGTCCAGAAAACATCGGCTCCTGAAGCTTCTTCGTAAACCGCATACCACGCATCAGTTTCTGCTCCTCGGGCAGAATATGCAATTTTGCGCTGAACACTACTAAATTGGGTCTCTGTGGCGTTAAGCGAGCCTTGAATCACGAGCGTATACTGGGTAGGATCGATGACCACCGGAAAAACGCGGGCAGGGTCGGCTAGCCACTGCCTACCTTCCGCTGTTAATACTTTCTTTAGCTCCCAGCCTATGGTTTTTTTCTCGAGTGTATAGCTGATGCCAAAATTCTTTTCCTCTGGACGGTCTTCTTCATACATATAGGGCTTGGTAAAGGAAAATAACCCAGGCCCACCCTCTTTACTAGCCATGACTATTTCTTCTTCAAAGAGTGCAGGTTCTAAATTGGTAAGTTTCAAATCATAATTTAGAGATTTAATATCCTGGTATTTCTTAAGTATCACCTCTTCAGAAAGTCTGTCCTTTTGTGGTATTAAGTGTAAGTCGATATTCCTCCACATTTCCTGATAAATAAACTCGCCATTGTCCCTAAATGACTTTTCTGGATTCGCTTTACCCAAACCTTCCGCGCTGTCAAGTCTTATTTCGATTTCCTTACCGCTAAACTTAGTTCTTACCCTGGGTTCTTGATGAAAAATATACTCCAAGTATTTACCTCCACCAGCAACAAATTGCACTAAAATCGGTTCGGTTATTTCCTGTTCGGTCTCTCCTTGAGAGAAAATAGCACCGTCCGAAGAGGCCTCAGAGAGCGTGGCAAACTGGCTTTCCTGGGCCGAAACATTAAGTCCCGATTCAGAAATAAATGGAGCGAATCTAAAAAGTAAGGTTGTGAAAGACAATAAAAGTACTAAGGTAATGTTGGCAAGCCAACGAGATTTTCTCCGATTGATTTTGAACGAGCCAAATTGATTATTGGCAGTGGCTAGCCGCAAATAAGCAGAGCTTGCAACCTGGCGGTTGTAGCGGCTACTCGCTATGGCAGGTACCCTGCCAGCTTGCCCGCCTAATTGTCCGAAGGACTTTTGGCGGGGCAGTATCCCTGCGATAAATCTGTAAAATTTCCCACGGGTGAAGATGTCGGTAATCTTTCCGGTTTTAGGCGTTCTGAACCAAGGTCCCTCTTCCTTTTGCAAAAAGCCTTTAACTGCCGCATAAGCCTGGAAAGGCACTAACACATAGCTCATGGCGAAAAACGAAGCAATTCCCAAATAGTCTCTTTCTTCGCTTTCCTCCAAAAAAAGACCTACGCCGTTTACCAAAGGCAACGATAACATATTAGTTAACACCAAACTCCACCCCCAAAGTGAAGTCCAAAAAGGTAAACGGGCAGGAAATATTGCTTCGGAAATAAGCCAAGAGACAGTACCGACCAGAAAGAAAAATGCCTGAAGATAGTAGGGCGAGAGGTAGAGAAATTCCAGCTTTTCGGAAAGGGTGAGGGGGGAAGAAATCCACTTTCTTTGGGTGGAATTTTCAATTTTTAATTTTTGAGTTTTTAATGAATTTTCAAATTGATTAATTTTCAAATTGGAATTCGATTGGAAATTGGAAATTGGAAATTGGTCATTTACAACATTCGAATCGTTCCAGTGTCCAAACAATAACCGAGTAAACATTTTTCGAATGTTGTTACTGTGTCCCTCTGCCCATCTCATTCGTTGCCGGATTAGTCTTTTGAGGGTGGATACACACTCGGCTGGGGCTTGGATATATGGTGTATATACTACTTTGTATCCTTTTTCGTAGAGCTTAAGGGTAAGCTGGAAATCCTCTGTAATGGAGGTACCCCAGCCTATTTCTTCTAAGACGTCCTTTCTTATCATGTAAACCGAACCGCTAATCTGTTTTAACCCCGTATATATTTCAGCCCCACTTCGCTCTATCACATAACTTCCGGCATATTCACTTCTGACACCCCTGGTTATCCAATTCTCTGATTTATTGAGTACATGCCATTGATAACCCTGAACAGCTGCAATCTTCGATTGCACCAAGGAACTTAAGGACTTAAGAACCGAGGAACTAATATTTTGTTCTTTATTTCTTCTGTTCTTTATTTCTTCTGTTACTCGACTAAGGTCGAGTGTTCCTGCCGTCGCCTGAAAGTATTTCAAGAATAGCTCCAATGTATCCGGATATGGTACAAAGTCTGCATCAAAGACCGCAATAAATTCAGTTTGAGGGTCAGTGACACTGAGCGCTAGTCGAAGTGCTCCCCCTTTAAAACCAGAACGGTTACTACGGTGAATCAGGGTTAATGGGGGTTTATTAGGGGTTGGAGGGGTTTTGTAGATTTCTGTCCCCTCATCATCCTTAATTATCCTTAATTCACCATAATTAACCTTCAGAAATTGCTTTACAATTTCTGTCGTCTCATCCGTCGAATCATCCGCAATAATTACTTCGTATTCCCCCGCATAATCAAAAGATATTACCGATGATAAAAGACGCTCAACAACATTTATCTCGTTATATAAAGGAGCATGAACGGATATTTTTGGATATCTTTCTAGTTTTATATGTTCCAAGTTTGGTTCAAGACCAGTCGTTTTCTTTTCCACTGCCATATCTTGAATCCCTCCGGTTACCAAACCCAATATCCAAGAAATTATTCCCTTTCCTTTTACAAGTGATTTTTTAACCCCTACCTGTTGTTGGGAAAAAGACAGAACAATTGCTAATGATATATAGTACTTGAGCGAATAAAGGAAAAAGATTGAGCCGAAAATTAACGCCGAGGTAGCAA
>Ga0209542_10018122_pt1 | contig 11434 bp, 8 predicted proteins | sample RifCSPhighO2_01_FD_184028 | JGI IMG/M metagenome (GOLD analysis project Ga0209542, IMG submission 184028) | Soil microbial communities from Rifle, Colorado - Rifle CSP2_plank highO2_0.1 (SPAdes) (version 2) | ecosystem: Environmental > Terrestrial > Deep subsurface > Rock core/Sediment ...
ATCCTTGCTCGTGGCATACGCGGTTAGAGCGTTTTTGCCGTCGTGGGCGATATAAAAAAGATAGAACGTGTCTCCAATCTTCACAATGCGTGGGTCTTCCATGCCTTTGGATTCATAGGCGTACTCTCCCATGAGCATGGGTTTTTCCCAACGCTCTATTACATTCATGGGGCCGTTCAAGCGGGCGTATCCAATGGTGGAACAATGGTCTTCATCAAGCGCGCGATAAAACATCTGGATGTTGTTTCCTTCTTGCCAAATGCCGGGGTTCAGCACCGCCGTCCGTTCAAAGATATTCCCGGTCGGCTCCAAAATCACTCCAAGCTTTTTCACTTGCACCATATTGGCGTATTGTAGCATAATAAGATATAAAGAGAATATATGGATACGCTTTATCAAGTCGCCAAACAGCTTTTCGTGGACAAAAAGGGTTTGCTTGCCGCGGATGAGAGTACGAACACGGCGAACAAACGGTTTGCCGCGCTTGGCATAGACCAGACCGAAGAAATGCGCAGGCAATATCGCCAATTACTTTTTGCTACCCCAGGAATGGAAGAATTTTTGAGCGGCGTCATTCTTTTCGATGAAACCATACGGCAAAAAGATGATCAAGGGGTTCCGTTTGCGCAGGTTCTTTCCGCAAAAGGCATTATCCCCGGCATTAAGGTAGATGAAGGCGCGATAGATTTTGCAGGCCACCCAGGGGAAAAAGTCACGCAAGGGTTGAATGGATTGGCAGGCCGCCTGAAAGAGTATTACGCCATGGGCGCTCGGTTCACCAAATGGCGGGCAGTGATCGCGATTGGAGAGGGCATTCCCACGCAAGATTGCATAGAAGAAAATTCGCGCGTATTGGCAGAGTATGCTGCTGCTTCCCAAGCAGGAGGATTTGTTCCGATCGCGGAGCCCGAAGTTCTGCTCGACGGCAGCCATACCATAGAAAAAGCAGAAGAGGCAACAACGCGCACGCTGCAATCGGTGTTTGCGGCTTTGGAGAAAAAAGGAGTTGATTTGCAAGGCTTGATTTTGAAATCGAGCATGGTGCTTTCTGGGAAAGACTGTCCAGAACAAGCAAATGCAAAACAGGTCGCAGAAGCCACTATACGAACATTTCAAAACTCTGTTCCAGAAAATGTCGCGGGCATTGTCTTCTTGTCTGGCGGGCAAAGTCCGGAGCAAGCCACGGAAAACTTAAGCGAGATTATAAAGTATGGGGCGCAGCCATGGCCCTTGTCGTTTTCTTTTTCTCGCGCCTTGCAAGAGCCGGTCTTGGAAACTTGGCGAGGGGATAGCGCGAATGTCGAAGCCGCCCAGCAAGCATTTTTGAAACTCCTCCGTCTCAACAAATCTGCGCTCCAAGGAAATTACGCCAAACAAATGGAAGAGTAATCTTCCGCAAAATCTCAAACTCGTTTTCTGACATTTTTCTCACGATCGTGAGATTTCTGCCAAAAATTATTTGTTGATAAATATGGCAGGTGCCATAAAATTCAACAATTTGGCACATTTTGGTATACGTTACAAAGGAGGTATTGACAGATGCAACTGGGTTGCGTTAAGATAGGAGTATATGGGAGATAGAGAACTCATAACTCCTCTCTTGCAAGAACTTCGGGAACAAGGGCATCGCATTACGAATGTTCGCAAGGCTTTGGTTGAGCTTTTGGAGAAAAGCAAAATGCCGCTTTCTGTAGATGAATTGGGGAAATCGCTTGAGGCGAAAAAACTCAAGGCAAACAAGACGACGGTGTACCGTGAGCTGGATTTTTTGAAGGAAAACGGAATCGTACAGGAGGTGGAATTTGGTGACAAGAAAAAGCGATATGAAATTTCAGCCAAGCACCACCACCATGTCGTGTGCCTCGAATGCAAGAGCGTTCAAGATGTTGATCTTCAAAGCGATCTCGACGAGGCCGAACGAAAGATCGCAAGACAAAAAGGTTTTAAAATAATCAATCACTCATTGGAATTTTTTGGCCTCTGCGCCAGTTGTAAATAATATGGGCACGTTTTTGGCGATACTCCTATCTTGCGGTTTTATAAGCCTTTTGTCGTTTTCGGGGGCGGCGTTTTTGTTTTTCCAAAGGCAGTTAATACAGAAGTTCTCGATTTTTCTTCTGGCTTTCGCGGCCGGAGCTTCCATGGGAGCTGCTTTTTTGCACCTGCTTCCGGAAGCGATCGAGGGAATCGAATCTGAAAACGCGTTTCTGTTTGTTCTCTTTGGCTTCGGCCTCTTTTTCTTCATCGAAAATATTCTGCACTGGCATCACACGCGGGGTGATCATCCGGAACACCGGTCGCTCGGGATTTTGAGCTTGCTGGGAGATGGAGTGCATAATTTTGTCGATGGAATGATCATTGCCGCGGTGTTTTTTGTTGATATGAATCTAGGATTCGTGACCGTGCTCGCCGTAGCCCTGCACGAAATCCCAGAAGAGATCGCGGAGTTTGGGGTGCTTATCTATGCGGGGTTTTCCAGAAAGCGGGCGTTATTGCTTAATTTTCTTTCTGCCACGACGGTAATCTTAGGAGGAGTGGTAAGCTTTTTGCTCGCGGGCTTTCTCGGGCAATGGATTTCGTTGTTCTTGCTGTTTGCCGTAGGGATTTTTGTGTATGTGGCGGCGTCTGATTTCGTGCCGGAAATCCGCAAAGAAGAAGGTCTTCCAAAATCTCTTGGGCTTCTCTTTACCTTTGCCGCGGGTATTTTTTTGATGTGGCTCGTGCTCTTTCTCGAATAGGGATGGTATAGTATAATCACCTATTGTCTATGGAAAAAGGACGGCAGAAATCTTTTATTTTGTGGTTGGATGAAGTTGGCGCAAAGGATGGAAAGCTGGTTGGGGGGAAGGCAGCTTCTTTGGGCGAAATGTACTCAAAACTGCAGCCATTGGGTATTAACGTACCCAATGGTTTTGCTATTTGCACGAATGCCTTCACATATTTTTTACAGCAGGGCGGATTGGAGAAGAAAACAAAGGAGGTGCTCTCTGACCTCGACAAGCGCAATCTCAAGGATCTGCAGAAACGAGGAGGAGAAATACGCAAACTTATATCGCAAGCAGAATTGCCAAAAGATTTGCAGAAGGAAATTTTGCAGGCATACGGGAAGCTCGGCCGAAATACAAGTGTTGCGGTACGATCTTCCGCGACCGCGGAAGATCTCGAAAACGCTTCATTTGCCGGCCAGCAAGAAACGTATTTGAACGTTGTGGGAGAAGAAGCGTTATTGGGGGCGATTAAAAAGACGATGGCTTCTTTATTTACGGATCGCGCGATCTCGTATCGAAAAGACAAAGGGTTTTCCGGCTTTGGAGAGTTTGCCGTGCTCGTGCAGGAAATGGTGAGATCGGATAAAGCCGCGAGCGGTGTGATGTTTACTATAGACCCCGAAACCGGATTCGACAAAGTCGTGCTTATCAACGGTTCGTATGGTTTGGGAGAGATGCTGGCGCAAGGAGAAGTAACACCCGATGAGTTTGTGGTGTTCAAGCCGATGCTCGAGGAAGGCAAAGGTATTATAGAGAAAACCCTCGGGCCCAAAAAGCAAAAATCAGTGTATGGTAAGACTGGCGTTACAAAAGTTGCGGTTTCAGCGAATGACCGCAAGAAATTCTGCCTGGGCGATAGAGAGATACTTCAGCTTGCGACATGGGGCGTGCAAATTGAGAAGCACTTTGGCAAACCCATGGACATTGAATGGGCGAAAGATGGAGTTTCCGGGAAATTGTGTATTGTGCAGGCGCGTCCAGAAACCGCGCATGCTGTTATAAAACATGTGCATAAAGAATATGTAATACAGACGGGAAAAAGTCCTGTCGTAACCGGTATGGGTGTTGGCATGAAAATCGCAGCAGGGAAAGCACGACTTATCGGCACCCCGAAAGATATGGGAAAGTTCAAAAAAGGAGAAGTGCTGGTTACAGAGATCACAGATCCCGATTGGGAACCGATTCTGAAGTTAGCCGCCGGCGTGGTAACCGATAAGGGTGGGAGAACGAGCCACGCGGCGATTGTTTCAAGAGAGTTTGGAATTCCAGCAATTGTTGGCACGGGAGACGCGACCAAAAAGCTCAAAACCGGCCAGACTGTTACCCTAGATTGTTCTTCTGGTGACGAGGGGAGAGTGTACGAAGGAGCCTTGAAGTTTGAGGTGAGAGAACGAAAGCTCGAACGCGTTCCAGAAATAAAAACCAAAATCATGCTGAATATCGGCGCGCCCGACGAAGCGTTCAAAAACGCGCGTTTACCGGTACAAGGAGTAGGGCTCGGCCGTTTAGAATTTATTATCAACTCGTATATCAAGATTCATCCCAACGCGTTGATCGATTATCGAAAGATGAGTAAAAAAGTAAAAAAACAAATTGACGGGTTTACAGTGAGGTATAACGATAAAAAGCAGTATTACGTCGACAAGCTTGCTCAAGGCGTAGCGAAGATAGGCGCCTCGTTCTGGCCGCATGAAGTGATTATTCGATTTTCTGATTTCAAGACCAGCGAATATCGCCAATTGATCGGGGGCGAGCCGTATGAGCCGGTTGAGCAAAACCCGATGCTTGGCTGGAGAGGAGCTTCAAGGTATTATGACAGCCGCTTTAAAGAAGCGTTTGCTTTGGAATGTTTGGCAATCAAAAAGGTGCGAGAGGAGATGGGTTTGGCTAACGTGACTCCCATGGTGCCTTTTTGCAGAACGCCCGAAGAAGGCAAGAAGGTAGTTGCCTTAATGAAAGAATATGGATTGTCTAAGGAGGCAGATGGATTGAAGATATATGTTATGTGCGAAATTCCTTCGAATGTGATTCTCGCGGACGAGTTTCTCGAGATTTTCGATGGAATGTCGATCGGGTCCAACGACCTTACTCAATTAGTCTTAGGTTTGGATCGCGACTCTGGTATTGGGGCCTCAATTGGAAATGAAAACGATTCTGCGGTAAAACAGATGATAGCAACGGTCATCCAGAAATGCCGGGAAAAAGGGAAGTACGTGGGCATTTGCGGCCAAGCCCCGTCTGATTACCCAGAATTTACGAAATTTCTCGTCGAGCAAGGCATTGAAAGCATTTCCTTAAATCCCGACGCTGTGATTCCTACGATTATGGCAATAAAAAAATTTGAAGATGCCCTAACTTCTTAGAAGAGGGGAGTACGCGATTGGAGCGGCCGCTGAAATCGTGATACTGTAAGAATATATGAAGTTGCCTATTACCGACCGATTCCTATGGGATTTGTATACATGTATTGTGGAAGTACATAGGGCATATGATTTGTTTGCTCCGCGGCGATCGATGTACCAGTATGTGTACCGGGACAGAATTCGCTTGCGGCGTGAATACGAACGACGAAAAGCAAAGAAAAGCTTTAGCCAGTTTGTTGGATATTTGCAAGAAAAGGGATATATTAAAATAAAGGCCTTGGAGGGAACAAAAGGAATAGTTCTTACGCCAAAAGGAGCAGCGAGAGTTCTCCGGGTAAAACGAAAGCTGAAGGAAAAGAAAAAACGCAAAGATGGGAGATGGATTATGATTACATTTGATATCCCGGAAAAGCAAAAGAAAGCAAGAGAATACCTACGGGGCGCCTTGATCGATCTGGGGTATCAAAAGTTTCAGCAGAGCGTATGGGTTTGCCCTTATGATGTGTACAAGGAAACAGAGGAGGCCGTACGGAGCTATCGTATTATTCCGTACATAAAGTTGTTTCTTATCGAGGAAATATCGTGATTCCAGCGGCCGCTATAATTGCGTACTACTCAAAGTTATGATGCAAGATTTTAAATTAGAAATTAAACTATTTCTCATCGTTGCGATAATCGCCATCGTCGTTTCCGCCGTCGGGATTTTGCTTTTGCGGAACGATGTGCGAAACCAGGTTTCGCACACGCCAGCGCCCGAGGAATCAGAAGATCAGCAACCTTCTCCGCCCGCTCCATCACCACAACCGCAAGTTCTCGATACTTCCGAGTGGCAAACCTACCGCAATGAGGAGTATGGGTTTGAGGTAAAGTATCCTAATAACTATTCTATTAAGACGAGTGGGGAGCGAAGGGAGGGTGGACTTATCTATGTTCTATCGGCAATGGATATTTACAGTGAGACACAAACATCCCTAATCACTGTTAATGTAACCGGTCCGGATTTCGTTTTAGGTACTCGAGATTGGGAAAACTTTTCCCTCGGTGAAATAGAGGGCAGTGTTGCTTATAATTGGGAAGATTGGAAAGTGCGCGAAAAGGTTTCCTCGGCCGAGATTATTTTTATATCAGAAAATGACCAAACTTTCTTTATAACAACTCTAGGAGATCCTTTCGAGGATAAAACAATTAATCAAATCCTTGCCACGTTTCGGTTTGTAGAGTGAGAAATAAAAAGGTACGTGATTGGAGCGGCCGCTGGAATTAGGTACATCGAAATGTAATGACTAATAAGATAACAATATAACAAGAACGGGAGAATCGAATTGTATGAAAATCGCATTTTTTAGACTCGAACAATGGGAGAAAGAATATATCCAGAAGCATGACGATTTCAAGAAGCTCAAAGCAAAGGCAGCGTTTTTCGACGAGAAGTTAGACAAAGGTCATTTGCCCCGAGATACGAGCGCGGAGGTGATCTCTATTTTCATCAACTCAAAGATTGACAAGGAAGTGCTTGAGGCTTTTTCTAATCTCAAGTGCATTGTCACGCGTTCCACCGGGTTTGATCATATTGATTTGAAGGCTTGCGCGGATCGAAACATTACGGTGTCGAATGTGCCCTCCTATGGAGAGGATACGGTGGCAGAATATACGTTCGGATTGATTCTCGCGCTTACGCGTAAGATTTATCAAGGTTTTGATCAGATTCGGGAAACCGGCAGTTTTTCTTTGGAAGGTTTGCGCGGAATTGACTTGAGGGGGAAGACGCTTGGCGTGATCGGCACGGGCAAAATCGGAAGGAATGTGGTGCGAATCGCGCGGGGATTTGAGATGAATGTGATCGCGTGCGACACCTCTCCCGATGAAAAATTCGCGAAAGAAATGCAAATGACGTATTGCGAGCCGCTCAAGGCTCTGCAAGAAGGTGATATTGTAACCCTGCACGTCCCTTACACCAAAGAAACTCATCATTTGATCAACAAGGGCAACATCTCCATGATGAAAAAGGGCGCGTATCTGATCAACACAAGCCGAGGCGGCGTGGTTGAAACAGAAGCTTTGATCGGAGCGCTCAAAGATGGACACTTGGGAGGAGCCGCGCTGGACGTGCTTGAAGAAGAAGGGGTCATCCAAGATGAGCTCGAGTTTTTTATGGAAGGCCGCGTGGAAGAACACAATCTTAAAACCGTGCTGGCAAACCATATTCTTATCGACATGCCCAACGTGATTATCACTCCGCACAATGCGTTCAATACATGGGAAGCCCTCCGGCGGATTCTCGATACCACTCTCGGAAACATCAAGGCGTTTGCCGACGGAAAACCGCAAAACCGCGTCAACTAGCTTTGTCACAAAGCGGCGGGGAAAGCGATCTATGATACAATGGAGGTATTAACAAGCATAATTCTTTTTGTATGAGCAACAGAATTAAAGATGCTATCGGGGTGGCGGCTATTCTGGGCGTTGTGGTTTTCGCCTACGCCGCGTGGGCGTACGTCGACGCGTTTTCCAAATCCATTCAGCCGTCTTCGTTCCGAAGTTTTTCGGTGTCGGGAGAAGGCGAGGTCGTGGCAATCCCCGACGTTGCCCAGTTCACTTTTCAAGTGATTACGGAGGGCGGAGCAAACATCGCGGATTTACAAACGCAAAATGTTGATAAAGTAAACGACGCCATCGCGTTCGTAAAATCGCAAGGAGTGGAGGACAAAGATATCAAGACGCAAAACTTTAGTTTGGATCCGCGCTATCAATATTACAATTGTTCTCCTCGGCCTTTGGGTGGAGAAGTAGAGGCATGTCCGCCGGCGGAAATTGTGGGATATACGATTACTCAAACCGTGGCAGTAAAAGTGCGGGATTTCGCAAAGATTGGTTCGATCGTTTCTGGAGTGGTAGAAAACGGAGCGAATTCGGTGTCACAGCTTTCCTTTACTATTGATAATCCCGATGACGATGAAAGCAAGGCGCGCGCGCAAGCCATTGAAAAGGCAAGGGAGAAAGCAAAGGCAGTGGCAAAAGCAGGAGACTTTCATGTGGGGAGATTGCTCTCAATCCAAGAAGGAGGGAGTCCTATCTATTATCCTATGTACGAAAAGGTGGCATTAGACTATGGGATGGGAGGAGCTCCTGTATCGGCGCCAGCGCCTACCATTGAGCCTGGATCTCAAGAAGTGAAAATATTTGTAACTCTTGTCTACGAAATCGACTAAACGATAGTTGTCTGTCTTAAATGAGCCAGTCTTTGCTGTGTTGGGGCGAAGGCTGGTTTATTTTGTCTTCGCATTGATTTTGACCCGATTTTGAGCCATCATGAGGTATAGTCTATGTCTCAAAGTATCTCAGCATACATAAACGAGGTTTCTGAAAAGTACAAGACTGGCCGCGCCGGCGAACATGCGTATCGGCCTACTTTCGAAAAACTCGTCAAATCATTAGATCAAAAACTGGGGATTATTAACGATCCCAAGCGCACAGAATATGGCGCTCCCGATTTTATATTTGTAAGAGGCGATCTCATTGCTGGCTATGCTGAAACCAAAGATATTGATGCCGACCTTGATAAAATTGAAAAAACCGAGCAAGTAAAACGATATTTTGGCTATTCAAATTTGATACTCACTAACTATCTCGAATTCCGCTTTTTTAGAAATGGAGAACGCTATGGAGAGCCAATTATCATAGGAAAGATCGCGGATGGCGCCGTCCATATTCAAGAAGAATCGTTTAGCTCTCTTGAGGGTGTTGTTACTGACTTTCTTGCCGGCAAGCCTGAAGCAATCAAAAATGGCGCTCGTCTGGCAAAAATCATGGGAGGCAAGGCGCGCCGCATTCGCGACAATGTGCGGCAATTTCTAGCTACGGAATCAGAACAAAACTCCGAACTCGTACGCGTGTATGAAGCGATTAAAAAACTTCTCGTCCCGGATCTCACGCGGGAGTCTTTTGCCGATATGTATGCGCAGACTCTGGTGTATGGGCTTTTTGTAGCTCGTTATTACGACGAGACGGGAAAAGATTTTTCTCGCCAAGAAGCCCGCGACTTGATACCGAAATCAAATCCGCTTCTTCAGCATTTTTTTGACCATATAGTGGGGCCAAACTTCGACAAGCGACTTGAGTATATTGTAAATGAGCTATGCGAGGTTTTTGCTCACGCCGATATTCCAGAACTTATGAAGGAATATTTCAAAGTTGATTTGTGGGGCAAAACTCATAAGGGTCCGGATCCGGTTATCCATTTTTATGAAGATTTTCTAAAGGAATATGATGATGAACTGCGCAAGAAGATGGGCGCGTATTATACGCCCTTACCTGTTGTGCAATTTATCGTGCGTTCTGTTGATTATCTGCTTGAAAAAGAGTTTGGTCTTGCGGCTGGCTTGGCGGATACTTCAAAAACAGCATTCGGTGTCCATAGGGTTCAAATTCTTGATCCGGCTGTCGGGACAGGGACATTCATAAGCGATGTTATAGGGAAAATCTACACACGGATACTGAAAAGCAAACAGGAGGGTCGCTGGCCAACATACGTGCACAATGATTTGCTTCCGCGTTTGCATGGCTTTGAACTCATGATGGCGCCGTATACGATAGCCCATTTAAAGTTGGGCATGGCTTTTAACAAAACAGGCTTCAAATATTTCAATCGTCGTTTAGGTATTTATCTTACCAATTCTCTCGAGCAAGCTCCCATTCAAAAAGACTTGTTCGCGGGCTTTGGTTTTGCTCAAAGTATTGCCGATGAATCAAAAGAAGCGGCGGTGATAAAGAATAAAACACCGATTATGGTAGTTATCGGCAATCCGCCGTATAGTGTTAGCTCCCAAAATAAAGGAGAGTGGATATTAGATCTCATAAAAGATTATAAGAAAGGTTTGGGCGAACGAAAGATAAACCTTGATGACGATTACATAAAATTCTTGAGATTCGCTGAGCATTTCATAGAAAAAAATGGCAGTGGTATTGTTGCGATGATTACGAATAACTCATTTATAGACGGCATTACGCACCGCCAGATGAGGAAACACTTGCTTGAGACTTTTGATGATATCTACATTCTTGATCTTCATGGTAATTCAAAGAAGAAAGAGAAGGCGCTGGATGGAGGCAAAGACCAGAATGTGTTTGATATTCAGCAGGGCGTGGCTATTTCCATGTTCGTGCGTAAAGTAGGCGAGAAGAAAGGCCTTGGCGTTGTTCATCATTCCGAACTCTATGGCAAAAGAGAGGACAAATTCAAAGCCCTTAACGAAAGTGATTTGCAAAATATTGGATGGAAGAAGCTCGATTACTCCGAGCCATATTATTTTTTCGTACCGAAAGATTATTCTTTAAAAGAAGAATATTATGGTTTGATTGGTTTAAAAGATCTATTTCACATAGTCGCTTCAGGAGTCAAAAACGAACGAGACGCAATGTGTACCGACTTTGATAGAAATGACCTTGAGAAAAGAATTGAGGATTTTGTTGAGCTGGACGAAGAAGAACTCAAAAGAAAATATCAACTCAAAGATAGTCGAGATTGGAAGGTCAACAACGCAAAGAAAGATATTTTAGAACATCAAGGTCAGGATTTATACCGCAGAACAACATATCGTCCGTTCGATGAGAGATGGACTTACTATACAGGGACATCTCGCGGGTTCATTGGGACGCCTAATCCAAAAGGTATGGCACATATGCTAAAAGATAATTTGTTGTTCGTATTCACTAGATTAAACAGGCAGGCTAGTACCGGCTATTTCTTCGTAACTGATCACCTTGCTGATATTCACTTGTTAGACTCTGCAGGAGATTCTTTGAACACAGCACCTCTTTACATTTATGAAGAAGTCGGTTCAAGAGTTCCAAATCTCAAAAAAGAAATTGTGAAAGAAATAGAAAACATTGTCGGCAAGGTAGCACCAGAAGACATTTTTGACTATATCTATGCGGTTTTGCATTCGCCGAAATATAGGGAGAAGTATAAGGAATTTTTGAAAATAGATTTTCCGCGTGTGGGGTATCCGAAAGACGCGGAGAGTTTTAAGGTGTTAGTCGCGCTTGGTGCTGAATTGCGCTCGCTCCACCTTCTTGAATCATCAAGAGTAAATCAATTTATCACGACCTATCCTGTCGTCGGATCAAATATCGTTGAAAAGATAACCTATAAAGAGGGGAACGTGTTCATCAACGCAGAGCAGTACTTTGGCAATGTTCCCGAAGTCGCATGGAATTTCTACATCGGCGGCTACCAGCCTGTGCAAAAATGGCTCAAAGATCGCAAGGGCCGTACCCTCACCAACGAAGACATCGAGCACTACA
>Ga0209542_10018124_pt1 | contig 11431 bp, 12 predicted proteins | sample RifCSPhighO2_01_FD_184028 | JGI IMG/M metagenome (GOLD analysis project Ga0209542, IMG submission 184028) | Soil microbial communities from Rifle, Colorado - Rifle CSP2_plank highO2_0.1 (SPAdes) (version 2) | ecosystem: Environmental > Terrestrial > Deep subsurface > Rock core/Sediment ...
AAAAGGAAGCGGGCCAAACGGATTATCGGTGCCGTTCTCTTTCACCTATTACGCCCTCGGATTCATTCCTTTCGGAATCAATGTTTATAAACTTGAGTTTTCCGTTGAATATGCACTATTCAACGGCGTGATAATCGAGAAGAGTCTTTCTGGCACAGCAGACTATTCATATCTTTTTGGCAGAAATGTCGAGGAATATTCCTACTCATTCTCAAACTTCAAGGTGAGAAAATAAGTAATCCCGCTAAGGCGGGATTTTAATTAAAAATGTTTAAGATAATTAAAAAAGATAAACTCTCCAAAGCCCGTCTGGGTGTTTTAAAGACGCCCCATGGGGTAATTAAAACGCCGACCTATGTTATGGTCGGCACTTATGGTAAATTTCTCCATCTTAAACCTCACGATCTTAAGAAAACTAATACTCAACTAATTATCGCCAATACGTTTCATCTCTGGCCGGAGGCTGTCAAAATTCGAAATTCAAAATTCGAAATTCGAGATCCAAGTTTTTTGACAAAAAAACTTGGATTGAATATCCCAACCATGACAGACAGTGGCGGTTTTCAAGTTCTGTCTCTGGCTTTTGATGATAGGCACCGAATCGGGAAGTTTATAGGCGATGACGCAAAACTAGATAAGAATTATAGGCGAAGCAAAATAAAAATCACAGAAAAAGGTGTCAGCTTTAAATTCGACGGGAAATGGCGATTTCTTGGCCCCGAACTTTCAATGAAAATTCAACAAAAAATAGGAGCGGATATAATATTCGCCCTTGACCAGATAACCTCTCCCCTCGATTCTTATGACTACAACAAAAAAGCAGTTGCCATGACAGACAAGTGGGCTTTGCGTTGTTTAAAGGCAAGCACAAAACAAAGAAAGGACGGACAAATGTTATTCGGAATCGTCCAGGGAGGATTATTTAAAGACCTCCGTGTCAAAAGCGCCAAAAGCATCGGCTCTATGCCATTTGATGGTTTCGGAATCGGTGGTTCCTACACGAAAAAACAGATCTCCCAGATATTAAAATGGATAGTCCCCCATCTTCCTGAAGAAAAGCCTCGCCATCTTTTGGGAGTCGGTAAAATTGAAGATATATTCGAGGCCGTTGAAAACGGCATGGATTCTTTCGATTGCGTCATTCCTACCCGCGAAGCCCGCCACGGCCGTCTATATACCAAGACTGGCCATATGGATATCCGTCGAGGGTATTACACCGAAGATGGCAAAGTGATAGAACGGGGCTGCGGTTGCCCCACATGTTCTAAAAAAATATCCAGGGCAAAGATCAGATCATTATTGAAAAACCCGACCAAAGAAAAGAACGCTGCTGGTCAACGATGGTGTCTAATGCATAATATGTGGTTTTTCAATAAACTGCTGGAAGATATCAGAGATTCAATCTCTAAGAATAGACTAAATAAATTCAAGAGAAAATTTCTTAAAAACTTTAATTAAAAAGTCCCTGCAGCTGCAGGGACTTTTTAATTAATTCGGTTATTGCTGAGGGGGCACCATCGGAACGTTCTTCTCATTGTGCCTCAAATTATGCTTCAAAGGTTTCTGTGAGAAGAAATACAAATATAGTATTTCTAGAATTCCTAAAGTATTAATCACCAAAAGGCCGATAAACCACCACTTCTCGTCGTTCTTGGCTGCATGCCAAAGAGCCCGATATTTCCAGTAGAGAGTCCAGGCTATGAGAATAAGCATCCCGCCTCCGAACATCATTCCGCCAAAAAGCCCGAAGCCTCCCATCATGCCCGCGGGACCCCATCCCGAAACACCACTCCAGTCTCCGTTATAAAAATTCCTCATCATCTCAATTTATCTCCTGAGCTGTTTTAACTTTTTAATGTCTTGGGCCACCTTGTCGTGCTGTGTCTCAAGAATAAAATCAACTCCAGGAAACGCTTTAATTAAGTTTTTAAATCCCTCCACCCCTATTTTACCATCTCCGATATGGTCATGTCTATCCTTGCGCTCACCCAGACCGACTTTTGAGTCATTGGCGTGAATAAGCTTTATTTTATCAAACCCGATTGTTTTTTTGATTTTTGCCAGTGTTGAAGCAAATCCATATTTCGTTTTTATATCATATCCCGAAGCAAACATATGGGCTGAATCAAGACATACCCCGACTTTATGATATATCATAAAGTCACGCGACTGAACGTGCTCCAAAATCTGATGAAGCTCTTCAAAAGTATCGCCCATCACGTTCCCGGCTCCAGCTGATATTTCAAGAAGAAATTGAGTATTGCCTTTGTATCCTTCAACAATTTGCGCTATCGCATATTTCGTTGAATGAAGAGCTTTGTCGCGAGATACGTCCTTTGAGCTCCCAAGATGAGTCATTAAATACTTGGCTCCGATCAAACTTCCCCTTTCAAGCTCCTCGCGAACTATTCTAATCGAAGCCTTTCGAATTGCCTCGTTAGCCGAGGCAAAATTTATATAATACGGGGCGTGAATGTAGCAATCGGCTTGATTCCATTTTTTCATCTCATCTTTGAATTTTTTAACAACTTCGGCGTCAATTTTAGGAGCCGATCCGCCCTGGGGCGACCGGGTAAAAATCTGAAAAACCTCGCACCCTAAATCAGCGGCTCGTTGGGGAGCGTTGACGATACCTCCTGCGATTGAAACATGACAACCAATCTTCATATTAATAAAAACCAACGACGCAATGTGCGAGCTTTGAGAGATACAACAACATTAAGTAGCTGGTTTCCAATTTGAGACCGTCTTTTTTCAAGGGTAACACAATGGTTAAATTAATTGATAATTTAGTTAATCAATAAACTAGGGTCAGAGTCTTTGATGGGGAAACCCTGGTTTATTAACTAAATTGAGGTTAATTGAACTATTTGTCCGAAGAAATAAAGTAGGTCGGGAAATTGGAAACCAGCTACTTAAACACTCCCTCATTTTTCAGCTCCTCCAATATATCGGCCGGAATCGGAATCTTTTTGCCGACAGGACTTACCCCGGGATAACGCCAAGCCGAAATAATAATCTTTCTTCCTAGGTTTTGAGTTTTTAGCTTTACATTTTGCTCTTTCTGCTGATACATCACCCAAACTTCTGACGGTTTCTTAGGATTTGTTCCCGGCTGCATCACTGCAATCGTGTTCTCGGCCACTCCATCCTCCACTCTTTTCGGATTCCTAACCGTTCGCTTCACCCTGTCAGCCGAAAGGCCGTAAAAAGCCATCTTGCGGACGGCATGTTGAGTCCACCAGTATTTAGAATCGTTCTTGGGGATATTAAAATTCATCCCGTACAAAGTAGCCCCTACGGGGTCTAAATGGCAAATGTTTACCATCTATATACACGCAGGAACTTATCATTATCCCTTACAAAGTCTTTACTACTTCGTTCGGGATTCATTATTCGTAAAATAACGGGGCGGCCTATTTCTTCAGATTCTATAAACTATGGTATATACTGGCAAAAAAAGATGAAAAAAGAGGAGATGTATAGGCATCTACGGCAAAGATAGTCGCACAAATTGCAGCCGAGATAAGACACCAGGTACACCAGTTTTTAATCGCAAAGGCCTGAAGGAAGGTGAGGTAAATTGAGAACATAAAAGCACAAAAAGTGGCGGATAGGAGTCCGGAGACGACTAAAGGCACGCCTAGAACCGGGAAGACAGTTATCAGAGCATAGCTTAAAGCCAGAAGCCCGTAATAAACCATCCCGAGGATTTCAACAGGGATTCCCAGGAATTTAGAATAATCGCTATGAATAACCGTATCGCAATTAGCCTTCAACGGACATACTAAAGCCTCTTGGACATTTTTCTTATGATGACGAATATAATTGGCGATCAAAAAACCACAGAAAGCCAAAAAAATTATGATCGTATAGGCTGATGCCTGGGACATGGATTTATTATATCACATAATTGCTCACAACCCCTCCCAAATTTCTCTCCGGTCCTCGTCTGTGTTGATATCCTCGAACTAACTAAGGATTTATGGATCAATAATCACAGGTGACCCTCGCTTGCCCCCACACCAAACAAAGTTGTGGTGTGGGGGCTTGCCTCCTCGCAATCGCTTCTCGGGCTTCGCTGCTCGGCGCTCGACCTGAGGCGATTCCAGGGACGGCTAAAGCACGTCCCTAAAACCTTCGCCTGGCATGATTATTGAGTAAATCCTTTTTAGTTCTCTGATACCTCCTTGACTGTGGATGGAGATAAATTGGGGAGGGCCGGACCAGGGTTATCCCAATTGGTCAGGATAAGTGAGTAATTATTTAAATGAGTACCCCATGAGGAAACCTGATTCACAAAGAGGCCGGGCGAGAGCGGGGAGAAGATAAATCAAAAACTCCCGTTAGGGAGTTTTTGATTATTAGAGATAGAGATTAATACTCGTCTCTTCGGCCGCCACCGAAACCGCCGCCATGGCCGCCTCGGCTACCACCGAATCCGCCTCGTCCACCGCCACCGGTGCCACCACCGAAACTTCTTCGGGGAGGTCTTTCAGACAAAGGTCTGGCTTCGTTGACAACCAACTTTCTGCCCTCGAAATCTTGACCATTGAATGTCTCAACGGCTTTATCGGCTTCGTCATCGTTTGCCATTTCGATAAACCCGAAACCGCGGGATCGGCCGGTCATCTTATCGATAATGACATTAGCCGAAGTGACCTCGCCAGCAGAAGCAAAGAATTGCTTCAAACTGTCATCGGTCGTGTTGTAGGGCAGATTGCCTACATATAATTTTTTACTCACGAAATAAAGAATTGCGATTTAGAACTATGGACTGTACAAAAGCACAGTTCTTAATTACCACCTCGCGATTCAATGTATTTAGTAGGAACGACCTCTCTGGGCCCCTACTAGATACTCGATAAATCGACTAACTTAGAGAAAGCCATGAGAAAACCTACGATTGATATATGTTAGCACAATACCGTTTAAAATGCAAGCGGCTTAGGATATAATAGAATTATGTTTAGAAAAATTGTATTGACCATATTAATAGGCGCTGGCCTCTTAATTATCACGCCTTACTTTTCGTTCAAAAATAATCCCGAACAATCGACAGAATATAAACCGAATTTAGAGAATAAAAGTACTGTCCTCCTGGACGGAATGTCCCTCGAAGTAGAAATTGCTGACGAACCCTGGGAGCAAGCGAAGGGACTTTCTAACCGCAAACAGCTTGGCAACGACGAAGGAATGCTTTTTATATTCGATGAGCCGAAGATGCCTTCGTTCTGGATGAAAGAAATGCTGTTCCCTCTCGATATGGTTTGGATAAATGAGGCGGGTATTGTTACGGCTATCAGCAAAAATATCTCGCCCGAAACATTCCCCCGGACATTCCTCCCGCCCTCACCTATCAAATACGTACTGGAAGTTAATGCCGGTTGGTCAGAGAAAAACAATATAAATATTGGCGGCAAGCTTGAATTTTAGCTTGTCTCCCCTACTCAACTTTTTTGCTCCAATCGAGCCACTTTTTGATTTTTTTGAGAAGCTTTCTGCCCTCATGAGTAATGCCGATAATAAGCGCTCCGAATCCTATTATGAATATTGGATAGAATAAAGACCAGAAGTTTCCCTGGAAATTAATAAGCCCTAGATTTCTCAGAAGAAAGGCTAGTCCGAACAAAAATATCGCTAAGCCCAGAATATACATCCCGTTAGAAGTAGCCCTTACAGGATCTGAAAGTCAAATTTTTGCCATTCATCTCTATGTAAGAACCCCGCTATTGTCCCGTAGAAGTATTGGTTACTTCGTTCGAAATAAATCTACTCTATTATAACACTTGTAATCTTCCGGCGGTAGTTAATTATAAACGCCTCAATGCATTGAGGCGTTTATAGGGCAACCGTACAGCGTTTGGTAAGGTGCTGGACATTTTTCGCCACGAGTTTACCGAATTGCAATTTTTCTGAAAAAGTTTAGTAATCCTCTTTTAGCCTGCTCCCGATGATTTGCATCCTTGAGGAAATGCCAAACCGGAGGAACCATTGATGCCACGATTATGAAAAGAACTATCGGCATTAGATAACGATCGACGCTAGGTATCGTACTACCAAGAAAATATCCCAAAAAAGGCATCCCCAATCCCCACAAGACTCCCCCGATCAAATTATAAAAAAAGAAGTCCTTGTATTTCATATTCCCCACTCCGGCGATAATTGGGGCAAACGTTCTAATGATGGGCATAAACCTGGCTAGAACTATGGTGATCCCGCCGTGTTTCTCGTAATAGTTTTGGGCTCGGATAAGATGATCTTTGTGGAATAGGAGCGAATCCTCTCTACTAAAAATAGCCGGGCCGACTTTACGACCAAAGGCATAGCCGAAGTTATCACCCAATACGGCCCCGACAAACGTCAGCAGCATTAATGGCATTATGCTCAAATAGCCTTGTGATGCCAAAAATCCGGCCGTAAACAAAAGGGAATCACCGGGAAGAAAAAATCCTATGAATAATCCGGATTCGGCGAAAACGATAAAAAACAGGCCCAGATAGCCGGCTGTTTTAACTAGACTTACGAGATCGATTCCGAGGAGTTGATCCATAGTAACTAATTATAACCGTAATTGCTTAAATTATCCAATAATATTAATATGAGTAAAAGCTATTTTACAAGGCTTTGGGATGCCATGAGATCTCCGCCAATAGGAATAAACTTCGGAAATTTTTGGCCTAATCTAAAAATTACTTTAAAAACACTGGGGATTAACTATTTACTGATCGCCTTACTGGTTCTAATCATCTTTCTTCTGTTCGGCCATGAAAAACTTATCTATTTTTTAGATGAATATAGAAGATCTTTGTATGGCTGGATATTCTGGCCGCTAGAAACTATAGATCCCGCAAGTATTTACAATTTTTGCTTGTATGGACCGGCGGCAGAAGAGGTTTTGTTCCGAGGTCCGATCTTTATTCTTCTTAAAAATAATTTTTGGCTTAGGCCCGGAGGTTATTCTTTAACAAAATACTTTTTAATAGCTGGCTCATTGCTGTTAAACTCTTACTGGGCATCAGAACATCTCTTCGCCCTTCCCATCTTTATAACTGGCCTGCCTCTTTATTGGCTCTTAATAAAAACAAAGTCTTTATGGCCCTGTATAGCTTATCACTCTTTGGCTAATTTGACTTTATTTATTCTGGCTCAAACAGCTGTTTATCTCAAAATAATTTAAATCGCCCCCTCGGGCGATTCTTTTATGGAACGAATTTTAAGATTTTAATAATTTTTCTTCCTGTTGATAACTTCGGTTAAGATGACTAGTGCCACCATGGAAACCAGCCACCAGAAGCTGGCAGAATTGAAAACTGTAAACACCGCAACAAACAAGCTTCTATCAGTATTTATTGGGTTTTTATAGTTTGTAATTGCGTTACTTCTAATTATACCACGATCGGGACTTGCGCGCTTGGATCTACAACAAAACAATCCCGCCTAAGCGGGATTGTTTTGTTGTAGATATTTACTGAGAGATTAGAGATCCGACAATGACTAATCGCTGTTTACTCGAAAAAAGCGGAGCACAAGTAATCAGAGTCAGCCTGGAATCCTGAGTCGGCCCGATTACTGAAAGATCGGTCGGTTCGATTACTTTTTTTTCAATCATTTTATATTTATACTCCTTCCCCTGCCAGATAAAAATAAATTCGTCCCCTATCTCAAGCTTATCTAGATAATAAAAAGTGTTGGAGATCGGTGGTAAATAACGGAAGCGGTGGCCAAAGATAACTGAATTGCCGCCTTTATCGGGTTGGGATGTCCTCGGAAAAAGCCAACCGCCCTTCAATAACACACTCGAACTGTCATCGAGAAATATCGGCATATCAACTTTTGCTTTCGGGATAATGAGGCGGTTTTTTATGTTGGATAAATTATAATCCGGTGTTGGTGTCGATGATGCTTCGTTCTCGGCTCTAATAGACTGCCCAGACAAAGCCGGTTCAGGCTGATTGGTGGCCACTTCCTGAAGAAAATAGATATCCCCGGTAAAATAGCCGTAGGTAAAAGGAAAAGCGATCCCGGCAATACCGATAATAACTAAGAAAAAGCCCATTTTTACTAGTAATTTGCTTCTCATCTGTTGCGATTAGCTAAGTTCATAAGTTTGGCTGAGCTCAAGGCAAAAAGGAGCTTTCGCTCCTTTTTGATTCTAGTAGATATATTTCTCTAACTTTTTAGGCACCATCCCGTAACCTATTAATAGCATCATCACACCGGTCATCATCAAGGTGCTGAAGAATGACATGAGGATATTGTCAAAACCAGTCAGAGAAGTTTCAGGAAGTGTACTTGCGCCAAGAACCTGCTCCGGAGTCTCGTCTGTCGCACCTGCAACTTGAGGAGTCGGAGTCGGAGCTACCGAACCTCCACCGCCTCCACCGCCTCCACCGGAAGACGAACTGGTACTTACACTCCCCTCGCCTCCGACTGATTCAGGAGAAGCCGCAGAAATTACCCGATAGTAATATGTGGTTCCGGCCGTTAATCCGGTTAAAACCACTGAGTGAGAAGTTACTTTTGGACTGGTATCCTGTTCTGCGCTAGAAAATGCATAGTCATAATTCGGAGCTGAACCTAATACGGTGTGCGAAACCGTATCGTAAACTACCCTGCTTGTTGCCGGCTTATCAGTCTCCCAAGTAATCGTGGCCGATGTTTCGGAAATATCCTGTGAATTTTCACCGCTTATTACAGCCAGCTGATGATTGCCAAAATTCAAAGGATTCTCGTCGTCATCTTGGCTTATTTCTTTTGTTTCCAGATCGACAAAAACATCAAAAAATGAATCACAGGTAAATTGATGATCGCCGGGATCTATCCTATATTCAATATCAAAGAATGAATCTATTGCCGGCGGTTGAGGGTTTGTAGCGACCCAATTGCTTTTATTTTCTTCACAAATTTTATAATTACCGGCTTCAGAAGCGGACAAGAAGAACTGGCCGTTTGCTCCGGTAAGAGACATGGCGACTATTTCTATCGGGACAGTAGTACTGCCTTCAGCTGGTTCACCGACTTTGCCCAATACAATTGCCCAGCCTTCAACGCCAGGTTCAACTGATTCCTCGTCATTCTGCCAGACGCCGTCACTGTTTAAATCGCTCCATTTGTAACCTGTTATTGTGGCCGGTGGCTCGGTATATATATTATTTATGGTACATTCTTTTGTCTCGCCAGCTCCAACTGTTACGTTATCGCATGTATTTGAACCCATAGACCAGCCAGCAGATAGATCGCCTTCTGAAACAGAATACGTCCCTGGAGCAACTTCATAATTAACTGAATCTCCTCCGACTATAGTTTGCTCTGCATCTCCATAAATTTCTCCCGTACCTTCGACGGTTATTGAAAATTCTGTTTCGCTATCTTCCGGATCGGTGACCTTACTGACAATAAGATGTCCGTGCTGGGTGTTGGTAAACGTACAGACAACAGAACCGTCTGGAGCTAAGGTAATGCTTGAGGGACTGAACACGTTATCATCTTGATCTTCGCAAGTGCTTGAAGTTAAATCCCAATCGGCCGGCAAATTAACTTCCTCAACTGAATAATCTCCCGGATCAAGATCATAATGCTCCGATTCCCCGCTATTTAGAGTTAAATCTTCTTCGTCCCAGCTTAAATCAAAATCGAAAGACTGCTCGGTATCTGAAGGATTTGTTTCTTTGACTATAGTTAGACCTGCCTGCTTGATCGTATTGGTAAATGTACAGGTAACGGTTTCGCCGACATTTAAATCAATAGAATCCGGCTCACTGCCGTCGCTACAAACTGCCGTTGAGGTATAATCATTATTTTCGACTTCTGAAACAGAATAGGTGCCCTGATCAAGAGGACCGCTGTCGTTTTGCTGGCCGTTCGCCAGAGCGAAACCATCTCCATCATAATCAGCCGTAAAATCGAAACTTGTGTCATCGGCCGGATTGGTAATTTTTTTAACAATAATATAACCGGGGTCGTCATTGTTTGTAATCGAGCAAACCGTCGTTTGGCCCAGTCCGAGAGTTATTTGGTTATCTCCGTTGACCGTAACATCGTTTGAACAAGTCCAGGCACCGGCAGAATATCCATCGGGGCCGGATTCAGAAAGAGTATAAGTACCGGCGGAAAACGTAGAATCGCTAACAACATCGGTTGAACCGTCGACACCAGAACCGGATAAGGTGGTGGGTCCGGTTGCGGTTAAAGTCCAGTCGCCTTCCGTTGCGCTACCTCCGTTATCCTTTACCAGAATTTTATTTAAAGTAAGCGAGGGTGCATCGTCGTTATTCGTAATAGTACAGGTTGCATTTTGTCCGGCGGCAAGAGTAATCGTATCGGCATCATCTTGAGTACCGGTTCCGGTGCAAACCCAGTCCGAATCTGAATAACCGGATGGCCCACCAGATTCAGAAAGATCATAAGAGCCAGGATCCACAACTGCACCGGTAACTGCCGCACTGCCGGATGTCCCGGAAATATCCGTAGGACCGTCGGCCTCAAGCGTCCAATCACTAGCAACGGCCGTACCGCCATTATCTTTTGTTACCGATTTAACAAGCGTAAGAATGGCAGTCGTAGACGCTGGCGTGTAATAAACAGTAATTCGAATATGATCTACTTTTGCCTTAGTCTTACCGCCAGAAGTTGAATTTTTTTTAACCGCAAAAACAAAACCGAAATTTGAAGCGTTAATATCGGAGGAAGACCAAGTCTGTTCCCAAAGATCAGTTGCCGATCCGTAAGACATGGGTGGCGTATTAGACGCTCCCCAAAAAGTAGACAGGTCGGCTTTATTATCACCTCCGATAACCCCCGCCTTGACCATGCGCGCTGAATTATCTTTGATTCTACTGGAATTTTCTGCTACTTTTTCAACTTCTACTAAAATTCCATTTATTGTTGCTCCGTTTGGAATACTAAATCCAAAACCAGTTGCCTTTAAATAACGGCTGACTTTATTATCATCTAAGTCTACCTCGGCATAATGATTGTTGGAAGTCTGAGCGTCTGAAGTGTCGCTCCAATTAATTGTTCCGAGGGCTGAATCGTTAGCAAAAGCAGAGCCGCTGTTGGGCCCGATCGAAGACGCAACCGCACTAGGCACATTCAAGCCGTAAAAGAGATACGGCAATCCGAGCATGTTTATTGAGAAGACTACCGCGAAAAATCCGACCATGAATCTTGCGGTTTTACCGTTTTTTCTTCGGACAAGATGAGATGCCATAAATTTATGCATTTCTGATTTTTGCTTTCTTTTTCCAAAAGTATTTGGAAATTAGGCCATAAAATCAATATTTAAAAGTTAATACTAATTATACTATAAAAATAATCTAGAGTCAAGTAGTTCGTAATAACCCAATAGCTTGGAATCACTTAGGGTAAAATGTATGTATATGGCATATACAACAAACCCCAAGCTTCCAAAGGTTCGTATGGGAGCAGT
>Ga0209542_10018125_pt1 | contig 11431 bp, 13 predicted proteins | sample RifCSPhighO2_01_FD_184028 | JGI IMG/M metagenome (GOLD analysis project Ga0209542, IMG submission 184028) | Soil microbial communities from Rifle, Colorado - Rifle CSP2_plank highO2_0.1 (SPAdes) (version 2) | ecosystem: Environmental > Terrestrial > Deep subsurface > Rock core/Sediment ...
TAAAGCGGCGTGGAACGATGGAGTGTCGCTCCCAACCTCTCGCTGTGAAATAATTGACCTGTCTTGAGTAAATAAATATTCAATTGGGTCCTCGATGGTAATAATATGATCCGATCGCGTGTGGTTCACTTCGTCGAGAATCGCCGCTAGAGTCGAGGATTTTCCGTGCCCCGCCGGACCCACCGCCAAAACAAACCCTTGGGATAATTTTCCAAACTCGTGGAGAATCGGCGGGAGGCCCAACTCATCAATACTTCTGATACGCGCCGGAATTAAACGGAGTGATGCCGCGAGGTATCCTCTCTGGAAATAAACATTAGCGCGGAAGCGGGCTTTGTCTTCAAAGCTGTATGCGAAATCAAGTTGCCGCTCGCGAAGGAGTCGCTCCCTTTGATCGCTCGTAAGAAGCTCGAAGATAAGTCCCTCCGCAATCTCTGGCGTCGTTATCGGCTCCTTTTGAATTGGCACGAGTACTCCGTCAACTCGGATAGTCGGCCTTCTGCCGACCGCTACGTGCAAATCGGACGCATTTTGTTTTGCGGTAGTAACCAACAGCTCACGAATTTTTTCTTTATAATCTTCCATGATAGTAAATTCAAAATGTAAAAATAAAAGTTAAAAATGATCATTCGACAGGCTCATGATGGTGAGCGAAGTCGAACCACAATCCAAAATTTAAAATGGATTTGACTTGCATCTATTTTAGCATTTTACACTGTTATTTTCCATTTTGCCGCCTTTGGCGAGCCTCGCTGTAGGCGGGATATTTGCATTTTGCATTTTTTATGCTTCCTGCGTTTCTCGAACAACCTGTTCGATAGAAACTTTACCGTCAAGCGCATATAGAACGCCGTCTTGCCTCAGCGATATCATCCCCTGCCGCTTCGCTTCCGCCGCAAGTTTTTGAAGAGTGGGATTGTTGACTACGATTTCCTCAACCTCCGGTGTCATCTCAAAAACCTCATGAAGGGACACTCTCCCCACAATGCCTTTTCCCTTACATTCGGAACATCCATTGGCATGGTAAATTTTATATGGTTCGGGGTATGCGTCCGTTATTTTTTTCGGCAGACCAGCCATCGCTTTCCGGATAATTCCCAAAACTTCGGGAGCTGGGTCATCGGCGACTTTGCAAGTCTGGCACAATTCTCCGACTAATCTCTGCGAAATCATAATATTGAGCGAAACCGGCAAAAGGAAGGGCTCGATTTTCATGTCTATAAGCCGCGGAATCACACCCACGGAATTATTTGTGTGAAGCGTCGAAAGGACGATGTGTCCGGTAAGGGCGGCCTGTACCGCAAGCCCTGCCGTTTCAGAATCCCGGATCTCGCCCACCATAACAACATCCGGATCCTGGCGGAGAATCTGCCGCAGGCCGGACGCGAAGTCATACCCGATTTCCGGCCGCACCTGGGACTGGTTTATGCCTTCGACGAAATATTCTACTGGGTCTTCAAGGCTTACGATATTAACGTTTTCCTTGTTGATTGTTTGAAGAATTGCATATAAAGTGGTTGTTTTCCCTGAACCCGTAGGACCGCTCGCGAGAATCATGCCGAACGGCTTCTCAAGGCCAGCCGTAAGAATCTCAAGGTTTCTGTATCGAAATCCGAGACTATCCAGCCGTTTCAGGCCCGAACGCGGATCAAGAACTCGAATCGCAACTTTCTCTCCTAGGGGGGTAGGAAATGTCGCCACTCGGAAATCGACATCCCTGTCCAACACCCGAGTCCGAAAACGGCCGCCCTGGGGAATCCTCGACTCATCAATCTTTAAACTTGAAATGACTTTGACGCGCGAGATTAATGGTTGTGAAAGCTCGCTAGGGAGCGATGCCACTTCGCGCAAATCTCCGTCGATCCGAAAACGGATGCGCAAATAATGCTCCATCGGCTCGATATGAATATCCGACGCCCTGCTCGCCAGCGCTTCTTTAAACGTGTCGGCGACCATCTTGATTATCGGCGCCTCCTCGCCTTCTCCTCCCTCTTCGAGATGAACGACTTTTTGGGAACTCTCGCCGGATTTGATGTCGAGTTGCTGAACGGCCCGCTCAAGCTCGGATCGATACGGAGAATATTTCCTAAGCGCGTCTTTAAAATCGCTCCACGATATGAGATACACTCCAAGAGTGAGATGCTCCCTGCGCGCAATGAACCGCAAAGCCTCCTGCGCCTTCGGGTTGTCGGGGTGTAACATCCCTACAATAAGTAAACTTTCTTTTTTCTCAAGTGGGATCACTTCATAGGAACGCGCGGTCTCTTCAGGAAGAAGTTCTAAAAGTTCCTGCCCAATTTTTTTTGGATCAACTTTCTTATAAGGAATTCCGAGGAGTTTGCTTTTTATCTCGGCAATTTTCACATCATCAACCAACCGGCCGTTGGTGACAAGCGCTTCAACGCTTTTTCCAGAAAGAAGAGCGTCTTTTTTAATTTTTTCTAACGCCGCCTGATCAAGCAAACCTGCTTTGTTTATCTCTTGTAGGAAATCCTGTTCAGTCATGAAAAGATTAAAAATCAAATATCAAAAATTAATCCGGAAAGTTATTTTTGATCTTTGATATTTCATTTTTGATGTAATCAGCCCTACGGTCTTAAAAATGGGTTTACGCGCCCAACCTCTGCTGGAGGTGGCAATGGAACATATTGCTTGAGCGACTGAAAGTCCTCTCCGTTAACAACCTCTTCCGGATTAAGTGTCACGTTCGCGAGTGGATCAATATTTTTATAGTTTGCAGGAGAAACAACCTCGACTAAACCCGGCTGCTTGAAAAATATGAAATACACAGAAATCCCCACAACAAGAAGAAGCGTAGCCCACATCGCGATGCTTACAATATCGACTTTCCTTTCTCCCTCGTCGTAAATCGTTATTGCCATGTGTTTTTAGAAAAGTAATAAAATTCTTCCGCTATGCTCTGTTGACCACTGTTCCCGTGTATTCCTTTCTTATAGTGTATAGTGTATAGTGTATAGTGTAGCCCAAAAGCGACCGTGAATAAAGCGCGGATAGGGGCTATGGGCTTTGATAATATGTCGAAACGGTAATACTGAATTGATATTTTTCAATTTCCTGGGATTTATCCTTACTTGATTTTACTACGGGACTCACTGTGAGTGATTTAAGATCGAATATTCGTATGTTGGTCTGTAGTTGGGAAAGAAATATTTTGAAATCATCATACGAACCCGAAAGAGATGTTGAAAGGACGAGCGTCCCAAGCGGCCGCTGAAGCGCAGATTTCAAATTTTCGGGCCGTAACCCCACAGAGGGAGCGGCTTTTGACAAACCGGAAACAGAAACAGAAACTGCCGTGAAAGCCAGATTGTTGTTTTGGGATAATCCATACAATTGGGCAACGGCGCCCGGAACGTCCGGCTCCATGGGCAAAACAAGTGAAGCGATCTGCTGGATCTTTTCGTTTTTAGTGTTGTAAGCGTTAATAAGTTGTTTAACCTTATCAACGGCTTTTTTCTCGTTTTCAAAAAAGGACTCTAAGCTTAACTGCTTGCTTTTTAACTTCTCCGTTTCCTTGTATTCGGGCTGAATAAATTGAAAATACGCCACAAAAGATCCGACGAAAAACACAACTCCAGAGATCATACTTAAAAACCGTTTTGTTGTCTGTTTCATCCAGTTAGAAAATTAAGGAATAACTTTTTGGCGAATATTGCTTCTCTGCGATCCACCAAATTCTAGTGAATGTCATTGCGTAGTGCTAGCATTTGTTGTTGTAGACGCTTTCGTTTGTTGGTACGACCTCATAAAATACCCGTCGGCAAGAGTAGTTTGGACGCTAAACTGCCATTCGCTTCCCGCGGAAGAAATTCCTCCCACGCCGACCTTTTTCACCTCCACCTTTTTTTCAAGCCATCCCATTTGCTGAAGTGCATCGCCCATCGTTATCGCCGAAGCCGAATAAGAAACCTGCTCGGTGGAAAAACTAACGCTTAGACTTTTTAAATATGTATTGATTTGGGTGTTCTTTTCGATCCAATCAAAAGCGCGAAGTCCGACGGTTTGAGCGGAAAGTAATGATTTGATATTCCCGAGTTGGGAATAAAAACTCACAAGCCTCAATTGGTCCGCCACCGGCACCTGCTGACCAAATTGCTCAATATCTTTATTTATTTTTTTTATCTGCTCGGTTAGATATGGCTTGTAACCGAAAGACAACCCGAAATATATGGAAAGGGCTATGAAAAAAATAGTTCCTGAAAACATCAAAAGCTTGCCAGACCATCCGGGGGTCGAGGGAGGCTCCCGCCCTAACTGCTCCACAACTTTTTGAGGAAGAGGCATGAGAAATTTAAAATGGAAAATTAAAAGTGGAAAATGACCCGCTTCGCTCTCGCTTCAGCCCAGCCTCGACTCGCTCGCCTCGCTTCGCTGGCGAATCGGGTCTCGGCGAGGCGGGCGAGGCGAGCAATTTAAAAATGAACCAATTTGATTTCAATTTTACCATTTTGCACTGTAATTTTACACTTTGACCCATTCGACACATACTCAGGGTCAATCCTGAATACCATTGAAGGATTGAGATTTGTATTTTGCATTATTTAACCTTATCCAATATAAGGCCGAGCGCCACGCTCATAATCGGGTTTAGCTCCGGAAGCATCGGCGCCATGTCTCCGTGATACTCAAACTTTGAAAATGGAGCGGCTTTCACGATTGGAATGTCAAACTCTTTCTCGAAATACTTTTCTATCCCCACAAGATTCGCACCGCCGCCAGCGAGTATCAGGCGCTCTATTTTGGGAGATTGAGAAAACTGGCTCTGGTATTTAAAAATTGAGTTTTTAACTTCATTAATTATAGCATCCAAAAAGGGAAGCATTATTGTGGACAGCTCGTATCCGGGACCGACTCCAACAATGCCACGCTCTTTTTTAAGCTCTTCGGCTCGGAGAGGAGTTATTCCAAGGCTGGTTGCCAATGCTTGCGTAAGCGAGGCGCCGGCAAAATCGCTCTGGGCGCTAAAACGAAGTTCTCCTTGATCTAAAAAAACGACGTTTGTAGAACGGCTCCCAATATCGACGATGACGGTAGGAGTCGGATCTGTTCCCCCAAAAATACGTGAGAGGCCAAGACTCTCGAGCTCCAGCGCATTAAGTTTCAAACCTGCTAATTTAAAAACCCTCTGATACTTTTTAATTTGTTCCTGCGGAATAGATATCATAAACACGCGGATATGCTTGAATCCGCGCTCGTCGGTGAATTCCCCGACTTTCATCCAATCAAGAACAACTTCGGAAAGCGGCACCGGAACATACTGCTTCGCCTGGAACGGAATCGCCTTTTCTAAATCGGCGGGACTCATGTCTGGAAAATCAAGGATAGTTGTAAACGCGGAAAACGCCGGCAACGAGGCAACGGCCTCCGCGGTTTGAACATTCATTTCCTTTAAAATAAGGCGTAAAAGCTCCACCACCTCTTTTTCAAAAAGCTTCAGCGTGCTTGTCTGAAGCGCTTGATTAGCGCGCGCAAGATATCCGCCGGATTCCAGAAATCCGTAATTGACAACACGGGGGAGTTTTTCTCCCCGCCGGACCTCGACAACTTTTATCGATGTTGTCCCTATGTCGACGCCGAGATATGAGTCGCTTGAATTTTTCTTAAAAAACTTGAAAAGGTCGACCATTATGGTCCATTATACTCTGTAAGGAGCATAAAGTGAAAATTGGGCGAATGCTTTTAAGAACCAATACAAGATGAAAATAAATTTAGAGGGCATAATGGATATTGTATTTCCCGCCCACTGCGTCAACTGCGGCGGTCGGGCGGAAAAGAAAAGCGTGATGTGCGCGAAGTGTGTCCGAAGCATCTGTTTAAACAAAACGCTTTTTTGCGGGCGTTGCCGAGCCAGGCTCCCAGAGGGGAGAAAAATATGCCATAGAGACGTCCCGTTTCTGATGGGCGCGGCAACAGATTACGGAGATGATCCAGTTAAAGCGCTGATCCATGGATTAAAATTCAGATTCTTAAAACGCGCCGGTGAAATACTCGGGCGTGTTCTCATAGAATATACGGATTCCGTCGCCGAACTACGGGAATTAATTACCGAACGCGCCGAAGAAACTTTGGTTATACCAATTCCCCTGTCTAAAAAAAGACTGCGGGAGCGTGGGTTTAATCAATCCGAAATCATCGCGCAGGTTTTCGCGGATCGTTATCGCCTCGACCTCGCAACCGATTGTCTTGCGCGCACTAGGGACACGAAACCACAGAGTGAAACCGAGAATGCCGGCGAACGACTCACAAACGTCCGCGGATGCTTTTTAGTCGAACAAGATAAATTATTGAACTGCAAAAAAACAGTCATTCTCGTGGACGATGTAATAACGTCCGGCGCCACAATCCTTGCCGCAGCCGAAGAGCTGAAACACGCCGGGGCAAAGCGCATCATAGCCCTCATTGCGGCAAAAGTGTAATCTATGGCAAATGGCTAATAGCGAATGGCTTATTGTAGATAGCAAATCACGAATATATCTATATCTTAATGCCATACGCTATTCGCTATAAGCTATATGCCCTATCGCCGTATGCTATCATCTAAGAAATGGCGCAATCAGAAATTACATGGGAAGGTCCTGAATTCGAATACAAACAAAAAGATGCCTATTGGTATTGGAGTTCGATCGCCGTCGCGACCGTTTGCGTGGGATTCGCCGCGTGGCAAAAAAATTTTCTCTTCGGGTTTTTTATATTAGTCGCAGAAATCCTCATACTCGCGTGGGGCAACCAAAAACCCGCGACGTTTAAATTTCAGCTAACCCAAGATGGGCTTTTCATTGGAGAAAAATTCTATCCATACGAAGATATTGAAGCATTCTCAAGCAATGAAAGAGGTGAGAGGGAATTGGAAAATATCATTATAAGATTCAACAAACATTTCCGGCGGCCGCTTAGAATTGCAGTACCTAAAAATCATTCGGATAATGTGAAATCGTTTCTTGAAGAACATATTCAAAAAATAAACCATGAACCTTCGCTCATTGACTCAATTGAAGAATTCATAGGGTTTTGATCCCTCACCTTTCGGGAAAATAAGTAATATTATATGATTGTTTCCCGAAAGGTGAGGGATGCCCTCGTCGTTCAACGGATAGGACACAAGATTGCGGATCTTGTAATCGAGGTTCAATTCCTCGCGGGGGCACCACGTAGGAAATTGCATGAAATCCATCGCATTTGCATTCGCACTACTTATAACAATCGTAACACTATTCGCGGTTGTATTTTATGGCAGTATCGAGATTCAGACGATCAGCTCAATTTTTTCCCATCAAACAAATACGCCATCTGTTATGCGCGAACCCGGCAAAACGGACGAACCAAAAACTAAGTCGAACAAATTTATCCCGTCGGAATTTCAAGGACCAGCAAACAAGCCAAGCGTCCGAGGCCCAAGCGGCCCACCGCCAAATTACTAGAATCCAAGCTTTATTCAGAACCGCTAATATGTTATAGTTCTGAGGATGAGCGGTGGTTCTAAAATAGAAAAGGTAGTTCTAAAACTTAGGCAGGAGAAAAAAAGCTATAGAGAAATAGCCCGAATTCTTGGTATAAGTAAAAGTACCATTTCATATTGGCTATCTGGAAATCCACAATCAGTAAAAATCAAGCAAAAGCTTTCAGAAAAGAATAGACGAGAAAGCAAAACAAGAATTCAAAAGATTATCCAGCGATCACGAGAAAAATGGGAGGGGATAAGAAAAAATGCCAAAGAAGAATCTATTAAAGAATTTGCCGCCCTTATAAAAAACCCTTTATTTATCAGCGGAATTTGTCTGTATTGGGGAGAAGGAGATAGTAAGCCGAAAAATCCGCTTCGAATTTCAAATACGGATCCGAGAATGATACATTTATACATAAAATTCCTGCGGGAAATACTTATGATCCCATCAGAAAAAATTAAGATTGGTCTTATACTGTATCCCGATTTATCAGAAAAGGAATCAAAAAGGTTTTGGATAGATATTACTGGTATAAAAACTGATAATTTTCAGAAAACTCAATACATCCAAGGAAAACATCCCACAAAAAGACTCCCTCGCGGCATTTGTATGGTAATCACTCACGGAACAGTTTATAAAACGAAAATGCTTTCATGGATTGATATTTTACACAAAAAATTTACAATATGAACTTATGCGGGCGTAGTACAGTGGTAGTACACGTGCTTGCCAAGCACGATACGAGGGTTCGATTCCCTTCGCCCGCTCCAAGATTAGACTTTCCGGTTTTTGACTAACGTACGACGAAACCCTACGATAAATCCACCCACCTTCCTACGAGGTCAGTACCCCGTGGGAAGAATTAGACTTCGCTCCCAGGGACATTCTGGGAAGGTGGGTGGATAAATCTTGTTCCATTAACCACTTTTAACTCGTAACTAATGGATATTCTATTACGTTCTCTATGTTAGATGGCGAATTACACATTATAAAACGCGCCGTCGAGGGAGATTCCTCGGCCTTTGGTCAGCTCTATGACCATTATCAACCGAAAATATACCGGTTTACATTGGTCAAAGTAAGCCACCGTGAGGAGGCCGAGGATCTCACTCACCAAGTTTTTTTAAAAGCCTTGCAAAGCATCGGATCGTACAAAGATTTGGGATTCCCTTTCTCGAGTTGGCTCTACAGAATAGCGCGTAATCAAGTCGTTGATTACTACAGAACGAGAAAGGAAACCGTGCGCATCGAAGACACCGATCCCGATGAGATGCCGGAAAAACACCCCGCTCACGATAAACTTGCTGATAAGATAGAAATTGAGCGAACGCAAAAAGCGCTCCGAAAATTAAAACCGGAATATCAGGATGTGATCATGATGCGCTTCGTCGAAGACCTCCCCATACGAGAAACTGCAATTGCGCTGGGAAAAACCGAGGGAGCGGTAAAACTCATCCAGCATCGGGCGATAAAAGAACTCAAAAAGACACTGACCGAAAACCACTAGAAAAAAATGGAGGACATAATCAAACAACTTAAAAAACTTCAGCACATAGAACCGGACCGACTTTTTACGGAACGATCGCGCGCCGCGCTTTTTGGGGTTCAGAAATCGCGGGGCACTTGGGGTCTTATATTAAGAAATGTTGAACTTGGAGCTTCCTTTGCCCTAGCTGGAATTTTGATAATCACTATATTCGGAGGGTTTTCGACATGGAGATTTCTTTCCCCTTTTAAACTTTCAAATCTTGATACAACGGGCCTCAAGGCGGAGGCGCAAGCAGTTGATGTTCAAATTGAGCTTACCAACCTAAACTACGATGAAATCATTAATACAGTGAATCTGGAGTCAACTGAATCAGTAAGCGCTTTAGTAAAAAACAAAGGCAAGAGCGCTCCATTGCCACTATTCGAGCAAGAAGAGGGGAATGTAACCGAAGGGAGTGTGACTGAAGCGGAGGAAATTAGTGATACAATCTCAATCGAAGAAGCACTGGAAATGCTTGCGAAATAAGAAATTTTCGCTACTCAACCATGAAATTAAAAAGGGTTTGGGTGGTAGGAATTTTTTTTGTGCTCATAGGGCTGGGAATAGGAAATCTGGCGCGCGCGGAGGAATGTATATTGAATAAATCGGTATTTGAGGGGCTACAGCAAACGGGAGACCCGCAAAGCTATCTTCAAAAAATCCGCCAGGAGCTCTCCCTGCGAAAAGAATTAATTTCAAGCGTCTTAGATTGCGCGATCGAAGAAGCATCGGCTCTCAAAACAAGCGTGGATGCGTCAAGCGCCCCAGAACTTCAGCGGATCGCATTGGAAATCTCCACTCTGCTCGGAAATAGTATGGAATACTACAAATTCCAGCGCAAGAAAATACCGGACCTCGGTCTTGAGGGAAGCAGAGATTTTGCATCGGATATTCTTGTCTGGCGGAAAGGAAACTACATCCCAGTCGCTAAAACCGCCTCGAATATAATTTTGTGGTCAAAAAACCAAGCCCTTATGCGCGCCGCGAAAAGTAGACTGGATCAAATCGGCGGCGCAGTGACGATTCTGAAACTCATAGAAAACGACCGAATCCAAAACAAGTGGAAAGAAGCAAATATATCTTTTGACGCCGCGCGTCTGGAAAATAAAAGCGCGGTACAGAGTTTTGAAAATTTCGCACATCCAGAAGAAACGCTTGCGTCGATAAAACGATCACTCGAATATTTGTCGAAAACGTACGAGGTGCTCGTAAATCTCGTGGATGAAATTAGCAAACTCACATCAAAAATACAACAGCCCTATGAAAATAGTTTCTGACCATGAGTAAAAAATTCCCGCGGTAAAATCAAAAACCCGCCATACTCAATGTAGCGGGTTTTTGATGAATCCTCCACGCCATTCTGGGCGTGGTCTATAATTGTTTCGGTTCTCAACGAAAACCCAATTCCTCCGCAGGCTTCCACTCGCGGTATCCTGGGCGAGGAGGATGAACAGATTATTTACTTTACCGCGTCCTTCAAGCCCTTGCCGGGTTTAAACTTCGGCTTTACTGAAGCCCCGATCTGGATTGTTTCCCCAGTCTTCGGATTCCTCCCTTGGCGAGCTGCCCGTTTTACCACCATGAACGTGCCAAAACCAGTAATAGCAACGTCCTCGCCTCGGCTCAAGGTCTTTGAAATGGTGTCGAGCACCGCCTCGAGCGTCCGTTGAGCGGCCGCCTTCGTCTCGATGCCGGCTTCCTTCATAAACGCCTCAACTAATCCATCTTTAGTCATGCGATTTTTTAAAATATAGATATACTCGACCTTTTAACCTATACGGACAGTATAGCACATATACCGAAAAGGAAAACAGCCGAGAGAACTCCCGACTGTTTTCTAGCTCTGGGAAAAAAGGATGGCGCGAGTTAGTGCGAGTTAGTGCGAGTTAATGCGAGTTAATGCGAGTTAATGCGAGTTAATGCGAGTTAATGCGAGTTAATGCGAGTTAATGCGAGTTAATGCGAGTTAATGCGAGTTAATGCGAGTTAATGTAGGTTCGGGTTACACTCGCCTGAAATTCAGCCAAAGCTCGGACGGTCGCCGGACCAAAGAACCCGGACGCTCCGAATCCCGCTAACGCGCGGGCTTCAGGTCCAACGTTCTTCGCGATCAAATATCTCTGTAACGCCTTAACCGCATCTCCACTCATTCCACGCGACAAATTTTGAGAGAACACACCTCGTGCCGGAGGAGTAGGAATATTGACTTGGATCCCCCTGCTCCTTGCCTGCGCTAAAAGCCGGACAAGCTGCGCTTGGAGAACTGCGATTTGAGCTTGTTGAGCCTGCCTCCTCGGAATGGAAACCGCCCCTGCCACAGGTGATGCAACAGTAGAAGCCGATGTTGAGAATGTCCTGAACAGCAATACCGCACAGGTTGATTGTTGTGACACCGGTGCTACAGACGTAAAAGTCTCAGGAAACGGTGCCTATGCTGATA
>Ga0209542_10018126_pt1 | contig 11430 bp, 11 predicted proteins | sample RifCSPhighO2_01_FD_184028 | JGI IMG/M metagenome (GOLD analysis project Ga0209542, IMG submission 184028) | Soil microbial communities from Rifle, Colorado - Rifle CSP2_plank highO2_0.1 (SPAdes) (version 2) | ecosystem: Environmental > Terrestrial > Deep subsurface > Rock core/Sediment ...
ACAAACTGAAATCATCTACTACCTCAAAGAAAACGCCCCCAAACTACTCTCCGTCCGTCCTGGGCTCACATCCCTCTGGGCCATTCAAGGGCGAAATCAGCTCACCCTCGAGCAGCGCATCGCTCTCGAACTCCAATACATCAATACCCGCACGTTTCTGCTAGATCTCCGCCTGATACTCCAAACCTTTCTAGCTATGCTCTTCCCGAAAGGGGCTTGCTAGTACCCTAACTTTTTGATTTGTTTAATGCAGAGAGAATAATAGGTAAAAATAGCAACGACTGGGACTAACCAAAATTGGTAATACAAGACATTGTTAAAATGACAGGTGAATATAATAACAAATAGAAGATAGGCAAAAAACGCTCTAGAAGAAAGAAATACCTCTTTATCTTTTTCTTTTATAGAATTATAAGAAGAAATAAAATTAACAGACCAAACGACAAACATCACTACAAACAGACTTGAGGGAATGAGTCCAAAATTCACAACTGTAGCTAATACAGACGAATCCACAGAAGACCCTCCCAATATCCCCTTTACGAAGAGACGTAAATAATTATAGCCAACTCCGAATAATGGGTAGTCGCTCAAAATAGCCAATCCCAATTTAAACGAGTCCCACCTAGCAAAAGCTGTTCCGTCCGTTCGCGTGTGAATAAGTTTAGAAAAAAATCTAAACGCATCGTCAAAGCGGATCGCAAGTGCAACGGCAAAAAACACAAGTCCCCCGCATATATTAAAGAGCCATTTGTTTTTTAAAATTCTCATTCTATTTTGCATGAACCATTCGACAAAGAAATAAACCGCCATGAAGAAAAAAGTCGCGATTCCGCTTCGAGACCAACTCAGCCAAACGCTCAATGAAAGAATACTCAGCTTGATCACTGTCCGAATAGATGGACCCAGGCAATTCAAACGATACATCGTAATAAAAGGAATAGACCCTATCGCCGCAAAATAATTTGGATCAAAGTAAACAGAAACATATCTGCCTATGTGAGGATCTCCACCAAATATAATTCCTATCCCAGCCAACACTTGCCAAAATTCAGTGGAATGCCGAAACACGAAATAGATGCCGAAACCAAGAATCGTTAGCACAAAATACAGAGAACTAATGTAGCGATAAAAATTCTCGATCGCGCATCCAAATTTTTTAAAAAAAAGCTCTCCCATTTGTATCCCAGCCAGAATCATTAAAATAAGCCGCACCGAATAAAGCGTCGATCCAAAATCAAATTTATTGAGAATCGCTCCATAAAAAGAGGACGCGAATAAAACCAATGCTATCCCCAAAAACTTTACATATCGAAAATTAAATCGATTATCAGTAATAAGCCTCAGAAAACAAAAAACATATAATAAAAATTCAGTTATTAGCAGGTTGTCTTTAAAAGCCCCAAAAGATATAAATCTTGAAAGATTCCCTGAACATATATAGAGATAGAAAATTAAGAAACAGAATCGATCAATATCACATTTCCAGTAAATAATAGATCGGAGAGGGATTCGCAATGAAATCATACAAACAGCTTTAAACAAGAAATAAACGGCTTCATTTCCTCTTCTTTTTCTTTCGGAAATGCCAACACATCGATGAGATCTGTTTTCATCGTGGGGTCTAATAATCGCAAAGCATCTAGATCATAGCAAACATAATTGAGTTTCGACATGCAGATCAGAGGATTTTCCTGTTCTTTAGAACAATATTCGAAAACAATGCAGGGGCGAAATTTTTCAATCACTTTTTGCGCCCCTTCTAAGACTTTCTTTTCATGTCCTTCCACATCGATTTTGATCAATTTAAGATCTTTCAATCCTTCGAGAAGAAGATCGTCTAACGCGATCGTCTTCACGCTGAATTTTCGATGAGTTCCTCCTTTCCGATTGAGCTCCAAAGTAGAATCCTGTTCTAAGGAATAGGGCGTTAAATAAAAATCTACCGAGCAAGACGAACGATTGGAAACCGCTTTTTGCCTCGCGTTGATCGTTGCACTTTTTGAGGCGTACTTGTTCAACAATGAAAACACATAAGGATTTGGCTCGAAAGCCCAGACCATTCCTCGATCCCCCACAATCTCAGCGAGATACCTCGTATGATAGCCTACATGAGCCCCCACATCAATGGCCGTTCCCCCGCCCTGTAAAACATACTTAGCCAGGAGCATCTTTCGAAAATCTTCTCGAGATCTTGGAATCCTCACCTTGGTGCTAAAAGCGTATAACCACTTTGGAAATAACCAGTGTAAAAAATATCGAAGCTGAGAATTCACGGTTGGGGTCTCCTGCTCATGTCACACGTTTTTAAATGCATGCATACGAAGGATCGGATAGGCTGCTATGATTTCCCGAATCCCATCTTCCAAGGAAACTTCCGGTTTCCAGCCCAGACCTTCCAGTTTTTCATTGCTCACAATGTAATCTCGTTTGTCGGGATCTTCTCCAATTCCAGCAGAGTGGATATAGAGATTTGGCAGGAAGACTTTAATTTTTTCACACAGTTCTCGCTTGCTTAAATTCGCAGCGGAAAGGCCAACGTTAAATGCCTCTCCCTTCATTCGATCGAAATTCACAATCCCAAAATAAAACGCCTTAGCCACATCTCTGACATGGATATAATTTCTCTTGAAGTGCTCTTCAAACAGGACGATGCAGTTATCCTGGCAAGCGCGAAACGTAAAATCATTGACGAGGAGATCCAGGCGCATCCGCGGAGACACTCCGAATACCGTAGCCAATCGAAAAGAAACCCCTTGCCCGGAGGCGAGAAGCCTCTCTTCGCTTTGCACTTTTAATTTCCCATATAGCGAAATCGGATTCAGAGGTGTTTTTTCAGTACACCATTCTCCCTTTTTCCCAATGCCGTAGCCGCTATTTGTATTTGGATAAAGGATCCTTTGTGAAGGGCTGGTCTGCCGTAAAATCGAGAGAATCGCATCGTAATTAATCGCCGTCGCTAGAAGAGGATTTCGATCGCAGGCAGGCGCTCCAACAATCGCAGCAAGAGGAATAATAATATCTGCTTTTTTTATTTCTTCTTTGATCAGCGATTCATTGCAAGCATCGCCTTGCACAAAGCGAAACTTAGGATTCGAAAAACATTGCAACAAAGAATGTTGCTTGAATGACAAATTATCAATTACGGTGACTGAAAAGCCTTTTTCCAAAAGATAGGAGCAAAGTACAGAGCCAATATACCCAGCTCCTCCAGTGATTAAAATGCGTTCATTCATTGTTTGATCCAGGGTTTGAGAATTTCTTGCGCCTCATCATACGATTCAGGAGTACCAATGTCTATAAAAGCTCCTGAATGAGGATAAGCGAAAAGCTTCTTTTCCAGAAAGCGAGGCAAAAGGTCCTTTTCCAGAGAGTAATTGGCCTGAGGCAGTGAGGAAAAAAGGTCTTTATGCAGAAGATAAATCCCCGCATTGATCCATCCCTTCTCATGGCATCCATTCTTTTCTCGAAAAGAATGGATGCCATGAGAAGAATTAATCCCTAGCGTGCCGTATCGGCTTGTATCCTCCATTTCTCGACAAGCGATCGACCCAGCGCCTTGCTTGTCCAGATGCGCCCGCCAAAAAGCCCCCAGATCGAGATCAAAATAGGAATCCCCATTCACAATCAAAAGAGTATCACTGGCCGTTTTGTCTAATGCAAGGCGGACTGCCCCGCCCGTTCCTTGAGGAGAGTCCTCAATGGAAAGCCCGATGGGAAAGACATAGACTTTTTGACGCAAATACTCCTCGATATGAGCAGCCTTATGCCCAAGTGCCAACACGACTTTAGATACAATCCCCGATGCTTGAAGCTGCTCTAGCAAAAGCTCCAGAAATGGACTGTTGCGGATCGGCGCAAGAGCTTTAGGAAGATGGGGAAGAACGGGAGCTAACCGTGTGCCGAACCCTCCAGCCAAAATAATTGCGTCTACCATGATTACTCCTTCATGTAGATGATTGTCGTGCCTTCGCTTTCAAAGCCAAACTGCACCTCGAGAAGATCTTTGAGAGCATTGCGGACAGAAGAACGGGCTTGCAAAGGAACAAGCAAGGCTAAAAAGCCCCCGCTTCCGGCGCCGCAAAGCTTACCTCCGTAAGCTCCGCAAGACATAGCTGCTTGATACAATTGATCGATCAAGGGACTTGAGATTTTACTCGAAAGACGTTTTTTAAGATCCCAGCTTTCATCGAGAAGTTTCCCAATGAGCGGCATCATTTCCTGTTCAGGCGCATTGGAAAAAATATCTTCCGCTTCAAAAACCATGTCGTACATGCGCCGCAAATAAGAATCATTGTCGAGGCTCTTTGTTTTTTCTATTTGCTCTTTGACAACATCATTTGCAAAACGAGTGATCCCCGTATAGAACACATAGAGATGCTCTTGAAAGATCCGCTTTTTGGCTTCAGAAATAATGACCGGCCGAACCTTCACATGAGAAACTCCAAACTCCATGATATTCATTCCCCCAAATGCGGCATGAAACTGGTCTTGAGATCCGACATTTTCTCCAATGACCTTTTGCTCCACATGACACGCTTCCTCAGCAAGCCGCTGCTTAGATATTTTCTTTCCTCGCATGGCATAGAGAGCATTTAAAAACCCTACCGTAAAAGAAGAAGAAGATCCTAACCCCGTTTTAGCTGGTAAATCAGAGGAGATATGGACATCAATCGGCGGAAAAACTCCCTGATGTGAAAGACACCCGCGAATGCTTGGATGTTGAATTTCTTCCAGCGCCTTTACCAATTCAATTTTCGAGTAGGAAATCCGCAATTTGTATTCGAAAAAATCACTTAAAGTATTGAGACTAACATACGTATATTTGTCAATGGTCGTCCCTAGAATCGCTCCGGGATGGCGAGAGTAATAAGCAGGGTAATCCGTTCCTCCGCCAAAGAAACTGATGCGAACGGGTGTTCTCGAAATAATTCTTCTCATTGCAGGAAAAAAATAGCAAAGGGTGCCTTTGAGATAAAGATGTTTTCAAAAAAATCTCGATCCCCGTCTATACTGATGTTCATCTTTTAGAGGAGCGCTATGCAGTGCAGAGTTTGCGATCACACGATTTTTTCCCTTGGAGTTGATTTAGGAATGCATCCGATTGCGCTCCATTTTCTAAAACAAGAGCAACTAGGCAAAGAACCCTTCTATCCTCTGAAAGTCATTGTGTGCGAAAAATGTTCTACCGCCCAACTCGATTGCATTCTGAAAAAAGAGGCCGTGTACATAGATCACACCTATCTCTCCGGGATTACCCGCTCTTTAGCAGAGCATTTCGAGCGTATAGCACAAACGGTCGATCAGAGATTTTTTCCCCATCAGAAGAAAAAAACTGTGCTCGACATTGGCTCCAATGACGGAACCCAACTCAAAGCCTATCAAGCGCTTGGCTACGAAGTCATAGGAGTAGAAGCAGCCAAAACAGTCGCTGAAATTGCCAACCGAAACAACGTCCCTACCGTGCATGCCTTCTTTAATCTCGAAACAGCCGATCGCATTGGACAATTTTACGACGTCATCAATGCCGCCGGCGTATTTTTTCACTTAGAAGAACTCCACTCCGTCACAGAAGCGATCAAGAAATACCTCAAAAAAGACGGCGTTTTTGTCGTCCAGTGCATGTACATGAAAAACATCCTGGAGCACGTTTCATTCGATCAAATCTATCATGAGCATCTGCTCTATTATACGTTGAAAACTCTAGATACTCTGCTCAAACGACACGGCCTCGCCCTATTTGATGCCGAACTTTCTCCCATCCATGGCGGTTCGATCATTGGCTACGTCTCTCATGAAGGGCGCCCCTCTACTGACCGACTCAACAAAATGAAAGCGGAAGAAGAAGCCTCGGGCTGCAACACCTTAGCCGCGTATCGACGCTTTGCGCAAAAAATCGGAGACTTGAAGCAAGACAACTTAGACTACTTGCGGAAGAAAAAAAAGGAAGGGAAACGGATCTTCGGCATGGGAGCTCCGGTCAAAGGAAACACGCTGCTCAATTACTTCGGGATTGGGAAAGAGACCTTGGATTGTTTAGTGGAAAAAAACGAGCTTCGACGAGGGCTATTTAGCCCTGGGAAACATCTCCCAATTCTAATTGAGAAGGAAATTGCTCCTCCCGATGTCTATTACGTTCTCGCCTGGAACTTCAAGCAGGAAATTCTTAGAAATAATAAACACTTGCTAGACCAGGGAGTAGAATTTTACTTCCCCATCAACCCAAAAATATGAAGATATTCATCACAGGAGCTACTGGTTTCTTAGGGAAGTTTTTGGCGCGCACGCTCCAGGACAGAGGCGATACCGTTGTAGGGCCCTCGTCGCGAGACTGCGATCTGCGAGATCCCGCATCGCTCGAGCGATTCCAATCCGAACGCTTCGATCAGATTTATCACTTGGCTGCTTGGACACAAGCCGGGGACTTCTGCCTCAAGCATCCTGGCGAACAGTGGCTCATGAACCAGAAAATCAACACAAACATCCTCGACTGGTGGCATCGCAAACAACCGCAAGCAAAGATGATCGCGATGGGAACCAGTTGCTCGTACGACCCGTCTTCTACCTTGAAGGAAGAAGAATATTTAGCAGGAACGCCAATCGACAGCCTGTTTACATATGCCATGACCAAACGGATGTTGCTGACCGGCTTGATCGCTTTGCAAAAGCAGTTCGGCCTCGAGTATCTGTACTTGATCCCCTCGACGCTCTATGGCGCCGATTACCATGACGATGGCAGGCAAATGCATTTTATTTTTGATGTCATCAGAAAAATCGTGCGCGCAAAGTTTTATGGCGAACCAGTTATTTTATGGGGAGACGGCTATCAGAAACGAGAATTAATCCACGTCGCCGATTTCATCAGCGCGATGCTACAGCTCGCCAAGACCCAAAAGAATACCTGGATCAATATCGGCGGAGGGAAAGGATATTCTATTCGTCATTTTGCTGAGATTATTTGTGGACTCACCGGCTATCCTGTGGATCGGATTCAATACGATCTGACTAAATACGTCGGGGCCAAATCGAAAGTGCTCAATGTGCAAAAATTGCAAGAGATCCTACCATCTTTTTCTGCTCGGCCCTTGAAACAGGGACTAGAAGAAGTGGTCCAATGGTTCCAGAACAAAGAACCTCAATGTAAAGCAGCTTTACATTTGTGATGAACAGAGGATACACCACTCCTTTTCGAGGAAAATATCTCATCCGCAATCCGCTTGCAAATGGCGTAATTACCCTCGTTGACGCATGCCTCTGGCTTTGGCGCCTCGGCACTAAACGCCATGGGAATATCCCCCTCCCTCAAAAAATCCTCATCAGCAATATCTCCCAGTTAGGAGACGTCATCATGATGACATCTCTATTGCCTGCCTTAAAAAAGGCCCTGCCGGAAGTCAAGGTCGGGGTCATTGTGGGCAGTTGGGCTGAACAACTGGTGCATGGCCATTCTCTGATTGATCATGTTCATTTCCTCGACCATTGGAAAGTCGCTCGCTCTTCTCTCAGTCGTTGGGACAAAATCAAGCGCTATAGAGATATGCGTCTCACAGCGCTGAAAGAAATCCAAGATGTTCACTATGATTGCGCCCTGGAATGCTGCTATTATTTCCCGAATACGATCCGGCTCATCGATCGAGCTAAGATCCCCGTGCGCATTGGCTTTACATCGGGGGGATTTGGCCCTCTCTTAACCCACCCCGTCCAATGGACGAATCGCCTGCAATCCGCAGCTCACCATTTTGCAGATTTGCTTTCTTTGATTACACCCATCGACAGAACTTTTTTAAAGCCCACTTTACCCCTGATTTCTTGCTCCTCGATTCTCCCTCCCAAAACCTATCTTGTCATTCACATGGGATCCGGGAATCCAATCAAAGAATGGCCGACAGAACATTGGCATTTGCTATGTCAGAAACTCACTGCTGATGGCCATACATTGGCCTTTACCGGAAAAGGGGAAAAGGAGGCCCATGCCATCCATTCTGTGATTCAGGATCTACCCCGCTGCATCAATCTCTGCGATCGTCTATCTTGGGAAGAGTTCATTGCTTTAATCAAAGAAGCAAAATTGCTCATAGGAGTCGATACAGGCCCCGGACACATCGCTGCGGCCACCGCAACCCCATCCGTGCTTATTTATAGTGGAATCAACCCCATTCAACACTGGAGCCCTTTTAGCCCCACAGCGCACATTCTAATGCACCCCATGCCCTGCTATCCTTGCTATAAAATGAATGGATGCACAGCGATGGAATGCGTCCGAAATGTCAGCGTTGAGACAATGTACCAGAAGATACGATCTCTTCTTTAATCTTTTGCCAATCTGGCTCAAAGAACACCGATCGATCATCAATGCTTAAATCATATCTCGGCTTTCCCATGTAAAGCTCATGGTATTTAACGCCCCAGCCCTCTAGCTGTTTGCATGTAAAGCCATATCCCTTTTTATAAACTTCGATCGGATTGTTTTGACACCGTCCCATGAAACGAGCGGTGTGAATCACAATCTTGTAGCCGCGATCATACAAATCATTGACTAATGCAATGGCTTCCCGATTGGGTTTTGCCTCTGCATAATCTCGCTCTACTTGCGAACAAAGAACTCCATCTAAATCAAAACAAATGGTTTTCATATCAGACAATCAATGGATTTTCTTTCTTGATTTCAACGCTTTCTCGAGACTTGATTGTTTTGATCACATTCGTCGTGGAATATCCATCGACGAAGGGGAAAATTTTGATCTGAATCAAGTCGGGGATTTCATCTCGTTTTCTGACATCCTCGGCTGTCCATTCTCCGCCTTTTACGACAATATCAGGATGCAGTGATTGAATGAGCGTAGAGGGCCGAATATCATCGAAGACAACCACTTCATCGACATATTGAATCGATTGCAAAATCGCTTTTCGATCGTTTTCGCAATTGATCGGGCGCCCTTCTCCTTTGAGAAGTTTGGTGACCCGATCTGAATTAATTCCGACAATCAATTTATGCCCTAAAGACTTCGCAAATCGGAGGAGATTGATGTGTCCTGAATGGAGAATGTCGAAAATTCCATTGGTGAACACGAGTTTTTCTTCTCTTGTGACTTGTAATTTTTCTACACGGCGCACATGGCGATATTCGCCGAATTTTTCATGAATCCACGCTTTTACAATCTCCAAATTAGTCGCCTCATTATTGAGCCAAGCGCCTAAACACAAAACATTTGCATCATTGTGTTCTCTCGATTTATGAGCGGACAGGAGATTATGAGCTAAGGCCGCTCTGACTTTATCAAAGCGATTGACTGCAATGCTCATTCCAATTCCCGTTCCGCAAATCAAGATCCCAAATTCAGCATCTCCCTCGGAAAGAATCGATCCAAGTTGATATGCATGATCGACATAATCAACCGATTTTCCCTCTTGATAAGGCCCTAAATCAATGCAATGAAATCCCTCTTCTATGAGCGTCTTTTTTACAGCTTTTTTTAACTGGATTCCATTGTGATCAGAGCTAAGAACAATCATTTTTTTCATCATCGACAGAATGATCTTGCCCCTATTTTTTTTCAAATAAGAAACTTTTTCGCTTCCGCAATGACCTGCTCCGGAGAAATACTCTTGAGACATTCATTGCTCCGGCAATTTGCATAGAGCTTCCCTGTATAGCAGGGACGGCAGGCGAGATGTTCTCCTCCCCAGAGAACGCGGATCTTTTCGTCTGCTCCGATCTTCTCTTGCGGAATGGTCGGCCCAAACAAAGCAATCGCAGCGCACTTGGCTAATTTTGCAAGATGAATGGGCCCGCTATCGTGCGTGATGAGGAGCGAGCTTTTTTGGAGTAGGGCCACAAAGTCGAGAAGACTTAAGTTGCCCAACAGAAACCGAACGTTTGTTATGTCAAAATAAGAGCGCACCCACTCATCCGATGTAGTGCCTGTGATTAAGATAACAGCCTCTTTAGAAAGAGCCTTAGCCACTTTTGCATAATGCTCAATCGGCCATCTGCGCACCCCGTCATCGGAAAGAATATTCTTGGCCCCTCCAGGAGCTAAAACAATGAGCGGGCTCCCCATTTCTTGGCTCGGGACAACTCGCAGCGCAGGAAATTCCAATTTTCTAGAAATCGCCCCCTCTTCTCGATCGAGCAAGCGAATGCATTCCTGCGCATGATAGCGACCCGGAACTGGATGCGTCCCTTTTTGCCAATGCCTTTTATCTCGGCAAAGGATCGGTAAACTTAGCAGTCGGTACCGCGGATCTGCGTGGATTGTCAGGCTTAAGTCAAATGAGCGGCCTGCTAGTTGCCTCCAAACGCCAAGCAAGGCCGCCGCTTTCGACAGAAAAGACCCGGAGAGCAACTTCCGTTCATCGACTTCGATCAGCTCATTAACCAAGCCCGTAGCTTGAATTAGGGGCATTACCTGTGAACCGCCAACCCAAGTAATGTAAGCCTCTGGATATTTTTTTCGCAAAGCGGGGAGAAGAGGCATTGCCATCACAACATCGCCAATAGCAGCGATCTTAACTACGAGAATCCGTGTCAAAAAAGGCCTCCAGGATTTACTATTGCACTTTGACTATGGGGAATCTGTGAAAATGTGGCAACGATTACGAAATCAAAAGGACATCATGACAACTTCCGATATTGCGATCATTGGAGCGGGAATTGTAGGTCTTGCCACTGCGTATCAACTCCTTCGCCTCCGACCCCATCTCAAGCTCACCATTTTAGAAAAAGAAAGTGGCCCCGGACGCCATCAAACAGGACACAATAGCGGAGTTGTCCACAGCGGAATCTATTATAAACCAGGCTCACTCAAAGCCAAAAATTGCATAGCCGGGAGAAAAGAACTCCTTGCGTTCTTGCAAGAACACAACATTCCCCATCGACAGATTCATAAAGTCATCGTCGCAAAGGAGGCTTCGGAACTTCCTCGCCTCGAAGAATTATTTCAGCGTGGGATGGCCAATGGCGTGGAAAATATTGAGCTGATCGCCGCCGCTCGACTTCGCGAAATCGAACCCCACGTCGCCGGCCTAAAAGCGATCTATCTTCCCCGCTGCTTCATCGTCGATTATCGCAAAGTCGCTGAAGTATTGTGCCAAACAATCCAGCAAATGGGAGTCAACATTGTATTTCAACAAACCGTCAACGCGTGGGTACCTACGACAGAAGGTCTGTTAATCCGAACGCAAAATGAAGAATACCGAACCGGGCAACTTATCAATTGCGGCGGCTTATTTTCGGATCGGCTAGCCAAAAACGATTCTGAAATCTCGCACCAAATTTTCCCCTTTCGCGGAGAATACTACACCCTCTCTCCTCAAGCGCAAACGCTCGTTCAAGGACTTATTTATCCCGTTCCCGATCCTCGTTTTCCATTCCTCGGCGTCCATCTCACGCCAATGATGAACGGCAAAGTAGAAGCAGGACCGAATGCA
>Ga0209542_10018127_pt1 | contig 11430 bp, 14 predicted proteins | sample RifCSPhighO2_01_FD_184028 | JGI IMG/M metagenome (GOLD analysis project Ga0209542, IMG submission 184028) | Soil microbial communities from Rifle, Colorado - Rifle CSP2_plank highO2_0.1 (SPAdes) (version 2) | ecosystem: Environmental > Terrestrial > Deep subsurface > Rock core/Sediment ...
CAATCAAAAAGCGATATTAGATACGAATCAATATCGCGCTGGTCAATGTCGTAGAAATATTTGCTCTGGTCATGAAGTTTCCCGGCCAGGTTTCTGCCCACAAACCTCCAGTGCCAGGGCTCGTAAATATAGTAGCCGTTGCTTTCGGGATAAGACAATATAAACCCGTATTTATAGGCATTATCCGCAAGCCATTTATATGTTTCGGTTTTATCAAAACCCAAAAACGTCCCTCCCACTTTTGCGTCCGTAAAATCCACGGCAGTGCCAAGCTGGTGCTCCGAATATCCCTGATCTGCCGAGAAGCTGTTCGCGCCCCTGCCGTAGGTTACCGCATAAGACGACTTCACTCCGGCTTGCTCGCTGAAAGACCGGTGCGCGGAAAGTATTTGGATATCAATACCCGTTGACGACGCGTCTTGTAGTAAGTTTTTGAGAAATTGGAAAGCTTCTGTCAAAAAATACTGCTCCTTTTCTTGGTTATAAATGTGTTGGGAATCTATTTGTGTGAGACTCTTTGGCTTGTAGTTCTCGTTCAAGAAATACACCTTGGAATATTTTTTAAGAAGCTCCGGGTCTGTCTGGCTTAGTTTCTGAAGCGTCCCAACATTGCTCTGGACATCCTGAACTGCCGACTGAAGCGTATCCACCATGCTCCTTTCGTTCGCAAGCTGCTGCATGAGACTGTCGCGCTCCGCAGTCGTAGAGGCGAGATTTTCCGTGAGCTCCCCGATGGTATTTTTCATGTCTTCAGCAGCTGAAGCAAATCCAGCCATGGTCTCCGAGAGTTTATCCTGAAGGGCCGATTTCTCTTGCGTAAGAGAATAACCAGCGTACGCCAAGAACCCGCCGGTAATTAAAGCGGCCGCAAGCGATACGGCAAGAAGATGCAATCTGTCTCTAAGCCAAAATTTCATCGTGTGTATACTATTACTATAACACAGTGAAGCTCCAAATCCCGCACTAACTTTTCGCGATATCAGGTGGAACACCCGCACGCCTTTTGCAATTAAGATTACGGCCAAACATTGTGATGACAGCTAAATCGCCTAACGGCTCTGATTTTTGTCTTAACATAATTTTTGCGACAAAAGGTACGGGGTTATTTATTTCTGTCTTCAGGAATACCTTCAGAGAAATAAATAAAAAACGCCCAGACAGATCACTGTCTAAGCGTCGGGGAAGCGCCCCATCAGCAACCACCAGCTGATATCTCCGATTTTGACGTATAATTTTTCGGCAATATCTATAATCTCGACGGACGGATAGACTCCGCCAATCTCCAGCCCGAAAATTTTGAGCATGGCGATGTCCTCTTTCGCCAAAGTATTTTTACACAACTCCCCAAGCGTTCTAATGAGACCCCTTTTTGAATCGCGGGCCATCCCTTCGCTATAGACACTCTCTTCGCGTTGCTTAAGGCATCCGGCGTTACAAATAATATCAAGACCCCGTACAACACGTATGGCGTTTTGGCTCAGAAACACATAACCCAGCGTTCTCCGGGCCATACTCCGTGTTTCTGCCGGATAGTTCATGCACAAACGGCAAAATTCGCTTATGGCGTCTTCCGCACTGCATTGATGGACTTTAATTAACGCAACAACTTCATAAATCGGGCCCAAATGATGCCCCCGCAGTTCAATAATCTTCCCCTCCGCCCTCTTTTTGTCCGGCACCCCAATACTCCATTTTGAAATTTTTTGGTAACTAAAATAAGTTAAAAATATAAATTGTCGGAAATCAAGACCTTCTCAGAGCGTAACCATTGCCACACTCAAACGTTTTAAATGGTGATCCCTCACTCTTCAAAGATTTTGACGTTAATCAACCCCAAACCATGCGAATCCAAACAACTGCGCAATACAAAGTTTATAACAACGCCCCTTTGTCGCGAAGCGACTTATCTTTGAAAAGTGAGGGATGAGAAATGCCGGGAAAGTTGCATTTACCGTTATAATCATCTTAACCATGGCACTGCCAATGGATATTTTTGCGGCAACAGCGGCTAAATCTCCTTTTTATTACGCTGGCTGGATTCCTTTCTGGAAAAAGCAAGCCGGGGCGATGGACGCGGCGCTTAACCTCAATAAGTTTCAGGAAGTCAGTCCATTTTCATATGAAGTAAACGCAAACGGCACGCTCAAAGACGTCCTTAAAATTAACGAGGGTTTTTGGCCCACATGGCTCTTGGCCGCGAAAGATATGAAGATAAAAGTCATACCCACTATCGCTTGGTTTGACGGAAAGGGAATTCACGCTCTCTTATCCAATAAAACAAAACGTGTGGCGCACGAAAACCTTATAGCCAAACTCGTTAAGGACAATAAGTTCGATGGAATTGACATTGACTATGAAGCTAAACTAGCCGAAACAAATCCGTATTTCGCGACTTTTATTTACGGTCTTGCCATACGCCTTCATCCGATGGGCAAAAAGTTATCGTGCACGATAGAGCCACGGATGCCGGCCACTTCACGCTATTCATATACCGGAACACCTGACGATTTTGAATACGCGAACGACTATGTGGCGTTAAATAAATATTGTGACGAGGTACGTGTAATGGCTTACGACCAGGGCGTAATAGACGTAAAGCTGGACGCCGCGAAAGGCAACGGCCAATTGTACGCTCCGGTTGCCGATCCGGTATGGGCGGAAAAGGTTCTCACGGAAGCTATGAAAACCATAAGTCCCCAAAAAATAATGCTGGGTATCCCAACTTACGGCTACGAGTACCAGGTAACTTGGGCCAACGGTCGCACAACCTATGAACGCTTGAGAAGCCATACTTTCTTCCAAGCAATGGGCCGCTCCGATTCTCGCGGTGTAGCGCCCACTAGAAACAACGCGGGAGAATTAAGCTTCACCTACGCAACCAGCACTTTCGTTTCGGACGTTTCCAAATCCCTGACTTGGTATGTTTCCTCAACCATTCCCGCCGCAGTCGCCTCTGCGGCCGCTAACGGCATGACGACACGTTATGTGTCTTTTAGCGATGCCGAATCGGCGTCGCGGATGATAGTGCTCGCGAAAAAACTGAGTTTGCGCGGAGTCGTATTCTTCAAGTGGGACGGTGACCAGGATCCATTGCTCTGGGAGATGATGAAGTAAAAAAGCCCGCGGTGCGGGCTTAGTCCGTTTCCGATTTTGACCGGACTTTTTTTGATAAATACAGGAAAAAAGTAATTAACGCGTAAATCGCCGCGGAATAAATAACCAGAAAAAATATTCCCGCTGTTAAGCCAAAGCCGGATTTCAAAAGTCCGCCCACTGAAAAATAAACACTCTCGTACGGCCAGGAGGGAAGGTCGATCGCCCGCCCTCCACCTCCAAAAGATTCGCCTATTGGCGTAGGTAAAAAATAAGACACCGTAAGTGAAATTACCAGCTTAACAAGGCACGTCGTCCATTTGTTCATATAAGTTAAGTCTGTCACGTCAACTTGTCCGCAAACCCGGTGACGACTTATAAAACAAAAACAAAAGAACGCCCGCAAAAGCCGCTACAGCGGCTCCAAAATAAAACGGCACTTGCGGCCCGAATTTATCCCAAAGAAACCCCGCGAAGAAGCTCGCGGGCAATGTAGCAACCCCCACAGCCATGCCGTAGATGCCAAAAGCCCTCCCGCGGTGCTCAAACCCCACGATATCGGCCAAAAGCGCCTTAGCAACGCCTTCGCTTGTGGCGTAATAAATCCCATAAGTGGCATACAAAACCCACACCCACGCGGCGCCGGAAGCGAGCCCGAATCCCATATAAACCGCGGCGTAAGCAAACCAGCCGATTAAAAGCGTTGGCACTCTTCCGATTTTATCCGAGAGCGAACCGAACGGCACAGCACCCGCCGCGTACACAAGATTGAAAAGCGCTATCACAAGCGGTATTTCCAAAAGCGTAGCCCCCAGATTTCTCGCCCTCAAAATTAAGAAGGCATCCGAGGAGTTGCCAAGCGTAAAAATAACAACAATGGCAAGAAAAAGATAAAAAGAAGCGGGAAGTTTCCCGTTAACCGTGGAAGTTTTTTCCGCCAGTTGTTCCGTTCCTGGAATTTCCCTGACCTTAAATACAAGCACAACCAAAGTTATAAGAAGCGGAACCGCCGAAAAGAGCAAAATAGTGTGGTATAAAGAAACGCTGTCTTTCAATAAATAGAGCAGAGCGAAAAGAATCAGGGGGCCCACAACCGAACCCAGGGTATCCAACATCCTTGCAATGCCGAAACTTTTTCCGCGGACTTTTTTCTCGGCCGAACCGGCAATAAGAACATCTTTGGGAGGGTCTTTAATCCCCTTCCCCGCGCCGTCAAAAAACCGCAGAACAAAAACCGGCGCAACCGAAGATACGAGAACGAGAAGCGGCCGGCTTATCATAGACAAAAAATACCCCGCGAAAATAAGCGGTTTTTGTTTCCGGAATTTATCAGATAAAAATCCGGAGGCAACCCTGGAAACATTTACACCAGCGGTCACAATGCCTTCGGCGATACCCACGAGAGTTTTATCAAAACCAAGAACTGCCGTTAGATATATCGGCAAAATGGGCGCGAAAACATCCTGGCTTATGCCGCCAAAAAAACTCAAAAGGCCGACGTAAAATACATTTTTGCTACGCGGTGCGTTCCCATTTTCCATATCCATTTATTATATAGGAACCGGCCAAACACGTCGAAACCGCAAAAATCTGCATCACAACCCATTAACATACCCCCTCGTCTTCTGCCCGAAGTATCCGGCATGAGGTTCTATTCCTGCGCTTTCCTGGAACTCCATGAGGGCTCTTTGGGTATTACTGTTGCGCACTTGGATTATTTGCAGTGGTTCCAAAATTGTCATTGGGATCTTTATGTGTTGTATACGTGGGTAATTGTAGCATAATTTATAAAAAATTTTTACATACCAAAATAAAAATGCTAGCATTACCCACAGTAACAATAAAATTTCAAAAATGGGAGCGCGGAGTGCCAAAGAAAACAAGACTCTATGATATCCCGCTAAGAAATTACCCAAGCCAACGGGGCGACACATTTAGAAGTCTGCAAGTTTTTAAATGCTGGGTGTGTAACGCGCTTACCAACAAAGTAGTCATGGGCGGCTATCCCGGGTACGGCGTGAGAGCAATTTGCCCAAACAGCTCCGAATATATAAAAAGACTACACGAAAAAGACGTAAAAAAACGATCTGGAGGGAAATCCCGATATGAATTTACGGCGTCCGGTAACAAACACGCGCTCTTTCAAACCGGGCAGTAACTGTAAACATTATTAGGATATCAAAAGCCCGCGACATGGTCGCGGGCTTTATTCGTGCGTCCAAGACTACATTGATGCCTGACTCCCGCACGTTTTGCAGTAACTTTTGTGCGTCGCTAACGTGTAAAACGCCGAAGCGCCAATCAAAACATAAACCAGAGTATCCACGCCCGGCATTGAACCAAATACCACTCTCACAAGATTATATCCGAAAGCAAAGAGAAGCCAGTTCAGGCCCCCTATCCAAAGAAGGATATAAGCAACCATGTGCAATGCTTTCATATTGAAAATAAAGAACAAATTATACGACCTTTGACTTCATATTGTGATAACATATCCGCTTATTATACCACCCTATTCGTCCATTCGCGCGAATTAGAGAAGTAACAACTTATTTTTCAACAACAACAGCCCCCTTCATCATCGGGTGGATCCTGCAATGGTAATCTACGGAACCGGCGCTTGTAAAAGCAAAACTGAATGATTGTCCCGAAGAAAGCGTCGCGGAATTAAGAAACGTGCCCGAATCGGAAGTAACCGTGTGAGGAGCGGTATCGTTGTTAATCCACGTTACTTTTGTGCCTGTTTTTACGGTTAAAGTCCCCGGACTGAAAGCGAAGTTTTTTATATCAACCGTAACAGCTGACGGTGCGGGAGCCGGGGCCGGCGCAGGAACCGGTGCGGGAGAAACTACAGCAGGGGTAGGAGCGGATGTAACTGGCGCAGCCGGTGTTTCAGCTGTGGGCGTAGAAGCATACGGCGCGTAGCCGGAACCACTAAAGAATAGGAAAGCCCCAATGCCAAGAACCACCGCCACCGCAAGAATTATAATCGTTGTTTTCATTTTGTAATGTTTATAATTTTATATTTATAATATTCGTCTTTTAATGTCGCTTTACGATGAATTTGCCTGGCTTTTCTCCACCTGCCAGGGGGAGAAAGTTTTTGTCCGCTTGCACTAAAAATTATTCTATCTTTGTCTTTTTTCTAAGTCGGTATAAACCAAAAAACGAAACAGCTAAAATTAGAGGTTGGGCGAACAAAGTTCCCTTAAGAGAAGCGGACTTGTAGCTATTCAGTCTCTGCGGCCAAAGATTGGGATTCTCCACTGCCGCCATAGACATTCCGCCAAGAGCAGATATAAAAACAAAACATATTATAAAAGCAATTATAAACCAAAAACAATAAATGATAAGCCATCGTAAAAAAGTACTTTTCACTACCCGGTCAGCAAGATAAGCAAGAAACATCAGAGGTATCGGGAAAAGCACAATTCCAATTTCATAAAACCCCAGTGTAAACTCACCCATCGTAAACATTATGAGGCCGCCCCAACCGAAGAAAAGGACAACGGGAACCCACCAAAGAATTAAGGCCCCAAACGCATTCCATGAATATTCAATAAAAGAATTACCCGATATCAAAAATTTCATTTGTTACATAATATTATACCACTTCAACGCCATCAAGCTTTTTCAATATAAATTTACCTGAATAATATCCCCAGATAAAACGCGAAGGCGTGGACAGTGCCAAAAACAATGCCGGTTCCCAGAAGCCCCATTCCCAAAAATGTGAGGCCCGCCAAAGTAATCCCGAAGGGATAGTAATTAAATACCGCAGGGAGAACGTTGTAATACAGGCCCCTCATTGACCTCTATCCACTTTAGGCTTAATTTATAGGCAGTTGATTTAAATACCACAAATTATACCATTCAACCGGAGCGCGGGGGTTGTGGCCATGTCAAACGTGAGCGGCAAAGACGGCGCAAAACCTTTGTTCGGGTGCTATTGGAAGAATTCCCGCGGAGAGACTGACGGCTGGGGGTTTCAGATCCTGGATAACAAAGTAGTATGGACATATAACGCACTTTTTGATGCCCGCGAACATGAAAGCAGCAGCGGCTATGCCGAATTCGGACGTGAGGAGTTTAAGAATCTTCTGAAGGAATATTTCCAAAGTGGTTTTGCCCGGTATAAAGAAAACGGCGGCCATGAGGTAACGCTCAAAAAGTCGCCCGATGGAACCGAAGTAAGGGTCTATCCATCTTACGGAACCGGAGTCTCGTCGCTTATAGCGGTTCTCTCGCCCGATATTCTAAAGCTATTTTAACAAAGGCATCAGCCAAAAACCGCCCCGTACTTGTCACGGGGCAGTTTTTTTTGTATAGTAATCTATAGTATTATAATATTATGAAAAAAGGTCTTTATGAGAGGGGCGCCGAAATGCCCGATACCCAAAAGGAAAAGGGCCATTATGCACGGTATCAGGAACTGGGAGGTATTATCAACAAAAAGGACTGCGAAAGTGCTCTTGTAAGATCCATGGAAACGATTACGGTAAACGACATGGCCATGGGGAAGGTAGAAGATATAGCGAAATTCGCCGGGATTGAGTTGCATAACACAAAAGACGCTATTGACCCCAGAGTGAAGCTCTACGCGGTACTGCGCAGCGACATTAAGTCCAAAAAAGAAGCCGAGTACCATCATAGTGATATGAGTGACCAACGTTTATTCGCCGAAGCATTGCGAATGCTTGGAGATGCCGAATCGCTAGAGAGGTTGATCCACGCGTATCCTAATATCGATTTTGAATAAAACCGCGAGATGAAAGAGGAAATACCGCATACGTATGCGGTATTTTTAAGTTCACGGATAAACAAAAGTGATGGCGTAACGTATCCTATATCGTTTTTTATTAAAACAGAAACATATTTGCGTATTCCTAATTTTGCAAAATGGAAGCCGTAACTTCATTTAACTCAATTTTCTTCTCGTTAAGATATCATTCCCGGGTTAGGGCGTCTATCCCTAGGTATAAAAATAACCCGCATATATGCGAGTTATTTTTTGGGCTCCGCGCGCTTCACGCATTTCTAACCGCCATTTGGCAGATTCCCGGCAACATTTCGCCGTTCAAGATAGTCAACTACTGGTAAAATTCTTTACCCTGAGCCTGCTTGCGGTAAGCCTGTCGAATCAGTCGAGGAGCCGGCAACATTCTTGCCCGCGCGCCTTGGTATAGCTTCGGCGACGCCAGGTCCGTAGCCTTACTGCGTCCATCCGAAGTCCCTGGTGAAGAAGGGACCACTCTTTGCTCCATAGCATAAAACAAAAATCGCCCTGAGTATTATCGAGGGGCGATTTTTGTTTTTATGACGCTTCTCTGCGCTTTATTACTTGCAGAACCCGTTCGTTGGAGTTGCGCCGTCCCATGTCAATCCTTCGGCAGTTACATTGGTAACTGCGGTCGCATAGCATCCCGACGGCGCGTTTTTGAGCTCAAACGTTACGGTACCGGCAGTTCCCGTAGTTCCTGTGCCATTCCAAAATGTTCCCGAGTCGTTGTTTAAGGTAATTGAAACCGAAGCGTTCGCCACCGGATTCCCAAGGTCGTCCACCACGGTGACCGTGGTTGAAAGATGTTTATCGTTATTTTTGCCGCCTGACGTACTGTAACCAATAGAAGCAACACTGGCAGTGTTCACTTCAACCGGCGCCGGTCCTACCGAGAATGTTGCTGAACCAATTCCGGAAACACCCCTTGTGTCAGTGACAGTTGTCTCAACTGTGTATGTTCCGTCCACAAGACCCGAGATGTCCAAACTTCCCGTATAGGTTCCGAGGGTTGCGGTTTCGCTGAAGGTTATAGTTGTAGAAGTACCATTGAGCGTAGAAGCAAATGCCCACGCGTCAAGACCGCTTATGGCATTACCGTTTTCATCAGTAACTGCTGTAGTAAGAGTTGCGGTTGTGTCTGTACCGCTTACATAGTTGGCCTTGTCTGTGCTCAAAACAACAGTGACTGCCGGTGCGGGTGGTTCAACCGGTCCTACAGCCGCGACTGCCGCGGCCGCGCTTACAAGGCCCCAGCCATATTTGTTGTCCCTCCCGGTATCACCCAAATCTTCGGCAGTATCATTCAGAACTTGGCGCACTTCGTCATTAATCAATCCGTTGCCATTGGCATCGGCAATGCCTGCCGCGATAACTAACGCCGCCGCTCCCGCGACATGCGGAGAAGCCATTGAAGTGCCGTTGAATTCAACATAACCTCCACCAAGCTGGGTAGAGTTAATGGAAACACCGGGTGCTGAAAGCTCTACTGCCGGACCGGTGCTGGAAAAACACGGCCGAGAACCACTCTGGTTAGTTGCCGCAACGGCGATAACCGAATCGTACCGTGCTGGATATCCGACGGTATTGTTATTACCCTTGCAATTTCCTGAATTGCCAGCCGCCGCAACGTGTAAAATCCCCGCAGCTGCAGAGTTATCAAAAGCCGCTTTTACGGTACTGCCGGGATCCGATCCTGCTCCGTAGCTGTTATTTGTTACTTGAATGCCGTTATCCACTGCCCACTGGAGTGCCGCAATAACATTACTGAACGAACCGCTTCCGCTTGAGTTCAGCACCTTAAGGCCATATAAACTTGCCGCCGGCGCCACTCCGACAACTCCGACTCCGTTTTTAATAGCAGCTACCGTACCGGCCACATGCGTACCATGGCCGTTGTCATCCATAGGATCAGAATCGTTATTTACAAAATCATATCCACCCACAAAATTCGCACTCAAGTCCGGATGAGTGTAGTCAATACCGGAATCAATAATGGCTACTCTCACTCCTGTTCCGATATTACCGCTATCGTGAACCGTCCCGGAGCCAATCCTTTTTACGCCCCAGGTATTATCCAGTTCCGCGTCAATAGCATACACGGTCCCATCCGCCTCAACATAAGCAACCCGAGGATTATTTAAAAGTCCCTTGACCGCCGCTTCTGGCACACTGGCCGCGATAGCCGGCACCAGATGATAGCTATAAGAAATCTCGCCGCCAAAAGCGCGCACAAGCGCCTGTTCAGAGGCACCCGGTGTTTGGGTGAAACCGATAAACACATTAACTCTCGAGGAAGCATGGGCGGTTTGCGGAGCAAGAGAACTTGCCCCCGCCACTCCCACCAAAAGAGCCACGACCGCGAATACTGCCACTGGCTTACTTATTTTTGTTTGTATGTTCATAATATTATAAGCATAGCAAACTTTTTTAACAAAAAGCAACCCCTGGCCTATCCGTTGCGCCTTCGCATGGCTTCGGCGGAGCAAGGTAGGTTTGTACCCCGTATGCCGAAACTGACCGAATTTCCAAAGCTAGGCACATTTTAGAACTATGACAAAAGTGTACTAAATCTGAAATGTGCAGGAATCACGCCGCACGATTTACGGAAATAGAACCAATTTTACACCAATAATAAAGAGGAAGGCAGCTACCACCGTACGGAATTTATTTTGCGGTATTTTGTCCACAACCCCTTTCGCGATCTGCGCTCCCACAAATGAGACCGGGATAAGCAGAAGCAATCCATACCAAAGTTCTCTTGGAAGCGTTGCGCCACCGGTGAAATAAGCAATGATACGGGTTGAATCAACCATAATCCCGATTGCTCCGGCCGTAGCGATATATACCGCTTTCGGTAAATCAAACGCCGACAAAAACATACTGCGGATTGCTCCGCCAATGCCGAACATACCGGCAAAAAATCCCGATAACGCGCCGCCGGAGAGAGCCGTCATGTTTCCGGCCGGAACTTTAAATTTGGCCTGCCCACCGAAGCCTTGGCGTAGGCGGGAAGCGACGGAACGAATACGCGATATGGCATTTTCACGCCAACGGTATTTAGAAAGGCAAACCTCGGTTAACCGAGGTTTGCTTTTCTACCATTTTTATTCTTTTGAATCTGGAGATTCTTGCGGCTGTTGGATCTCTGGCGCAGTTTCTCCGTTCGCGGGAGCGGCTTCTTCACTCATCGGAACATTACAATTCGGACAGTTGCCCATCTGTTCTGACGTCTGACCGCACTTTGGACATTTGTAAGTCATAATTTTATTTCAAAAAATTATAAATTTCATTACGCCGCGACTTACGACTATCGTCACAACTTTTTATAGAGTATCATCCGGCTTTATGTTAAGCAAGACCGATAGAGTTTGAGATGATCCAAAACCAAACGCGGGAATAAAAAATTCTCCAAAACGGTTTTTCTCGCCGAATTTCCCATCATTCTTCTTTCCGCCGGACGGGATAAGAGAAAAACGATTTTTTGAGCCATTTCTTCGGGGGACTTCACGATAAAGCCGTTTTTGCCGTTCCGGATTTGTTTTCTGATTCCCAAAGCC
>Ga0209542_10018128_pt1 | contig 11430 bp, 11 predicted proteins | sample RifCSPhighO2_01_FD_184028 | JGI IMG/M metagenome (GOLD analysis project Ga0209542, IMG submission 184028) | Soil microbial communities from Rifle, Colorado - Rifle CSP2_plank highO2_0.1 (SPAdes) (version 2) | ecosystem: Environmental > Terrestrial > Deep subsurface > Rock core/Sediment ...
AATTCAAATCCAGATCCCTTTAACAGTGCAAAGCAATAGGCTGGTTGTTGGGATATGAGTGTCCTATCCGCCACAATCCAGCAACAAGTTGAGGACAGCTTGGTCAAAGACGGGCTTTTAACTTCAGAAAAACTCAAGGATTTGAAGGAAAAGGCAGAAAAGGATGACACGCCGCTACTAAGCTTGCTGGTTAACAGTGGATCCATTAATGATGAGGCGCTTACTCATGCAATTGCACGGGCAACTAAAGTCCCCTATGTTAACCTCAGCGGTGCCACTATTGAACCTGACGTGTTAGAGTTGCTACCACAGGAGACGGCCGAACGCTACATGGCTGTACCGCTTGGTGAAATGCAGCACCGTCTAGTAGTAGCTATGCTCGATGCCGACAATGTACAGGCAGTTGATTTTTTGGCCAATAAAATTGGTCGCCCCCTTAAAGTATATGCGGCCAGCGAGACTGGCATTAAGCATGTTTTGCAACAATATAATGGTCAACTTGGTAGCGAAGTAAGCGGCGTGCTAGAAAAGGCAGGCATAGAGGTAGAGAACGCCGATGCCAGCAGCAAAGAGATGATAAGCAGTGGTAACGCCATTAAGACCATTGTGCAAGATTCGCCTATTAGTAAGGCCTTATCAACAATCTTGGAGTATGCCGCTAAAAGTCGAGCTAGTGACATACATATAGAGCCGCTCGACAAGCAAGTTAAGATCAGAGCCAGGATTGATGGGGTACTACGTGAAATCATGAAGCTACCTAAATCTACTGAGGCACCGCTAGTATCACGAATAAAAATTTTATCCAATTTGAAGATTGACGAACACCGTATACCGCAAGACGGAGGATTTACTATTATGGTTGACAAAAGACCAATTGATTTGCGTATTGCCATTTCGCCAGTTGTCTGGGGAGAACAAGTAGTTATTCGTTTGTTGGACAAAAGTGGTACTAGCTTGCTCCTAGAGGATATGGGTTACCATGGCCGCGCGCTTAGGATGATCCGCGAAGGGCTCAAACGACCCAATGGCATGATCTTAACTAGTGGACCAACAGGTTCAGGTAAGTCAACCTCGATGTATGCTCTATTACAAGAGATCAAGAACGATGCCGTCAACATTGTCACGCTTGAGGATCCGGTTGAGTACAAAGTAGAGGGCATTAATCAGATACAGGTTAACGCTGATGTTGGACTGACTTTTGCTACAGGACTTCGTTCCATACTTCGCCAAGACCCCGACATTGTTATGGTAGGGGAGATTCGCGACAAAGAAACAGCCACCTTGGCAGTTCAGGCAGCCCTAACGGGTCATTTAGTATTCTCTACGTTGCACACCAATTCAGCTGCCGGTATTTTGCCTCGACTACTAGATATGGGTATTGAGCCTTTTTTGATTGCTTCAACTGTTCATACAGTCATTGGACAGAGGTTGGTTAGAAGAATTAGCGACAACAAGGAATCATACGAATCTGACAAGGCCGAGACTGAGGCCATTCACCAAACTCTAGGTAAGCTTTTGCCAGCCAATGATGACGACAAGAAGTCGGTTGGTGAAGATCTGGGTTATCAAGACTTGCCACTCAAAGGTCAAAACGCTTATACTTTGTACCGGGGACACGATATGCCCGATAGTCCGGGTGGCTACCATGGCCGTCTGGGCTTGTATGAGGTATTTGAGGTTACTGATAAGATACAGGACCTGATCCTTAAACGGGCTACTAGCTCTGAAATTCAGGGTGTTGCCCAGTCAGAACGTATGGTAACTATGCGCGAAGACGGCTATCTCAAAGCATTGGCCGGTTTTACTACACTGGCCGAAGTCAACAGGGTAGCAGCGTTTGACAGCGCTTAAAACTAGGGGAGTATAAGATGGCAGCACAAAATCTCAGAATAGAAGTATTACTCGAAGAAGTCGTTAAGAAAAAAGGCTCTGACCTTCACCTTCAAGTCGGCCTGGCACCAGTTATTCGAGTTGATGGTGTACTAGCACCAGTCAGCGGTGCGGCTGTACTGACAGAAGAATCTATAGAAGCTCTTATCTTCGCTATTCTTGATGAAGATCAGAAGCAGATATTGCTCAAAGACAAAGAGTTTGACTTTAGTTTTGCCTTTGGTGATCTAGGACGATTCCGTGTTAACGCTTTTCACGAACGCGGTAACATGGCCGCTGCTCTGCGCCTTATACCTAACGAAATACTAAGCATAGAACAGCTTGGTTTGCCCCCGATCATCAATAAATTTTCTGATTATCCGCGGGGACTGGTGCTGGTAACTGGCCCGACTGGTTCTGGCAAATCCACCACCTTAGCTGGACTGGTTGGCAGAATTAACAATGAGCGAGCAGCTCACATCATAACCATTGAAGATCCTATAGAGTACACTCACAAATCCAAAAAATCTATCGTAGTCCAGAGAGAAGTGCACTACGATACCTACTCCTTTAGCGCGGCATTACGCTCCAGCTTGCGTGAAGACCCGGATGTAGTATTGATTGGTGAGATGCGTGACCTTGAGACCATTAGTTCGGCTATTACCATTGCCGAAACCGGCCACTTGGTGCTGGCAACTCTGCACACCAACTCGGCTTCTCAAAGTATTGACCGTATGGTTGACGTTTTCCCGCCACACCAGCAACCACAAATTCGTGCCCAGCTGGCCAACATCTTGATGGCCATTTGCTCGCAGCGACTTATTCCCGCCATTGGCGGAGGACGAATTGCAGCGGCTGAGATCCTAATTGCTACTCCCGCCGTGAGGAACATTATCCGAGAGGGTAAAAGCCATCAGCTTGAAGCAGTCATTCAGACCGGTACCGAACACGGCATGCAATCTATGGACAAAACACTAGTGTCAATGATTCACAATGGCACAATCAGCTACGACGAAGCTCGCAATTATGCAGTTGATCTTGAGGAACTTGATCGAATGATGAGGAGCTAAGTCGTGACCAAGTCACTCCAAGTATCAATGTTCAAGTATCAATGTTCAGTGAATGCATTTAATGTCTTAAATAATTCAATGCATTGCATCATTGACTATTCATTGAGCAATGAGCATTGTCAATTGAGCATTGCTCCCGAAGGGAGCTTGCCATGCTGACCTACGAATACATTGCCCGTAATGCTCAAACTAAAGAGAAGATCAAAGCTGAAGTTCAGGCAGATAGTGTACAGGCCGCGGGGAGACTAATCCATGAGGAAGGACTGGCACCCATATCTATCAAGTTAAAAAGCGGCATTGGTAACCGTGGGTTCGTGGACAAGTATTTACACCGCATTAAGTCCAAAGACAAAGTGCTGTTTTCTCGCCAACTCTCGACCCTTATTAACGCTGGTTTGCCCTTGGTGCAGAGCCTTCGTAACGTAATGTCCCAGACCGAGAATAAATCACTTAAAGCCACAATTGGTTACATTATCAGCGATGTGGAGGGTGGCTCAACCTTTTCCGCTGCCCTTAACAAATATCCCACCATATTTAATCGAGTCTTTGTGAGTCTAGTGGCGGCTGGTGAAACGTCTGGAACCCTGGATGCGTCACTGGAGCGTTTGGCTAATCAGCAAGAGAAGGATGCTGAGATCCTTAGCAAGGTGCGAGGAGCCTTTATATACCCAGCAATTGTGCTGTTGGTCATGGTTGGCGTGGTGACCTTTATGTTGGTTAAGGTCTTACCTCAAGTTCAGACACTGTACGATGGCATTAAGGGAATTCAGCTGCCACTAGTTACGCGCATATTGTTGGCTATTTCTAACTTTGTGATCAAATTTTGGTGGATTATCATTGGGTTTTTCTTGTTTGGTGGCATCTCTACCACCCGGTGGGCAAGGACTATCGGTGGCAAAACCGTAATTGATAAAGTCAAAATGAGGGCCCAGCCGTTTGGACCGCTCTTTATGAAGCTTTACATGGCACGCTTTGCTCGTACCGGCCAAACCCTAGTGGCTAGCGGCGTGCCACTCATACAGATGCTAGAGATAACCGGCGATTCTGTTAATAATATTCATGTGGAACATTCTTTGGCCAAGGCCATAGAGAAGGTCAAAGGAGGTAAAGCATTATCTGATAGTTTGACAGGAGACCCTAACTTTCTGGAGCTAGTGCCCAACATGTTGCACATTGGCGAAGAATCGGGGGCAATTGAGGCTATGATGGGTAAAATAGCCGATTACTATGAAAAAGAAGTCGATAATCAAATTAGAAACATTTCGACACTTATTGAGCCAGTATTAATGGTCATGCTTGGACTAGTGGCATTTGTGATTGTGGCTGCCATATTATTACCAATCTATGGCCTGGCTGGCAAAACGATTATATAGTACTAGCGTAAGCAGATTTATTAATAGAAATTTACCACTAGACTTAATCATTTGTTAGTTGTACATAGGTTAAGTACCTCTGACCAGAAGCGATGATTACTCGATTTATCCACAGGCCATACAGATATAACAGGGATAGTAAGGTGTAGCAATTTGGCAAAGCCTCGCGAGGGGTTGCTTTTAACGTGTTATGACCGTATCATGTCAAACATAAGCATTTAATATATCAATCAATTAGGGGGGGCACCCAGAATGTTCAAAAAACTAAAACAACGCAGTGAAGGGTTCACGATCATAGAGGTCTTAATCGTGCTGGCCATTGCAGCACTTATTCTGCTGATTGTCTTCTTGGCAGTACCAGCCCTGCAGCGTAACTCTCGTAATACACAACGCAAGAATGACGTAGGGGCAATCTTGGCCGGATATAACGATTATATAACCAATAATAATGGTGCACTTCCTGTCACGCCGGTGGTATGTACCTCAAATCCTTACAAGTTTGTTGGTGGCGGTACATGTGCAGCTCCAACGGGCGGCGTAGCCAGTGAGTTTAACATGGGCTACTATACTGCAGGTCCTGACATAGTTGCAGGCGGACAATCAGCTTTGACGACAGACATTGCAAGAGTGGTGACTGGTGCCAAATGTGGTGCGAACGGTGCTACAGTACCCGGTTCTACGCGTCAAGTCGCAATTCAGTACATGTTTGAGCCAAACACCACTCTAACTGCAACTTGCACAGATAGTTAGTAACTAGATTAGTAGTTGGCAACCAGATAACAGGCTCCCAGAGAGCCTGTTATTTTGATGTTGATGTGGTAGGATAACTGGTAATGATTGTTGCTATCTTGATAGTTCTGGGGCTGGCTTTTGGGAGCTTTGTGAATGCCTTGGTTTGGAGGCTGCATGAACAAGAGGAGAGAGCAAAGAGCAAGGAGCAGAGACGGAAAAAGGGAAAAGCAAAGAATACAGCCAAACTCAGCTCTCACACCTCTGTCCTCAGCTCTAAAGACCTTTCAATATTGAAAGGTCGCTCTATGTGTCCCAGCTGCAAACATGGCTTGGCAGCCAAAGATCTGGTGCCGGTGCTCAGTTGGCTTACGCTAAGAGGCAAGTGCCGATATTGCCACAAACCAATCTCTATCCAATATCCCCTCGTAGAGCTCATAACTGCCACACTGTTTGTTATCTCCTATTTACTTTGGCCAGATGTAGCTCACGCGACTCTAGCAGCTTGCTTTGCAATCGGCAGGACTCCGGATGCACAAACCCTAACTTTTTTCGGCATTTGGCTGGTGTATATGGTTGGTTTCGTAGTCTTAGCTGTTTATGACCTCAAATGGTATCTGTTGCCCAACAAAATAGTCTATAGCTTGATAGGAGTGGCTGCTATACAGTCTTTTCTAACCGTATTTGTCTTTGGTGGTGGTATAGCCAACGCAAAACAAATTGCTCTGAGTTTTATTGTCGGCGGAGGTTTATTTTATTTGCTATATCAGATATCAAATGGCAAATGGATAGGAGGAGGAGATGTCAAGCTGGGTATGTTACTGGGTATTGTCTTGGCCGATCCTCAACTGGCATTGTTCATGATTTTTGTGGCATCACTACTGGGGTCATTGGTTACTTTGCCACTAATTGCGGTACACAAGCTTACCAAAACCACTCACATACCCTTTGGACCGTTTCTGATTGCGGGAGCTATAGTGGCAAGACTTTTTGGAGTAGCAATAATTGCTTGGTATAGGATCAAACTGCTCATTTAGTGCAGAGAGCAGAGGTGCTAGCGCAGAGTAAAACAAAGAGCACATGGTAAAGACCAATCATTGAAGTAAAATAAGTCAAATAGCGAGTTTTAAAGATATGATTGTGTGGCAAAAAGGCGTTGAGCTGACAACAGTAATCTATGAATTATGCCAACAATTACCTCCCAAGGAACAATATGGGCTTATCTCTCAAATGCAGCGTGCTGCAATAGCAATTCCTTCCAATATTGCCGAGGGGCATAGGCGCAATAATCGCAAAGAGTATTATCAATTTTGTGGAATTGCACTTGGTTCGGCGGCCGAACTCGAGACTCAACTTATAATTACTAGCAGTGTTTATCCTAAAATTAATGTCGAAAGGGCTACTGGCCTATGCATAGAAGCACAAAAGATGCTCAGTAGCCTTATTAGTAAACTAAAGTCTTAATCTTTGCTCTCTGCCCTAATTCCTCTGCTCTGGTAAGTGTTTAACACTTACCGCTTATGGTATACTTAAACCCATGAAAAGAGGGTTAAGAACCCGAGGGTTTACCGTAGTTGAGGTTACTATTGTTTTGACTGTAACCAGTGTGCTTTTGATTAGTGCACTGTTACTATTCTCGGGCAAACAACAGGATGTACAGTTTAATCAGGCAATCAATGATATTCAATCTCAACTAAACCAGGTTATTAACAATGTACAAACAGGCTATTACAGCAAAACCACCAGTTCGGACTTTAGTTGCACGGCCACGATATCTGGTCCGAATATTGATACTTCCGGTACTAGTGAGCAGGGGACCAATAGGGGCTGTATATTTATAGGCAGAGCTATACACTTTACCGATACCCCCAGTACTAAAGTCTATAATCTGGTAGGATTACGTAATAAGTGGGGTTCCGCCGATAATGTTACAAATCTTTTAGATGCTCAGCCAAGTGTCATGCCAGGGGGCAATATAGAAGATCGCACCCTGCAGGCTGGTCTGCACCCCACAAAAATGTTCTATAGCATTGACAACTCTCCACCAAGCATACCTACAGGAGTTGTGGCCTTTGTTAGTAATTTTGGACAAGCAACAGCTGGTGGCAGCACTACGGCCAAAATATATGCCATTGCCAATACATCACTAAACCCTGCTATCGATCCAGTACCTGAAATTGACAAAGACATCCCAACTATCGCGGTGAATTATATCAGCTCGACTACTAACGTGACTATCTGTTTTGACGGTGGGACTAGATTATTAGGGGTCCTAACTATAGGTAGCAATAATCGTCAATTGACTACTAAACTAGATTTTATAAATAAAAATCCACTACCACCTGGACCATTAGGTGTGGCATGCACATGAGATTACAGAATCACACACACCAACGAGGGTTCACTATAATCGAAATGATGATATCCACAGTAGTTTTTTCATTAATTCTGTTGTTGGTGACTTATGGAATTTTGCAGATTGGTCGGACATATACAAAAGGGGTTACCGAAACAAAGACTCAGCAAACAGCTCGTGCCGTTATGGATGCTATCACTCAGGATATACAGTTTTACAAGAGTGGTGTAGTGACAACTAATTCAGCTGGTGGTAAATACGTGGTTTGTGTTGGAAACAATCGCTACACTGCATTTTTAGGACAACAATTGATTGACAGTGCGCCAGACCATGCCTTACTGGTTGATTATGCACTAAGTGGTGGCTGTACTGGTGCACCTCAAAACCAAGCTGCGCCCTTTGAACCGTCAACAAACCCAGTTGAACTACTTGCTCCGTTAATGCGTGTGGCCAATTTATCCGTTACGCCCCGAAGCGCGGGACTATATGAAGTGCATGTGCGTGTAGTATATGGTGAGAATAACGTCTTGATAAATCCCACTGGTATTGATGCATCGTGTCAGGGTGGGCCAATCAATCAATTTTGTGCCGTGTCTGATCTACGAACCATAGTTCAAAAGAGAGTCAACTAAGCCACACGTATACACTATAATTATTATAAGCATGAAAAGATCAACCGATAATCACAACTCAAATCAAGCAGGCATGGTTTCCCTAATAGTAACAATGATTTTAATGGTTGTGATGTCATTGATTGTGCTTGGTTTTGCCCGGATTACTCGCCATGAACAGCGCCAAGCCCTTGATAGACAACTCAGTGCCCAAGCTTACTATGCGGCAGAGTCGGGTATCAATGATGCCGTAAGAGCTCTAACCAATAGTCCTTCGTATGAGGGCTACGATGTTGGTGGTGGCAATGATGGAGGTACTGGCAATAAAACTCACTGCGAGCCTGACCCTGCAGGTGGAGTTCCACCTAGCCCGCTTGGTCCGGGTTCTAATAAAGTCGAAGATCCCGCCAATCCAATCAAATCAGAATACACGTGCCTGCTCATTAATCAAAATCCTACCAGCCTAGTATTTAAACCTGTTGGTGAGGGTCAGGCCATATCAGCTGACGTACGATTCAAGAGACCAAGTGTTCCTGGGGATGCAACTGCCGAAAGTATTGTAATCTCTTGGTCTCCTGATGATGGTAGCCCTGTTTCTCCCCCCGTAGCACCAGTATTCTTTCCAAACTTTCCACGACGTGTTGTGGGAATTACGTGGAATAGCAATACCGCCGTAGCTCGACTGCAGCTAACAAATTTTGGTTCTAGTCCAGATGACTATTCTAGGATTAATCTAGATAATTCTACTCTCACTGCTTTTCTGTATCCAGTAACGGCAGGAGTAGGTACTATTAACTTTAGTGGTTTACCGGCCAATCAGGGCCAAATTATCGCCGGTAATTGTGCCGCTATTTGTAGGGTGACTATAAACAATGTTAATACCACGCATGCCTTTTTGCGCATTGGCTCGATATATAGGGACTCTCAAATTACCATCCAAGCATATAATACCAGTAGTCCCGAACCACTAGTAATGACTGGCGGTCAAGCGGTTATTGATTCTACTGGTAAGGCACAGGATGTTTTGCGTCGTATACAGGTACGACTACCACTAAAGGCCAAGAGTAGTCCCATGAATTATGCTCTGCAGGCCACCGATGGGATATGCAAAAACTTTACTATCGGGCCTGGTTTTGGTGTGGATTCAGCGCCTTCTATTTGCGATTTTGCGCCTTGAGCAATCTATTTTTTGATGCCGTGAAACTTCTTATGTATGGCTTTGAGGTGCGGATCAGTCACATGGGTATATATCTGGGTTGTGGCAATGTTGCTGTGGCCCAATAGGGCTTGTACGGACCTAATATCGGCTCCGTTCATCAGTAAGTCGGTAGCAAAGGAATGACGCAAAGTGTGTGGTGACACGTGTTTGGTAATACCGGCCAGGGCAGCGTAGCGGGCAACCATACGCTGTATGCTACGGGCAGTTAGACGGTGAAAGTTCCCAGACAAGTCAACCTTTTTGCTGCCGCTGTAGCGTACAAACAGAGGGCGGGTGGTGTCCTGGCGGGCCTGTATATATTTACCCAACCAATCAGCCGCCTCCTCACTGATAAAGATTGGCCGGTCTTTTTGGCCCTTGCCACGCACCATGAATTCTCGTCTTTTAAGATTGATATGATCTTGGTCGAGGCCAACCAACTCTGATACGCGTAGGCCGCTACTAAAAAGTAGCTCAAGAATTGCTCTATCACGTAAACCGGCCAGCTTGGTGGTGTCAGTTTGGTCAAATAGGCGCTCTAACTCCTCTGGAGTTAGCCAAGTTACTTGTTTACGTACTGTGCGTGCCAGCTCGATCTTATCAGCTGGTAGGGCGGGGATATTGCGCTTGGCACAATATTTCAAAAAACTTCTAAGAGCAATAAGATGATAATTTTGAGTGGATTTTTGCAGCTCATCGCTCACATTGGTACCCAAGCGGTTAAGCCACAACCTCCATTTGCGAATTAGCTCGTTATCTATATCACTGATTTTTATATCACCTGCAAAATCAGCTAGACGTGTGAGGTAATGGTCGTAGTTGGCAATGGTTTTTTGAGAACGGTTCTGCTCAATCTCTAGATATTCCAAAAAATCAGTTTTGACTTTTTCAAAGCGCATAACCTTATTGTACGACACAGCAACCAATAGACGTTAGTGGTTTGAGCTCAAGTTCCATCGATTGAGAAAAGAAGCCCACATCTGTTACAATGGAGTAAATTAACTAAGGAAAATCAATGGAACGAACACTAATAATCTTCAAACCAGATGCTGTTATGCGCGGCATTGTTGGCGAAGTTTTATCACGATTTGAAAAAGCGGGATTTAAGATTATTGGCGCTAAAATGTTGCAACCCAACTATGATCATTATCACCAACACTATGAGGGCATAGGTACACTCAAGACTCGCAAAGGCGAAGAGATCTTTGAGAGCCAATTGGCTAATATGCAGCAGGGTCCAGTTATTGCCATGGTGCTCGAGGGCGTTGATGCAGTTGATACGGTTCGCAAAATGGTGGGTGACACCGAACCTAAGAGTGCCCAGCCAGGAACCATTCGTGGTGATTACGCCCATGTTAGCTACAATCAGGCTAATACGAGCGGGCGCAGTGTTTCAAACGTGCTGCATGCCTCGGCCAGCGCTAAAGAAGCCAGTCAAGAGATAAACCATTGGTTTTCTGACAGTGAATTATATGAGTATCAGACAGTTCATGAGAAGTTTACTCAACCCAGAGCCAGTAAAAAATAAACAAAGACATCATAGGTTATAGGGGTAGGGAATGCTAGAATGTCTCTGCGCCCCTGTAGTTCAATGGATAAAATAGCTCCGTCCTAAGGAGAAGCTAGAGGTTCGACTCCTCTCGGGGGCACCAAGCATTACGATTATGGATCATAAAAGGTTTTGTGCAGATGTAATTATTGCTGGTGACATGTCTTACCGGGAGATTTCAGACGATTTACTAAGCTGCTGGATTACAAAAGCCTCATTATATTAGTGGCAAAAATATAATCGGTTGGATTGAAAATCGTCAGAAAGTTAAGCAAATAGCGGAAGTGGTTGGTGTGATAGTAATAGAAGAAGGATTTAACGGCGTACCAAGAGATTACTATACAAAAAATAAATAAGCTCTCAGAGGTATCAAGATATCGCTTGCGATTTACTTCTTAACTGATGCAATTGTATGGTCTTTAAATAATGATGTATACTCTATATCACTATGAAAGATGGTCAATCGCCTTCAAGTATTACACCGCTGAACAATGGGGTAGTTCTGGAAGAAATTAACGATAAACTGGAACGAATTCTAGAAGCTACAGATACGCTAAAAGATGTGCCTGCTGATATAAGAGATATAAAGGAAAGACTTGTTACCGTTGAATCTGATGTAAAAACTATCAAGGCTGTGGTAACCGACCAGAGTCAAGACCTAAAGACTCATGAAAT
>Ga0209542_10018129_pt1 | contig 11429 bp, 8 predicted proteins | sample RifCSPhighO2_01_FD_184028 | JGI IMG/M metagenome (GOLD analysis project Ga0209542, IMG submission 184028) | Soil microbial communities from Rifle, Colorado - Rifle CSP2_plank highO2_0.1 (SPAdes) (version 2) | ecosystem: Environmental > Terrestrial > Deep subsurface > Rock core/Sediment ...
TTTCCCGCTAACCGTTGACTACATGATGCGGCTATATGCTGGAGGAAGAATTAAAGGTAGCCGCTGGGTAAAGCGCGAGGGCCGTCCTTCAGACGAAGAAATCTTAACATGTAGACTTATTGACCGCTCAATCCGTCCTCTGTTCCCCAAGACTATGCGCAGAGAAGTCCAAGTTATTGCGATGGTCTTATCAATTGACGGAGAGAACGATCCAGCAGTCGTTGCAATGATTGGTACTTCAGCAGCTCTTGCGACATCTTCTCTTCCCTGGAAAGGTCCAGTCGGATCTTTAAGAATTGGAGAAAAAGATGGAACTTATTTTGCCCTACCCACAGATTCAGAACTAGCCTACTCCAGTATGGATTTAATTTTGACCACAGACAAAGAAAGCATCTTTATGATTGAAGCAGGGGCAAACGAAGTCCCAGAAGAGAAAATTTTGGGAGCCTTGGAGTTTGGCCAAAAGGAAGCCCAAATTTTAATACAAGCTATCGAAGAATTTGCAGAAAAGGTCGGAACTAAAAAAGAAAAGTATGAGGAAAAAGAGAACAAAGAACTTGTTGACACTGTTAAGAAAAAATACACAAAAGAAATCGAAGAATTTATTGAAAAAGCAGTCAACACAGAAGGTCGAGCAGACCTAACCGAGATTACAAACGCTATAACCGAAGAATTGGGTGCAGAGGTAGCAAAGCTTATTCCAGCAGCAATTGAAAAAGTTAAACAAACAATAGTTAGAGATAGAATCCTATCAGGAACTCGCCTGGACGGAAGAAAACACGACGAAGTTCGCCCCATCTCCTGCGAAGTGGGAATACTACCCCGAACACATGGAAGTGCTGTGTTTAAACGTGGTCAGACTCAGGTTATGACCGTTACCACGCTCGGGGCGCCAAACCTTTCCCAACTTTTAGAAACCGCAGAGGGCGAAGAGACAAAACGCTATATCCACCACTACAATTTCCCCCCTTACTCAACAGGAGAAACCGGAAGAGTTGGTTCCCCAGGCAGACGAGAAATTGGTCACGGCGCCCTAGCAGAACGCGCTCTTCTTCCCGTTGTTCCAGGAGCAGACGTATTCCCCTATACAATCCATCTTGTATCAGAAGTTATGTCCTCTAATGGCTCAACGTCCATGGCTTCAACTTGCGGCTCAACTCTTTCTCTAATGGACGCCGGAGTTCCGCTTAAAAACCCCATTTCAGGTATTGCCATGGGACTTATTGTCGAAGGCGAGAAAATCGCAATCCTCTCAGACATTATGGGCATAGAAGACGCCAATGGAGACATGGACTTTAAAGTTGCAGGTTCCCAAGAGGGCGTAACCGCAATCCAGCTCGACGTTAAAACAGCCTCACTTACCCTTCCTATCTTGGAAAAAGCTCTAAAACAAGCGCGCGTTGGCAGACTTCAAATTTTAGATGTAATGCTAAAGACCATAAAAGAACCCAAAGCAGTCTCAACCTACGCCCCAAAGATCGTAGTTGTCAAGATCCCAACTGAAAAAATTGGCGAACTGATAGGACCAGGCGGAAAGGTTATTAAAAAGCTTATGGCCGATACGGGAACACAAGTTGACGTAGAAGACGACGGATCTGTAACTATCGCCGGAGTAGACGTTGCCGGTGTTCAAAGAGCCAAAGAGTGGGTAGAGGGACTGGTCAAAGAAGTCCAACCCGGAGAAATCTACGAAGGGGAAGTCGTAAGAATCCAGCCCTTCGGAGCTTTTGTTCAAATCCTTCCTGGAAAAGACGGACTAGTTCACGTCTCCGATATGGCCGAGGAATACGTTAATGATCCGGCAGACATTGTGAATATGGGCGATAAAGTCCAAGTTCGTGTAAAAGAAATCGACAGCATGGGAAGAATCAACCTTTCTATGCGTATGGACCCTTCTAAAGATAAACCCCGAGAGGAAAGAGGAGAACGCCAACAAAGCAGAGGATTTTCCCCAAGATTTGGAAGAGAAGGCGGACGCCCGGGGTACTCAAGAGGAGGACAGGGTTCATATGAGGATCGCCGCGGTGGCTCGCCTCGTCCGAGCTTTGCCGGAGCCCGTCGCGGGCCACCGAGACGAACTGGTAGTAGTGAAGGTGGCCAAGCCTCGCCTGCCGGCAGACAGGAAGGCGGTCCCGGAGGCCCTCATTTCCCAGCCTCTCGCCTCGTCCCCTCAAAGCGAAGATTCTAACTCCTCCCGTAATCCTTAATTAGTTTCTCCAAATACTGACTACAAGTAGTTTTTGCAGACACTGGAGAAGCCGCACAAACTTCTGGTGCTGCCTGCTGCCAACCAGGAACATCCTGGAAAATAAGCTCTCCTGCTGCTGCCTTTAAGCAATTTGCAGTATATTCATCCAAACCAATACTTTGACACCCCGAAATTATCGATCTCGTATCTTTGGAGCCAGCCAACATGAACCCAAGCGCATCAACACACGCAACTTTGAAGTCTTTACTTAAAGTATTGTCAACACAATTCATGGCTGCCTGATCAAAATTCATACCAAACTTAGAAATAAATATCGTCGGCTGGTTTCTTCCACAAGCCACTGAGTAAGCACCTCCGAACCTGGTTTCAAGAGTATTACACGGATAAAAAGGGTTTACCTTTAAATAAAAATCCCCTCTCGCGCCGCGGGCAAACTCCATAAATACTCCGTCATGACAAAAAGCCTGCCCCGCAGAAAGTGTGTTGCAACTTTCCAAAGATTTCTCCAGATCGCGGGAATCATAATAACTTGCAACCCCATGTCCAATCCCGTGAACACAACTTCCGTACGGTCCCGAACTAGGATTACCAAGTTTCGAGCATTCTTTCTCAGCCGTTAAAAGCCCCTCCAAACTGTCCGAAAATGCAACATCCAAAAGCCCATGGTAACAACCAAACGCAAAGGTGGATGTACAAGTCGAGATGCCCGAAAGCCCTTTATCTTCAAAAATCAACCTGCCCGATAAGTGCGCAAGATCATGTATATTTCCCGAAGACCCAGCCTGGCCACGATACGTGTCCTGAAGGTATGCCCAACCCTTGCCTGCCCCCCCTACTTTTGCAATCTTTTCCAGCTGCTCAAATTGTTCCTCGGGGGCAAGCTTCTTAAACTTTTCCTGAGCTGGCGCGTTGTATGTGAGATTACTAAAAAATAACTTCACGGACTGAAATAAAGCCCGAAGACGGTCCTTCAAAGAAAAACTCTTGGACTGTTCTGCAACTTTTTCGCTCTTGCCCTCACCTAATACTGTAAGCACACCCCTAAGATGGGGGTTTACATGGTCATGATACTTCCAACCACCAATGCTTTTAGGCTTAAATGCCCAGGATTCCCCGGGCGCAATTTCGCGTTTTGGATCAAACTCGGGGTAAAGCTCGTGCGTCGGATGGTTGTTACTCGCAGGCCATCTCCCGATCGTGTCCTGATTTACAAAAATCACAGCCGAATTTTCATCAATTGTTGCTTCCTGAGGTTCAAACCCTCCCGGAACCATCTTAATAACCTGTGTTTCCGTGTGGGCACCAACAGCCGGAGTGAATATCCCAAAACAGAATAAAACAAAACAAAGAGTGATTAGGTGTCTCATCGATATTAAATCACCGCACTTTTGCACAAGTAAGATAAACCTGAGTCGACAAATTTCTCGCACCACCCTTGTGCTTCTTTTTTATCCTTTGACCAATCAATTACCGAAGCCCCAACTTGTCTAACACAAGCTTCCTGAAATTTATTCTCAAGGCTCAAGCAAAAACTCTCCATACGGCTAATATCGCCAACAAAACGGTAAGCAAAAGAAGAAATGACGCCTGTTAAACACGTTTCTTGAAAATGATCTGTCGGCATTAATAAGCAATTTTTACGCATCACTTCTGTATTTTGGGTAAAACCGACTTGGTTTGTACCAATCGTGCGAACGCAATCATCCTGGTACTCCTTGGGTACCCTGAGGCAAAGATCCGCGGTTTTCTCCCAATCATGATTAGCAATTAAAGCAAAATATGAGCTTTGGTAGCGGTAACAAATCTTCGCATATTTTTGACCTAGGCTGTTACAAGGAAACAGAGGATCTTCTTTTTTAACCCAACGCCCTGGATGGTCATTGTTTGTCGAGCTTGATGAATTCTCCATAAAAACTCCTGAATAACATCGTTCTTGGTCAGCTCGTGCCTTCAAACTATCGCAAAGTGCAAGCGATTCGGGAACTTCCATGTCATACACAAACATTGCAGCATGGCCCAAACCATGATGGCACTCATTAATGACAAGAAGCTTGTCGTAATCTTCTGGTCTACCACAGATTTCTCCGAATGCTTTCCCAATATCCTCAAAAGCCTCCCGTTTCTCTTTTAGATATGCTTCCAAAGCACCGTGATAACAACCGCCATGACAGGTAGAATCACACTGTGCATACACTTGGGCAACACTTTTTGTCTTTTGAAATTCATTTCTCGAAAGGTAATGGGTTGCTTCGTGACAACGGCTATATATCTCAGGGTAATTTTCGTTTGCGGCAAAGATGCCAAGGGTCTTTACGAGACCATACTTCTCTGAAAAATCTTGCGAAACCTTTTTATAGCAATCATCCTTGCCCCCTGAGTCTAAACAAACCTTCATTTGAGACCTGACATATTGGGAATCATCTAGAACTTCCCCGGAAGGAGATGTAACAAAAAGTCGAACGCGTTTCCATAGAGAGTTAAAGAAATTCTTAAAAAGGGCAGACTCTACGCCTCCTGTATTTGTCGAAAGTAATTTCTTGCTTGTTTCCGCCTCGGGAACTACATTTAAAACTCCCCGGATGTGCGGATTCTCGTGGTCGTGATACTTCCAACTTCCTACCTTTGGTTTAAAACTCCAAGATTCGCCAGGATTAAGGCCCTTTTTAGGATCAAATCCAGGATACAAATCATGCGTTGGATGGAGATTGCTTGCAGGCCAACGGGCAATCTTGTCCTGGTTGAGAAAGGTAACAGTTGAGTTTTCGTCAACTTCAACAGTTTTCGGCTCAAACCCTCCCGGAACCATCTTAATAACCTGTGTTTCCGTGTGGGCGGAAATGGAATTATTAAAGAAAAGGCAAAACAAAAAAAAGAACAAAAGAAGCTTTTTCACTAATCTACAAGCATATACCGAAGAGCTTTAGCCTACAAGTCTGGGCACCCTGGACTGGAGTGGAATAAGACGGCGAACCGTAAGAGGGAGAAGAATATGAATCTGGCGTGCCGTAGCTTGGTGAACCATAAGATGGGGACGAATAAGAATCAGGTGTACCGTAGGAAGGCGAGGGGTAACTACCAGATGTTGATGGTGTACCATAGGTTGGCGACGGGTAGGCATAGGATGGTGTGCCGTATGACCCAGGGGTTGGGTAGTAATAAGTATTTGGCGTTGGGTAATAATAGCCCGAGCCCGGAGTTGGATATGAATACACAGGCGACTGATCACTTCCTCCCGGTGTGGGGTAGCTATACCCTTGATAATAGGGTGTCGGATACGGGTAGCTCGGGGACGCATAACTGCTACCCGCCGGAGGAGAAGGATATGTATAGACCGTGGTTCCCGGCGTCGGGTAAGTATATGTTGAGCCAGGGGTTGGGTAGTAGTACGGAGTCAAGTACGCAGTAGTTGGTGTGGAATAACTTGTGTCAGGTGTTGTATAACCACTGCCTGGAGTGTAGTACGGGCTTGTGTAAGTTCCACCGGGCGTGTAGTAGGCAGGCGAATAGTAACTTGGTGAGTAATAGCTCGGCGAGGTGTAGGGTGTGTAATAAGAAGGTGACGTATAAGTTGACCCTTCTGGTGGGGTATAGTAGCTAGGTGACGAGTAAGGCGTGTAATAGTTAGGCGTAGGATAGTAAGCCGGCGAGTAATAGGCAGGAGTCGGGTACTGTGCCGGTGAGTAGTAAGTAGGACTGGTATAGCCGCCGATTGGAGAAGCATAAGTAGGCGATGTGTAGGGTGGAGGGGTCAAGTACTCAGGCGGCGTTGGGTACTGACCCGGCGTGTAGTAAGACGGGCTAGAGTAAGGCGGAGGGGGAGTATAGTAGCTAGGTGATGTGTAATTTGAGCCTGTCGGTGGGGTCGGATAATAAGGAGTCACATAACTAATAGGAGTGTAATAGACAGGAGTGGTATACCCCCCACCAGTATACGGAGTGAAGTATTGCGGAGTCGTATATGGCGGCGGCGTCCCATAGGTAGGCGTGGTATAGTTTCCACTTGGCGTGTAATAGTAAGGCGTGGTGTACTGTGGCGGCGTGTAATAGTAAGGCGTGGTGTACCCCGTCCCGATTGGCGGCGTGTAATAGCTTGGAGAGCTATAGGTAGGCGTGGGATACTCACCAGTTGGAGTAGCATAATGATTCCACGGAGTGTAATAGTTTGGAGTTGTGTAATTCGATCCTGTTGACGGAGTGTAATAGTTTGGAGTGTAATACATTCCCGGTGTGTAGTACTGCGGAGTTGTGTAATTCGATCCTTCAGGCGGCGTGTAATAAATCGGGGTAGTGTAAAACCCTGTTGTCGGTGGTGTTGCATAAACAGTACCTGCAGGCGGCGTGTAGTACGTACCGGGTATATAAATTTCGGGTGGCCTTGGTGAGTCACTACTAAAACCCTCACAGCTTCCGGGATTTGCTGAGCAGAAATCATAACAAGAACTTGGGGAAGTACAACCGCCCATCGTTTCTACGGGTGCATGTGTAACTTCCGTCCCCGGGGTGTAATAAAGATATGGGGTATAACCACCAATTGGTCTTTCGGAACTCGGGTCAAATCCTTCGCACGTACCAGGATTCGCGGTACAGTAGTCAAAACATGACCCCGGAGTCGTACAACTTCCCCACTCTTCTCTCGGCTGAAAATGGCCACTTAAGACCCCGGGGTCTATGCCGACTGGTGCATTATCTTGACAAGATGAACCATCCCAATACTTACCAGATCCCACACAGTTTGTTGCCGCTTCTGTGTCCTCAACCCCAGTACAAACCCCACCCGGACCAAAATACTGCCCATCTCCAGGGCACGACTCAGGGACATAAACGCCGTTTGCCCCGGGAGCATAACTTCTACACTGGTCTGGATTTTCATCGCAAAAGACGTGACACGACTGAGGATCAGTACACCCACCAGGGCCGGCAAAAGTGCCACCACCCACATCCTGAGAAAAGTCCGAGCACTCACCGAAATTATTGGGATCTGAACAAAATGCCTGACAAGTTTCGGTTGACTGACAACCGCCTGGGCCTTCAGTTTGAGTTCCACCAATGAGTCCAACCTGACTTGCAAAATCAGTACAGGCCTGGGCATTTGCAGGGTCGTCACAGTGAGTGGCGCAGGTCTCCGCGGAATTACAACCTAGGGTGGTTTCGGCAACAGCCAATAATTCAGGATTGTCAAGCTCTTCCACATAGCCACCGGGAATTTCATTTGCTCGAGCATAAGTGTTACAAGACTCATGATTTGCCGGTTGGGAGCAAAACTCAAAACAACTTCCTGCTGAGTTACAACCCAGCTGGCCTTGAGTTTCTTGCCAAAACGTATCGTCAGCATAGAGTGACGGATCGTCCTGGTAAAATCCGTTTCGCTTCGCAAAATCCATACAAGAGTTATGGTTTACCGGGTCTTCGCAGTAATTAGTACAGCCTTCCAAGTCTGTACACCCCCCAAGGTCTTCAATGGGGAAGGAGAACTCCGCAGAGGGTTGATCGGCACTTGGGGTAGAGTCCTGGGCCAAAACTCGCGACCCCCAAAAAAACAACATTGCCAAAGCAAAAAGAGCACCAACAGCCGCAAGTCTTGTAAATCTAAAATCTAGTCTCATCTTGAAACCGTAAACGGATTTTTGTATGTGTCAAACGGATTTACGTACTGCGCCTCTTTGTTGAAAGGATTAGTATACTCAGTCTCAAGTTGAACTTTCGGCTTCTTTGAAAAAAGATTTGAAGGCAGTTTTACTTTTCCGGAGAGGACAAAATACAAACCCGCCGCAACCAACGCGGCGACAAGAAGAAGAGGGAGCAGATGAACAATACCTCTTTGATACATTTTTGTGATAAAAGTTACAAAACTTCTACAATTTCCATTATCGCGACAATCAGTTCTTGTTTGTCAAGGGGTAAAATTAATTCTGTGCGGTAGAGTACAACTGCGACATACAGGCGTTCACATATGGATACTCCAACTTTTGACAAAGTACACCTTTTTCTTGTGGGTCAACAGTATCCGAAAGAATTTGCCCCAATATCGTCTGATAACATTTTTCCTTAGTTTCCGGGACAACCCTCCGACAGATTGCAATTGCCTCCTCTCTCCCGCCGACCGAATAGTATGCGCCCGCATTAACAACAATGCAGTGTTCACGCCACGCGTCCCCAACGAGCCCACACAAACTAAATGAGCGAGTTATATCCCCTGCCGTAAGGGGATGAATTTGACGAGCAAGATTATCCATACACCAAGTAGTATGCTGGGGATCTCCTACCTTTTGGCAAAGCTCTGCCGTCTTGGAAATATCACCCTTATTCATTTGATAAATCCTAGCTGCCTGATTAAGCCAACACCCTTTTTGGTATTTATCATCAACTCCATTACACGGAAAATATGGATCCTCAGATAACCACGTCCTTTCTGCTTCCCTGCCCGTTTCCCAGTCATGTACCCCAAAAAGGTTTTCCATAAACGCTCCGTTGTGACACGAACTTACCGCCTCCGGGAATTGAGTCTCCTTCGCGTAAAGATCATCGCAAGTTTTTAAAGCATCAGTAAGATTCTGATAACCCCATATAGCCAAAATTGCGTGCCCTGCCGCGTGAACACATTGAAAATATCTAGTCGAAAACTGCTTGCATTTATCGGTCATTTGGGCAACTGCCTCAAATCCCTGATCAGTCGCCGCCTCAATTATTGCCCCGTGATAACAGGCAAAAAGAAAATAATCCCGACAATGAAGAATGGAGTCCAATCCATGTGTTTGGTATGCATAAAACCCAATCTGGTGAACAGCCAAATGTCCTTCGCCAGTATGAGGAAGCGAAGAATGTTCTAGGATTTCCAAAGACTCCTCAACCCCAACGCGCTCTGCAAGCTTTCTTGTTGCCTTAAGTCGCGTTGTCTGATCATCGCTTAAAATGTCCTTCATCTCAGGAATACTTTTGTAATCCGAAGTCTTTACCTGCGGGGAAACCTGAGCGACTAACAGCGCCCCAGCTACCAACACCCCAAGAGCCAAAAGTTGATACATAACCCTTCGCATTTGACTAGAATGTACCATACATATTTCTATATACTCAAGACATTACCAATATGTCCGTTCAAGATGTCTCAGCTCAAATTTCTTTGCTAAGCGCAAAAACTAATGAAACTGCACTTCCCCAAGAATTAAAAAACCGGATTTCCTCTCGTCTTGATAGGTTCGCAAAGATGGTTGAATCAGCAGATTTGTTTGACGATCTTGAAAGACTAGAAAACTATTTAGACTGGATAACCAACCTCCCCTGGGACAAACGCTCAGAAGATATTCTAGATCTTCAAAAAACAAAAGAAGTTTTAGATAAAAACCATTACGGCCTAGGAGAAGTAAAGGAAAGAATCCAAGAATTCGTCTCCGTGATGAAACTCAACCGTGACCAGGGAACCGACAAGGAAAGAGTAAGGCGTGCCCCGATATTATGTTTTGTGGGGTTGGTAGGTACCGGAAAAACTACAGTTGCTTATTCAATTGCCGAAAGCTTAGGAAGGGTCCTTGCACGAGTTCCCTTTGGGGGAATGGGAAGCCCTCTGGATCTTCGGGGTCAATCCAGAGTTCACCCGGAAGCAGAACCAGGTCAAATCATAAAAGCCCTAAGAAAAGTCGGCACGAAAAATCCGGTCATCCTCTTGGATGAAATAGACCGGGTCGCCGACGAGGGTCGTTCGTCGATAATGGGAGTTCTAGTAGAACTTCTGGACCCCGAACAAAACCACGCATTCCTAGACCACTATATAGATCACACCTTTGATTTATCGGAAGTCATGTTTATCGCAACAGCCAACAACACAACCAATATAGCAACTGCAGTCCTAGATCGGCTGGAAGTAATCCATATGCCCTCGTATACAGACGAAGAAAAAACAATGATAGCAAAAAGCTACATGCTCCCTAAAGTTATAAAAGAATGTGGCCTGCCCGAAGGAACTCTAACAATCCAGGACGAAGTGTGGCCAGTAATAGTCCGCCCATTGGGATACGACGCCGGAATGCGAACTCTGGATAGGACAATAGAAGGGGTGGTAAGAAAAGTCGCCAAAGAATATGTTGAGGGGAAAATAAAACAAGTTGTGCTTACACCCGAGAACATCAAACAATACCTACCTTCGTATTAAAATCTTAACTTGGCTTGACAACCACTCTAAACTATCAAATAATAACCTTGCGCATGTTGTGGAAGATCTATTTCTGGTTATTAGTAGTTCGAACCATCTTGGTATTACCATTACTTACCCGTCTTTTTGAAACAGGAACCTTCAGTGATTGGACCTCTTTGGTACTCATTATTTCTCTAATCGTTGGGACCTACAGCTATATTTATAAAAAGAAAATTATTCCGACCCAAATTTGGAGATATATATTTATGGCAAACACAGGATTCTGGTCTTTAGCGGTGCTAAGTTTATTTGTAGAAATGTCTATTCTCCAGTGGTTCTACACCAGTTCCTTTCCCACAACCCCGGGTGAAGACTTAACAGGGATTTCTTTTTTTGCCCCGGCTTTATTTGCCCTGTACCTCTTAGGATATTCTAAAAAACCCTCGAAAAGGTAACTGTCGGATGAAGATACTCATAGCCTCGGACACCCATGGCAACCTAGTAGCACTTAGCCATGTTTTAAGCTTTGGGAAAATTCAAGGCGTAGAAGCAATAATCCACTGCGGAGACTGGTGCGACGGGCAAGCCGTAAAAACTATTCTTAAAGTAGACATTCCCTTATATGCTGTCATGGGAAACTGTGACGAAGCACATAAGGAAGAAGTTTGGGAAGTTCTCCAGGGAGCTACAGAAAAAAATCAAAACCTTCTGGAAACCGAGTTAGACAACAGAAAAATAGCAATCGCCCATCAACCAGAAAAAATTTCTTCCCACATACAATCAGGCAAATTCGACGCAATCTTTCACGGACACCTACACATGTCAGCTAGTGTAAAGGCAACAGGGAATACCTTAATAGTAAACCCCGGAGCGCTAGGAAGTACCCCAAAACCCTCTTTTGCAATTTACGACACCAAAACAAACACCGCTGAGTTAATAGAAATCCCTACGCTTTGACTTACCTAACCCATTATCGCAAACTAGGCTGTGAGCCTTCAAAAAGGTTTTGCACCAATACACACAAAAACATGTCCTTGAAAAAATCTTACATAAAGACAACCCGCTCCTTACGACTCCTGTTGATTTTGACTGGAA
>Ga0209542_10018131_pt1 | contig 11428 bp, 12 predicted proteins | sample RifCSPhighO2_01_FD_184028 | JGI IMG/M metagenome (GOLD analysis project Ga0209542, IMG submission 184028) | Soil microbial communities from Rifle, Colorado - Rifle CSP2_plank highO2_0.1 (SPAdes) (version 2) | ecosystem: Environmental > Terrestrial > Deep subsurface > Rock core/Sediment ...
GGCTGATGATTTAGCTTCAGGACAGTCAACATTTATGGTTGAAATGACTGAAACAGCAAACATCCTTCATAACGCAACAGACAAGAGTTTGATTATACTTGATGAGATTGGACGAGGGACAAGCACCTATGATGGTCTGAGCATTGCGTGGAGTGTCGCAGAACACATCGTCCAAAAAGTAAAAGCAAAAACATTGTTTGCGACACATTATCATGTGCTGAATAAACTAGCGGAAACGCATCCACAGGTGAAGAATATTACTGTTGCGGTGAAAGAAGATGGCGATGAAATAATTTTTTTGCATAAGATTGTTGATGGCAGCACTGATAAAAGTTATGGTATTCATGTTGCGCGGCTTGCGGGAATGCCTCCAAGTGTTATTGAACGGGCAAAGGAGATGCAGAATATACTTGAGAGTGATAATGGAGCATTAAGCAGGTTGAAACCATGACAAGAATCATCCAATTATCCGAAGACATCATCAACAAAATTGCCGCAGGCGAAGTTATTGAACGGCCTGCAAGCGTTGTCAAAGAACTCGTTGAGAATGCACTTGACGCAGGCGCTACCGCAATCGATGTTGAAATTAAAAAAGCGGGAAAAGAACTCATTCGCGTCAAAGACAATGGATGTGGGATGCCAGAAGACGATGCAAAACTTTGTATTTTAAGACACACAACAAGCAAGATACGGCAGGCAGACGATTTGCATAACATCAGGACGCTTGGTTTTCGGGGAGAAGCACTGTCGAGCATTGCTGCGGTCAGTCACTTTGTCTTAACAACAAAAGAGAAAAGCACAATCGCAGGAAGCAGAATTACTGTGTCTGGTGGTGTGTTGCAGCGTGTCGAGCAGGCAGCGAGCGCGGATGGTACAACCATTGAAGTCCATGAGCTGTTTTTGAACACACCGGCGCGACGCAAATTCATGAAAAGCGATGCAACGGAAAATGCACAAATTCTGGATGTCATAACACGCTATGCTTTGTATTATAATTCTGTGTTTTTTAGATTGATAAGCGATGGAAAATCATTGCTTCAGTCAGGAAATTCTGATCAGCGTGCAACAATAACAACAATTTATGGTGCGTCGCTGGCAAAAGAATTGTTGAATGTGGAAAAAGAAGATGCGGGCATTCGTGTGAGTGGAATGATTTCAAAGCCAACGGTCACCCGTGCAAATAAAGATTACCAGACATTTTTTGTGAATGGAAGATTAGTGAAAAGTCCGATGATAGAACATGCATTGCATGAGGCGTATCATGCCGCACTCTTTATTCACCGACATCCTTTTGCGTTGCTCAAGATTGAGATTGATCCTGCACTGATTGATGTTAATGTTCATCCGACAAAAAAAGAAGTGAAATTTGAGAAAAGCGAATTAGTGTATCGATTCATCTATCACGCAATACGAGATGTTCTTGAAAAAGAAAATCTTATTCCGCAGATGGAAATGCCATCGTCTTTTCATTCAGAACAATTACATCTGACGAAGAAATTTGACACAAGCTCACAGGCAGTTCTTGCGACGACAGCACCGCGCTCTTTGTCACCAGTGATGAGCTATAATGAAACTCTGCCTCCGTTACGTCTTCTCGGACAAATCCATCAAACATTTTTTATTGCTGAAACAGCGGAAGGAATGCTTATCATTGACCAGCATATTGTTCAGGAACGAGTATTGTACGAACAATTCATGCAGCAGTATATGAAAAGCGCAGTGATGCCGCAGGTGTTACTTCAGCCCGTGATTGTTGAGCTGACTCAAAAAGATGCCCTGATGCTCGGTGAGCACGAAGAGCAGTTACAGCAGCTTGGCTTTGCAATCGACGGATTTGGCGGGAATTCCGTGCGAGTAAGAAGCATTCCATCGATTTTTGGACGTTTACAGCCAGCAGAGCTGCTTCCCGATATTCTTGGACAGTTACGTGATGGAATGATAACAAGCGTAGAGAATAAAGCCGAAGCCATGATTACACGGATGGCGTGTAGAGCATCAATCAAAGCAGGAGATAGTTGCACAATACCGCAAATGCAGCAGCTTCTTGGACAGCTTCAGCACTGCAAACTGCCGTTTCATTGTCCGCATGGACGTCCAGTGTTTATCAATGTGACAAGAGAAGAATTGGAGAAGATGTTTTTAAGGGTGTGAAAGGTCAGTATCCAAACCGTTTGTTATATTCTTTGTGGCTCATCCATTCCAGTACTATGCTGAGCACAATGACTTCATCCCTCTTGATGGTGTATATAAGACGCCACGCATTTGGTAGATTATATTTCCAAAGATTAGTAAGAGGACCATATTTTTTATTATACTCTTTTGGAATCAGGCGTTTTGGGATTTGAATTCCACAAAAAGCATTGCTGCGGACTTCATTTACTGCTTGGTCTAACCATTCTTTCAGTTGCTTGTCTTCAAACTTTCCACTCTCAAGTTCGAGATATGCTTTCTTGAGATTTTCATCACCAAATTTTACTTCGCAGGCTAATTCCATGAGAGATCTTTTCTTGCTAAGTATCGTCTGACACCTTCAGGGTCCCAAACCCAGGCAATTTTTCCTTCCTGGTCTACTGCTATCTTTCCCGATTCCATAAGGTAATCGATGATGAGACTGAAGGTTTGGTACATCATTTTTCTGGGCAAATGTTCCCAAAGTGATTTTTTCTTGAATTCGCCGCTATGTTCATGAATAAATTTTTCTACCATAAGAACAGTGTCCAGTTGAGGATAGTGAAGTACTTCTTTTTGTTCGGTTTTACGATGAATTAGCTCGGGCATAGAGTTATATAAGTGTATATACTATAAAAATGTTTTGTTTGTGTGTATTGTAACAACTCTTTAGTAACAAAAATAGAAAGATTTAAATAAAGTAGGCTTATTTTTGAGAATATGGACGAAGAGATGGAGCTGCCACAGCGAAAAATTCGATCAGCGGAAGCTGCGCACGTTGAGCAAGCGAAAAGAGAAATTCGACCAGTAAAAGCTGTATCAGAAGCATACGCTCTGCCTCCAAGAGGGAGTGTTCTTGATGTTGACCAGGCAACAAGGATTGCTATGGATAACATTGAGCTTGCAGCGATTGAAGCAAGAACTGCGAAACTCCAAAAAGAAGTTGATAAACAAGAAGCACGTAGAGCTGCAGAACCAGAACAGTCATACAAAGTTGAAGTTCCGCGTGAACTTGAAGCGGTTCATTTAGCACCTCCGCAATTACCTCCGCCTGTCCAAAGACTTATCGAAGCAGAAGCGTCTCCTGTTCCCGAAGCAGCACAGCCTGTTCCTCTTGTTTCGCTTGAAGCTGTTGTTCGTTCTGAAGCAAGAGATGCACCGCCACCTCGCATGATTGGGGAATACGTTGTCAAACACAAAATTGGAGAAGGCGCTCTTTTTGAAGTGTATGAAGGATATCACAGAGGATTAAGTTCTGAACATGTTGTTGCGCTGAAGGTTCCACGAGAAGAAGCTGGAGAAAAAGGAGAAACTGCTATCGATGCTGAGCGAAGAATTTTGATGAAACTTGATAGTCCAAACATTCCAAGAATTTATGCTGCTGAACCCGGAGTTTATGTTGCTGAGCAGCTCCTTCGTGGAAAGACATTACAAGTTCTGATTTCAAAAGCACGCGAGAAAGGAGAATATTTGCGCGAAGAAAGTGTTTTTGGTGGTGGGATTCAGATGTTGCGAGCACTTGCGCATGTCAATGAACGCGGAATTGTGCATCGCGATGTGAAGCCTGCAAATATTATGGTAGAAAGTGGTTCTTTGGTTGATGAGCCCGAAGAGGGAAATCGTTGGGCGCTCACGGATTTTAATGTTTCAGACGATAAGAAAGCGAACGTTGGCAGCATGTACACTGGTTGTTCGACATCATTAACAGGTTTGACGGATTTATACGCATCACCAGAACAGCGTCAAGGGAAAGAAGCAGATGGACGAAGTGATTTGTATTCACTTGCAGTCACATTATTTGAAGCGTTGACTGGCGAGCTGCCTCTTGGTTCAAGCGTTGACCCACATGACGTTAATAAAAAACTGTCGCGTGATTACACACGATTCTTTAACAAAGCTTTGCAACGTGACCCCAGCAAAAGATTCCAGACCGCAGAAGAGATGCAGAAAGCATTGACTGCAACGTCACGCGGGAAGTACGGTGGTGGTACGATATTTTCGATTGATTATGAAAATAAAATTTGTGTTGATGTTCTTCATGAAAATACAATGCGTCATGGTGTTGCTTATAGCATTGGTAAACATATTTCTGACTATTCAGTTTCGCCTGACGGGCAAAATATGGCTGTCCTGCTCAAAGAATCTAGAGATAAAGAACATTTTTATCAGGTTGATGTGTTGCACCTTCCAAGCGGCATTAACCGCACCCTTGTTTCGATGAAATTGAATAGTGAAGAGGGCAAATCATTAAATCTGTCAGAAATCCAATTTACTGGTACAAGAGTATTTGTGCACGGAACGGGTGGTTGGATGGAGTGTAAGGATGGCAGATATCAACAGACATCATACCACGGGGACAGTAAGAAAGTAACAACATCGCCGAACAATGACTATAAAGTTGAATGCTTAGAGAACATGATATTGATAACAGGCGCTGGAAGTAATTCGTCTGAAGCGACAAGGCTCGAACGAGGATACAATCCCCACTGGGACCCAAGTGATATTGGAATGAGATATGTAAAAATACCTGAACAGCCGAAGCCAGCGGAAGATAGAGCAGTTCTCCAAGAGGTGTCTCCGACGCCAGATGTTGTGCCCGTGCCTCCTACATTAAAAGAAGCTATTCGGCAAGTGAAAGAGCAATCCGTTTCTAAGCGGACTTGGTACAATCCATTTGGATGGTAGACTTGTAGTCACAACTAACCCAGCTTATTCAAATATCGTTTCAAATCTTTATACTCATTATCTTTATCAAGAATGTACAAGACTGACATAAAGTTTATCGACAAAATAAATCACCCGTTTTTCTTTTCTGTCAGCTTTCTGAAAAGGTAATTTTCGGTTTTAAAGAGACCTCTTTTCTCACTTACCTCTGCGAGCTTTTTTATAAGATGTAATTCTTCGATTGTTACAAGCCTATTGGTGGAGGAAGTTTTTGTCATGATACTAAATCCCAATTCATATTTTAACGTTATTGCTTTCATTTTGAGTTGCATTTGTCACAGGTAGTCGTTGGAGCAAAAGGAAGGCGAAAAACTACGTAAACGTTCTTTTTTTTTCTTCCTGGAGTAACGTCAATAACTGGTCAAACGAACGTGAAAGTTGTCACCTCACTCTTTCTTCCAACTCAATTTTTTTTTCGATATGTTTAAATACAAACTTCGGCTTTTTCTTTAAATGGCATTTAACTGGAAAAAGCAGTTACCGTGGATTATACCCGTAGCAGTTGTTTTACTCTTTATTCTTTGGACTATAGGCAGCTACAATGGACTAGTCAATGCTCAAGTCAATGTCGATACGTCATGGGGACAAGTACAAAGCGTTTATCAACGCAGAGCTGACTTGATTCCAAACCTTGTCGAAACAGTCAAAGGTGTCCGTGATTTTGAAAAAGAAACATTTACTGCAATTACCGAAGCACGCAGCAGATGGCAAACTGCAAATACACCACAAGAACAGGTTGCTGCTGCCAACAATCTCGAAAGCACGTTAGCACGATTACTTGTTGTTGTTGAGAATTATCCACAGTTGAAATCAAATGAAAATTTTCTTGCACTGCAGGATGAACTGGCGGGAACAGAAAATAGAATTGCTGTAGAACGACAACGATATAACGAAGCTGTAGGCACATATAACAAAAAGACACGCACATTTCCAAGCGTGATTATCGCATCATTGTTTGGTTTTGAGCAACGCGAATTCTTTGAAGCTGATGCAGGAGCAGACAAAGCTCCGAAAGTAACATTTTAAGGAGGAAAACATGAATATCGAGAAGTATAGTGATGGGATTTATATGGTTTTTAGGATAGGTACTGGTATGTTATTCTTTATGTTAGGCGTACAAAAGTTGTTCGGGTTATGGGGAATGCCCGGCGGCTCTGCTGTGTTTGGAACACTTGTCTGGTTTGCGGGTGCTGGTGAGTTTTTAATAGGACTGGCATTAATCGTTGGCGTTTTGACACGGCTTGCATCGTTCTTTGGTATCATCGAAATGATTGTCGCTTATGTCATGGGACATGCAATGGTCGGCGGATGGAATCCTGCAGTAAACCAAGGGATTCCTGCGTTGCTGTTTCTGCTTGCATTCCTTGTCACGTTAGCGTACGGCGCTGGAAAAGCAAGCTTGGAAAAAGTAGTTTTAGGGAAAGAGTTTTTCTAATTCATTTTTTAGTTTTTACTCATCGGTAGATTTAAGTATTCAGTCTCGTTTATTTTTCTCATGAAAGATAAGAAAGAGAATTACGTTGAATGGATATTGCGCATCGGCGTTTTTGGCGTTTTTTTAGGTCACGGTGTGCTTGCGTGGGGCATTAAGCAGTCGTGGATACCTTATTTTACTAAAATAGGATTTGCAACGTCTACTGCGACGACACTTCTACCGTTGATTGGATTGATGGACATCGCTGTGGCGTTGAGTGTTCTTCTCTATCCAATGAGAATTGTGTTGATGTGGGCGACATTTTGGGGGTTTGTTACCGCATTAATAAGACCTATTACTGGCGAGCCCATCTGGGATTTTGTGGAACGAGCAGCGAACTGGGCGGCACCCTTAGCATTGTTGGTCATGTATGGAGGAGTCAGGAATTTGTTTCACGTGAAAACGAAAAGCTCTTATAGAAAGAAATAATGCTGTTCATCATGAAAAAAGAGAGTGTATTGAGACTGTTTATAGTTTTAAGTGTTGTAGGTATTCTTATTTCGCTTTACCTTGTTCAAAATCATTATGCCCCGCCATCCCAAGGCTCGTTCTGTGATTTGGGAGAAACATTGTCCTGTTCACTGGTCAATACAAGCGTGTTTTCTGAGCTGTTTCGTGTTCCTGTTGCACTACTTGGTGCATTATGGTTTGTGAGCTTAATTATTCTGAGCTTGAAGGCGCGTTCCGACGAAAAGTTTGTGCCCGTTATTCTTGGATGGTCAATTATAGGAGTATGCTCAATCATTTATTTTGTGATTGCAGAAATCATTTTACAAGCAGTCTGTCCGTTGTGCACCGCAGTTCATGTGCTCGTGCTGTTTGTTTTTGTTGCATCAATTATAATGTATAGGAAAAGCAAGGTAAGAATTACAGTAAAGAATATCAAAAAAGTGATGCCATGGATTATTGGAGTAGGCATCATCAACATCATCCCGTTTGTTCTTTTTAATATTGGCGGACAGACGGAAAATTATGATGGACTTGCACAATGTATGACACAAAAAGGTGTTGTCATGTACGGCTCGTTCAGGTGCGGTGTCTGTGCGAAAACACGCGCGATGTTCGGAGATTCGTTCCAGTATGTTAAAGAGATAGAGTGTCATCCGCAGGGTAAAAATCCACAGACTGAATTATGCTTGTCGAAGAAGATTGAAGGAACACCAACATGGATTCTTGTAGAAAATGGTGTTGATGTAAAACGTGCGGTTGGCTTCTTGTCCATCGAAGAATTGCGCGCGTTCTCGGGGTGTACGAATGCTTCCTGAGGGGTTGACATTACCCATTATTGTTGGCGCGGCGGTTTTAGATAGCATTAATCCTTGTGTGTTTGGCGTTCTTATATTTTTAATTGCGTTCATGACAAAAGTCTTTAAAAATCCGAATAAAATGTTAGTCGGAGGACTTATTTATACGGCGGTTGTATATGTAACGTACCTGTTGATTGGCATCGGCATATTGCAGTTTACAGCATCATTTGGGTTTTCGGTGATTGTGTATTGGATTGCCGCTCTGATTGCGATTTTTGCAGGCATTCTTGAGATTAAAGATTTCTTTTTTTACGGGAAATGGCTCTCATTGCGCATGAGCAAGGGAGCATCAGAAAGTATTAAAAAATATACAGCCACGTTTGTGCGGATTTATCAGCGCAATAATTATTTGGGATACGCCTCTGCAGTTTTGCTCGGCGGTTTTGTTGTATTTGTCGAATTGCCCTGCACAGGAGCGCCATACTTAGCTATTCTTGCGATACTCGGCAAAGGGGATTTTACACAAGGTATTCCGTTGCTGTTGTTGTATAACTTCATATTTATTTTTCCGCTGTTTATCATTATAGGGGCAGCGTATTTCGGGAAATCGTCTGAAAGCATGGAAAAACTGCGTAAAAAACATCGCGGATTAATGCGTCTTGCTATGGGATTGTTTTTGATTGGTTTGGGTGTGTTCATGCTGTATTCTATATAGTGAGTGCTATAACTAATAAACATAGCAAACGCTGGGAAAATAAAAATCACAGTCGCCCAAAGGGGCGGGGTATTCTAATGATAACTGAGATTTCTGAGCATGCTCAAGAACCATCCGTTGTCATGTTCGTAGTTCCATGCCACCTGTGTATTTCATGGGTGGTTCTTGACAGTTGCAAAACCCATATGTTCTCATTATCTTCAGCAACCCAGTCATCGCAAGCGATGGGGTATTTGCAACAAATCAATGATGGGGAAAGAGCTTTTTTAATTTGTTTTTACATTTTTCTTCTATTTTTGGGAAATATCGCAAACTATTTAAATAACCAAAGTTATATATATGTATAACCTAGGTAAAAATGATTCCGCTTATACTCAAAATCAAAAAAGAAACACACAAGGATATAGCGCAAGCTCAAGATATTATTGTAGAAGAGCTTTATCGCGTCTTTAATACTGCGGTTATTCACGGCGGGACTGCCATCTGGAGATGTTATGGTGCGCAGAGGTTCTCAGAAGATATTGATGTTTATATTCCGAAAGATATGACAAAGTTAGACCTGCTTTTTGCACATCTCGAAAAACGTGGCTTCAGCATCGAAAAGCGAAACATTTCTGAAAAAAGTCTTTATTCGAACCTGCTCTGGGATAGAACATTTGTTCGATTCGAGGCCATTTTCAGGAAAACAGAAGGACATTTGAGAGAATATCAGACAATTGAAGGAAACCTTATAACGGTTTATTCACTCACACCTGAAGAATTCATTGTCGAAAAAGTGAAAGCATATTTGGGGCGACACAAAATAAGAGACTTGTATGACATCTTCTTTCTTATTCGCCTCGTCAATGATTTTTCTGTTATCAAGCCATGGATTGAAAAGTTAAAGAAAGAGTTTAGACCACCTCTTGATGAAAAAGATTTGAAGGTTTTGATTCTTGACGGTTTGGTTCCAACAAGCGAGAAAATGATTGAATATCTGAGGAACATAACATGGGCAAAATAAAACATTTAAGGTCCGTTTTGGAATTGTTCGAAAGAAGTCCTGTTGTTGATTTTGCATCAATCAAGAAACATGTCAAGAACGATGCGTATGCAAAATTGCTTGTTCATCAGCTTATGGCTAAAGGACATGTTCATAAGTTGGCGAAAGGATTTTACACAAAGCACAGCAATCCTGAACTGGCGGTGTATGCTTTCAAGCCCAGTTACTTTGGATTACAAGATGCTTTGAGCTTTCATAATCTTTGGGAGCAGGAGACAATTCCTGTGATTATAACATCTCGTCATGTGAGGACGGGCATCAGAAATATTCTTGGTTCAAACGTCCTCATCAGACGCTTAGAAAGAAAATTTATTTTTGGCTATGAGTATGTGGGGCAAGGAAATAGTGCACTCCCATATTCTGACATCGAAAAAACACTGATTGACATGGTATACTTCAAGGAGAACATTGACGGAGTTGTTTTGAAAAATATCCTCCTAAGATTAAACATCCCCCGCCTCAAGAAATATCTTAAAGATTATGACAGAAAAATAAGAGCAAAGGTACTTGCGTTCGTGAATAAATTGCTCCATCCGAAAGCTTAAATACGTGTAATTATTGCTTGCTCACATGGAACGTGTGAGAATTGTGTCAGGTACGCACGAGTACGAAGGAATTCTTTTGCCGAGCATGAAAGAAGGCATATTGTTGCTCAAACTTGATAACGGGTATAACATCGGCATCCGTGAAAAAGGAAGTAAAGTGACGGTGCTGAAAAAAGTAATAGAAAGTAAAGCGAAACAGTCAAAAGTACAGCAGGACAAAATTTTGTCTAAAATAACCATTTTGCATACTGGTGGAACGATTGCGTCACGGGTTGATTATGAAACTGGCGCAGTTATTGCGCGATTTACGCCTGAAGAAATAATTACGATGTTTCCTGAACTGCAAAAAATTGCGAACGTTGATTCCAAACTGTTACGCAACATGTGGAGCGGAGACATGCGGTTTGCACATTACAACATTATGGCAAAAGCTGTTGCCGCAGAAAAAAAAGTCAAAGGAATTATTATTACGCATGGAACGGATACGATGGGTTATTCTGCTGCTGCACTTGCTTTCATGCTTGAAGGGTTAGACATGCCTGTGATACTGGTCGGCGCGCAGCGCAGTTCCGATAGGGGAAGCAGCGATGCGGCAGTTAATCTCGTCTGTGCAGCACAGTTCATTACCAAGACTGACTTTAAAGGAGTTGCAATATGCATGCATGAAGGCTTAGATGATGAGACCTGTGCCATATTGCCTCCGTGCAAGACAAAGAAGTTGCATAGTTCTCGACGTGATGCGTTTAAAGCAGTGAATGTGCAACCGATTGCCCGCGTGACGAAGGAAGGAGCAGTAACATGGATATCGCGACCTAAAGAGAGAGCAGCAGAGTTCAAGCTGACGCTGATGAATGAAAAGCTGAAAGTTGGCATTGTCAAATTTCATCCTAACTTTTTTGCTGCGGAGCTGGAACAGTACAAGACATTTGACGGTTTAATCATCGAAGGCACAGGCTTAGGCAATGGTCCCGTGGACGTGATTGACAAGGAAACAAAAGAGCACGACAAGATTTTGAAAACTATAAATCTGCTGACGAAGAAAATGCCCGTGGCGATGACAACCCAGTGCGTGTTTGGCAAGATTGACATGGATGTGTACGCCTATGGCAGGAAATTGCAGCAAGCAGGCGTCATTGGAAATGGAACTGACATGCTGACAGAGACTGCGTTTGTGAAACTTGCATGGCTGCTGAGCAATTATCCAAAAAAAGTGAAAGAAATGTATGTTGAGAATTTACGAGGAGAATTAACGTGAACGATGGTGTCTTTCTAGATGTTTTATCACTGCACGAAACCGAGGCACATACACCTGAGATTTTATATTTTTAGCAAGAGTAAGGCCGTGAGTGTAGCACACTATTGCACAATTTACTAATTTTTTCGCATGTTTCGCTAATACGTTAACCTGGTCTGCGTTTCCAACAGCCATAGCACCTACAATTCCTGTTCCAAGCACCTCCAGTTCGTCCAGATAAGTTGCACCAATGTTCATAAAACATGAGAGCACAGTAT
>Ga0209542_10018132_pt1 | contig 11428 bp, 7 predicted proteins | sample RifCSPhighO2_01_FD_184028 | JGI IMG/M metagenome (GOLD analysis project Ga0209542, IMG submission 184028) | Soil microbial communities from Rifle, Colorado - Rifle CSP2_plank highO2_0.1 (SPAdes) (version 2) | ecosystem: Environmental > Terrestrial > Deep subsurface > Rock core/Sediment ...
CCACGTTCGATTCTTCCCGTGACCACGGTTCCGCGGCCTTTAATAGAGAAGACGTCTTCGACTGGCATGAGGAATGGCTTGTCCAAGTCACGAACTGGGTCGGGGATATATGTATCCACCGCATCCATCAGCTTCATGATCTGATCTTGCGCCGCCGCGTCACCTTCTGCCGCTTTGAGAGCGGACACGCGGATGATCGGGGTCTTTTCACCATCGTATTTGTACTTGGTCAAAAGCTCGCGAATTTCGGTTTCGACAAGGTCAAGAAGCTCTGGGTCGTCCACCATATCGCACTTGTTGAGTGCGACAACAATTTGTGGAACGTTAACCTGCTTGGCCAAAAGAATGTGCTCGCGGGTTTGTGGCATTGGACCATCGGTTGCGGCAACCACAAGGATTGCGCCGTCCATTTGCGCGGCACCCGTAATCATGTTCTTGATATAGTCAGCGTGTCCTGGAGCATCGATGTGCGCATAGTGGCGCTTCGCTGTTTCGTACTCAAGGTGCGAGATGTTAATCGTGACGCCGCGCGCCTTCTCTTCCGGCGAGTTATCAATCTGATCGTACTTCATCGCCTTGTTTATGTCGCCGCCGATTTTGGCTGCGAGCGTTGTCGTAATTGCTGACGACAGTGTTGTTTTCCCATGGTCTACGTGACCAATGGTTCCGATGTTAACGTGTGGCTTTGTTCGCTTGAATGTTGCCATAGTGTCTCCTTTATATAATTACTATTTATTTATCCAATAATTAAAATGTGGTCTTGTTTTACTACAAAATTAAACCCTCTTCTTCTTAATCTCTCCTCTAACGTTTTAAAACTGCCCCCATCTTTTTGAGATGGTGTAATTCTTACACCTTCATCCTCAGAAAAAGTTACTTTACAATCGCCAGCACTAATTTCCTGCTCAAGATACCCTATTAAAGAGCTGTAAATTTGTTCTTCTTTTTCTTTAAGATATTGCTTCTTCGTTCTTTCTGCTGCACTTACGGGCATTTCTTTCCTTTCCTTTATCCTCTCCCACCCTGCGGTTTGTTTTTCTCAATGATCCCCGCCGCGATACTTTGCGGAACTTCGTCGTAATGGCTGGGAATCATCACCGAACTCGCACGACCCTGTGTCATGCTTCTCAAGATTGTAACATAGCCTTGCATTTCCGACAAGGGAACAAGCGCTTTAATAATCACGGCGGTTCCGCGCTGGTCGCTTCCTTGAATCTGTGCGCGTTTACTGGAAAGATCGCCAATCACATCGCCCATGAACTCGGATGGCGTCGTCACTTCGACCTGCATAATGGGTTCGAGCAACACTAAATCAGCTTGTTTAACCGCGGACTGCAAAGCCATTGAGCCGGCAATCTTGAATGCCATTTCTGACGAGTCAACTTCGTGATAACTTCCGTCGGTTACGATCACTTTCAAATCCACCAGTTGATATCCTGCGAGCACACCGTTTTCTAATGACTCTTTCACACCTTTTTCGATTGCGGGAATGAACTCGCGCGGAATGTTTCCACCCTTAACTTCGCTTACCCACTCATACCCCTCACCGCGGTTTTTTGGTTCAACACGCAGCCAGCAGTGTCCATACTGTCCACGGCCACCGGACTGCTTAATGTACTTTCCTTCACCCATCGCGATTTTCTTGATCGTTTCGCGGTATGCAACTTGTGGGGCACCAACATTTGCTTCCACTTTAAACTCACGCTTCATGCGGTCAACCAAGATTTCCAAGTGCAACTCGCCCATACCGGCGATAATGGTTTGACCCGTTTCTTGATTTGTTTTAATGCGGAATGTTGGATCTTCTTCAGCAAGCTTTCCCAGCGCCATACCCATGCGCTCTTGGTCAGACTTTGTTTTTGGTTCAATGGCAAGCGAGATAACCGGTTCGGCAAATGAAATACCTTCCAAAATAATGGGGTGGTCTTCATCACACAATGTATCACCGGTTTTTGTTGATTTTAATCCGACAATCGCAACGATTTCACCAGAAAATGTTTCACTCACTTCTTCGCGCTGGTTGGCGTGCATCAATAAAAGACGGCCAACGCGCTCTCTTTCACCTTTTGTAGCATTGTATGTGTACGAGCCAGACTGCAGTTTTCCTGAGTACACGCGGACGTAGGTAATGCGGCCAACGTGCGGATCGGTTTGGATTTTAAACGCTAAACCACAAAATGGCTCTTCCGGCACGAGCTTGCGGACTTCTTCTTTATCTGTTCTTGGATTGGTTCCACGGATTTCTTTAATATCAACTGGAGAAGGAAGATACTCAACCACCGCGTCCAACAACGGCTGAACACCTTTGTTGCGGAGCGAGCTTCCACAAAAAATCGGAACGAGTTTGTACTCGATTACGGCCTTACGGAGCGTTTTTTTCAATACATTAAGTTCAATCGTTTCATTGGCAAAGAATTTTTCTAACAATGCGTCGTCGGTTTCCGCGATCTGCTCAACGAGTTTTGCGCGCGTAGCTTCAACTTGATCTTTCATGTCCGCGGGAACGTCGCCAACAACGTAGTGCGCGCCTGTTTCATCACCGGACCAAACAATGGATTTGCGGTCAAGAACGAGCACAATTCCTTTGAAAGAGTTTTCCACACCGATTGGGAGGGCCATAACCGCGGGTTTCACACCAAACTTTGTGCGGATATCTTCAACCGTGCGGTCAAAGTTTGCGCCGAGCTTGTCCATTTTGTTAATGAAACAAATACGCGGAACATTATATTTATCAGCTTGCCGCCATACGGTTTCGGACTGCGACTGCACGCCCTCTTCACCATCGAGCACTGTAATGCCGCCATCCAAAACACGGAGCGAGCGCTCAACTTCTGCGGTAAAGTCCACGTGGCCTGGAGTATCGATAATGTTGATGCGGTACGCTTCGTGTGGCTCCGCGGTATCAAGCACTGGCGTCCAGAATGTCGTTGTTGCGGCAGACACAATTGTGATACCGCGCTCACGCTCCTGCTCCATCCAATCCATCTGGGTGTTGCCTTCGTCAATGTCGCCGATTTTGTACGATTTACCCGTGTAAAACAAAATGCGCTCGGTTGTTGTGGTTTTGCCCGCGTCAATGTGCGCGATAATGCCGATGTTGCGGATACGATCGAGCGGGACATCACGGCTGGTAGTTTTAATGGTTGTGGGGGTGGACATAGAAGTTATTCAATACTGCTAGGAAATATTATTTATACGACCCTCTTTTTAATACCGATTTTGCTCTGAAAAGACCATCTCTTACTCCGGATGTTTGCGCATAACGAATAAATGCGGACATCACAGCTTGCTTATATTCATCATTTTCTAACATTTGTTTTTTAGAAACTCTTTCTCCCCCTAAAGAACTCATAAATTCACTAGGACGTTGTCTAACTGACGTCAAAATGTCATACATTAATGCCAACGCACCATCTTCTGTTGGATGAGCTGGATCTTCAAAAAGATCCCAAAGTTCTTCTTCTTCAAACTTTTTAAAAAAATCTTTCATTGTCTCTACAGCAACTGCTTTGTCCATATTTCCTCCTTACTACATAAAATAGATTGATTTACCACCTAAAATGAGCGAACGCTTTGTTCGCTTCTGCTGTCCTATGCATCGAGAGTTTCTTTGCAACCGCACCGCCTTCATTCTTCAATGAGTCTAACATTTCTGCTGCGAGTTTTTCACCAAATGTGTGATATGTGGCGTTAGAGCGTTTGCGCGCTTCTTCAATCAGCCAACGGATCGCGAGTGAGAATCCGCGGGATCCACGGACGGGAGTTGGAACCTGATATGCTGCGCCACCAACTCGGCGTGACCGGACTTCCATCGCCGGTGCCACGCGCTGAATCACTTCTTCAAACACTTCGAGCGGCTCACGGTTTGTTTTAGCTTTTAAGATATCAAGCGCCGCGTATACCTGGCGGAGCGCAACACCTTTTTCGCCGTCTTTCATACAACGGTTGATGAGTTTTGTTACTTTTGTTGAGTTGTACTTCACGTCTCCTTCAATGGGGCGGCGTCTCAGTGCTTTGGATTGTCTTGCCATATAAATATTCTCCTTAACAATTTAACAATGCGTTATGCGGCAACTGCCTTTGGTTTCTTTGTTCCGTACTTCGAACGGCTGGATCTGCGCTTATCAATGCCTGCGCAGTCAAACTTTCCGCGAACAATGTGATACTTCACACCTGGCAAGTCTTTCACGCGGCCACCACGGATAAGTACGATAGAGTGTTCTGCGAGATTGTGTCCCTCGCCCATAATGTAGGCGGTTACTTCTTGTCTGTTGGACAAGCGGACACGGGCAACTTTACGCAAAGCGGAGTTTGGTTTTTTTGGCGTCATTGTTTTGACAATGAGACACACGCCGCGCTTTTGCGGGCTGAACGTGTTTGTTGATCTATTTTTTTTTGAGTTGTACGACTTGCGCAACGCAGTCGCCTTCACTTTCATGAGTTTTCTCTTTCGTCCTCTGCGGATCAGTTGATTTACTGTTGGCATATATTAGGCCTTTCCTTCTAAAAAAACAAAAAAGCGGTCTGAAAACCGCTTTGGTTTTCGCATTACTCTCCGGGTTGCGTTGACCGCTATACGGAGGATTCCTTCACGCGAATATCAATATTATATCTGATTTTTCTTGATTTGCAACATGAATTATCGGGTAATATCCATTTCAAGAAAAATGGCACGCTGTGTTTCTTCAATCTCAATAATTCGTCCAATTGCCAACAATGGAGAGTTTGAACTCCCAAGAGTGTTAAACAACCCGATATCATCACTCTTCTCTACTCGTATTTCGAAAGTAACCGCTGTCGCACTGTGCGTTGAATGCGCAGTAATTTCAAGTTTCCCTATATTGATGTGGAGCTTGTCCTTCAAGAAAGCTGTAAGTGTCAAAAACAGGGCATTATTCATTGACTCAAAATCATCTGGGTTTGCAGGCCTATTTTTCAATTCACTCTGTGGAACACCCATATCGTCCTTCCTGGACAGGAATATACATGAGTACACTATCCCACCATCGCGCGATCCGGGCTAGTTGGGATCAAGCGACCAATAATGACGTTCTCTTTCATGCCGAGCAGTTGGTCTTCTCTTCCCTCTGCCGCAGCCTCGCCAAGCACGCGTGTCGTTTCCATGAACGATGCCGCCGAGAGCCAAGAATCAATGAACAATGACGAGCGGGTAATGCCGAGAATCATGACTTGCGCTGTTGCCGGTTCGCCACCTTCTGCCATTGTTTTGCTGTTCTCATCAATAAACTTGGTCTTTGGCACAATTTCTCCTGGCAAGAACACGGTGTCGCCGCTTGTATCAATGCGCAGCTTGTCACTCATCTTGCGGATAATGACTTCAAAGTGTGTGTCGTTGATCGGAATACCCTGCGAGGTGTACACCTTTTGAATCTCTTCCAGCAAGTAAATCTGCGCTTCGCGCATACCGCGGATCTCGAGCACTTCTTTAATGTCGAGCGCACCGCCGGCTAACTGCGTTCCCGCGTGCACCAAGTCGCCATCGGCAATTGCAAGCGCCTGTGTTTTAGGAACAACGTACTCACGGACTTCTTCCGGTTTAGTCGTTGTTTTAATTGAGATCTTGTATCCATCGGCTGTTTCTTCAACCGTTGCTTTTCCGTTGATTTCGGCAATGGGTGATAACGCTTTTGGAATACGCGCTTCGAATAACTCTTCAACGCGTGGCAATCCTTGCGTCACGTCGAGTCCAACGATACCTCCAGAGTGTTTCACACGCATCGTGAGCTGTGTTCCTGGCTCGCCAATGGACTGCGCGGCGATAATACCAACCGGCGTACCGAGTTCAACAAGCGCTTTGGACGAGAAGTCCCATCCATAACACTTCGCACACATACCGATTCTGGCTTCACATGTGAGTGGAGAACGGACCCACACCGATGCGATGCCAATGTGGTCAATTTCTTCTGCAAGTTCTTCGGTAATAATGTCGCCCGCTTTTACCATCACGGATTTTTTTCCGGGATGCTGAATGTCTTTGAGCGCAACACGGCCAACAACTCTTCCTCCAAACATTTTTTCGCGTGGACCGGCTTTAATAAGCTCGATACCCTCTGCTGTTTTACAGTCTTCCATACGGATAATCATGTCGTGCGCAACGTCAACTAAACGGCGCGTGAGATATCCTGCGTCTGCTGTTTTGAGCGCTGAGTCGGTCAATCCTTTACGTGATCCACGGGATGATGTAACGTACTCAAAGATAGAAAGACCTTCGCGGAAGTTTGATTTTGTTGGCAGTTCCACGATTTTTCCAAGCGGGTCAACAACAAGTCCGCGCATAGCGGCAAGCTGTTTCACCTGATCTTTGGACGCGCGCGTTCCACCGGAGTTAATCATAACTTTCACCGCGTTCTTCTCGCCAAAGTTATTCCATGTTTTTTCTGCGATCGTGTCGGTTGTTTCCATCCACACCTCGAACGTGAGACGGCGGCGTTCATCTTGCGTAATCAATCCTTGCAGGAAGTTTTGCTGAATTTCTTCAACGCGCTTGTCCGCAACATCAATCATCGCGTCTTTGTCATCAACCATCACACAGTCCGTAACGGCAACCGAAAGACCTGACATCGTTGCAACCTTGAATCCAAGATTCTTAATGTTATCAATGAGCGCGCGGACATCGTCGCGTGATTCTGTGTTGATTGCTTTGCGGATCAAGTTTTTAATCGCGCCGGAGTTGATCGCGGCATTAATGAACTGTAATGACTCAGGAAGAATTGCGTTGAAGCGGATGCGGCCAATTGTGGTCGTGATGATCTGCAATTTTTTGTCACTGCCCATCGGCATACGGACTTTGATTTCCTGGCGCAACGCGATCTTGCGTTCGAGATACGCGTGTTCAGCTTCATCGGCATCTGTGAAAATCGTTGATACCTTTGGCAACGCTTCGTCAATCGTTGTCATGTAGTACGCACCCATCGCCATATCCTTGTTCGGGATCGTAATTGGAGAACCATCGGCTGGCTTCAACAAGTTGTGCGATGGCATCATCAAATCGCGTGCTTCTTGTTTTGCTTCTTCGGTGAGCGGAACGTGTACAGCCATTTGGTCACCATCAAAGTCCGCGTTGTACCCCGCACACACACATGGGTGCAGACGGATCGCGTTTCCTTCAATAAGCTGAGGATAGAACGCTTGAATACCAAGTTTGTGCAGAGTCGGCGCACGGTTCAACAGAACCGGGTGGTCTTTGATAATTTCTTCAAGAATATCGAGCACTTCCGGTGAGCGACGCTCAAGCGCGTGCTTTGCACTCTTCACGTTTGGCGCAATACCTTGCTTAATGAGTTCACGCAATACGAATGGCTTAAACATTTCCAACGCCATTTCTTTTGGCAAACCACATTGATTAAGGTCGAGTTCTGGACCAACCACGATCACCGAACGTCCGGAGTAGTCAACACGTTTTCCAAGAAGGTTCTGGCGGAAACGGCCTTGCTTTCCACGGAGCATTTCTGAAAGCGAGCGGAGTGGGCGCTTTGCAACGCGGCGCTGTGTCGCGCGCACGTTCGAGCTATCAATAAGCGCGTCAACGGCTTCCTGCAACATACGTTTCTCGTTGCGCAAAATAATTTCTGGCGCACCAAGATCAATCAAGTGTTTCAAACGGTTGTTGCGGTTAATGACACGGCGGTATAAATCGTTCAAGTCGGATGTTGCAAACCGGCCACCGGAAAGTTGGACCATCGGGCGAAGGTCTGGCGGGATCACCGGCAGAACTTGGAACAACATCCATTCTGGCTTAATGCTTGCTTTGCGGAAACCTTCAACAACACGAAGTCTGCGGGTTGCTTTGATGCGGCGCTGTCCTACTGCTGTTTGAATTTCCTCACGCAACTCTTCGGCCATTTTTGCAAGGTCGAGTGTGCGGATCACTTCCAATAATGCTTCCGCGCCCATGCCTACGCGGACGTGATCAACGGCGTTGTACTCAGCAAGTTTAAGGTACTCGTCTTCACTCAGAATTGAGAACTTTTTAAGGCGCTTTGCCATTTCTTTCACTGTTTTGTAAATTTCCTGTGTGCTCGCAGACTCGGAGTCCAACTCTTCTTTCACATGCGCCATGTTCTGTTTTGCTTTGAGTGCAAGCGCTTCTTTTTTAATCTCTTGCTGTTCTTTTCCTTGGACCTTGTCTTTGAGATCGCGGAGCGTGACATCGAGCTCTTCTTTCATCTTCTCTACGTTTAACTTTGCTTTTTCTTTGAGCTCGTCAACTGCCGTCGCGCTGTCTTTATCAAGCTGGTCAATCATCGCGGTTTGTTTGTCTTTGTTCACATCAAGCACGATGTACTGGTTGAAGTACACAATTGAGCTGAGGTTACGCGGTGAAATATCAAGCAAGAGCGACATACGGGACGGCGCGCCTTTGAAGTACCAAATGTGCGCGACAGACGTTGCTAATGTGATGTGGCCCATGCGCTCGCGGCGGACACGTGCCTGTGTGACTTCGACACCACACTTATCACAAATGATGCCCCGGTAGCGGATGCGTTTGTACTTTCCACAGTAACACTCCCAATCTTTTGTGGGACCAAAAATTTCTTCCGCGAACAATCCACCTTTTTCTGGCTTCAATGTGCGGTAGTTGATCGTTTCCGGCTTCTGCACTTCACCATATGACCATCCTTTAATGATGTCCGGCGATGCGAGCTGAATTTTTAATGAAGAAAAATCAACAACTGTTTTCATTATTCTTGTCCCCCTTGTTCAACAACAACCAAATCTTCATCGGATGGTTCGTCTTCTTTTGTGTTATCGGTTGGTGCCGCAGCAACAGCGGTCGCAGTATCATCAGTCACTGTTAATCCTTGCGCAGTTGCCTGTACGTCGTTCGCCAATGCTTCCTGCACTTTTTCTTTTGTTCCATCTTCTTCTTCATCTTTAATATCTTTTACAACCGCTTCTTTCATAATGACGTCAAGGCCGAGTGAGTTGAGTTCGCGCATTAAGACTTTAAATGACTCAGGAACCGTGGATGCCGGAATCTCTGTCCCTTTAACAATTGCTTCGAATGCTTTCGCGCGACCAACAACGTCGTCTGACTTAATCGTCAACATTTCCTGCAGTGTGTGCGCGGCACGGTGCGCTTCAAGCGCCCATACTTCCATTTCTCCCAACCGCTGTCCACCCATCTGCGCTTTTCCACCCAACGGCTGTTGTGTAACAAGCGAGTATGGACCCGTTGAACGTGCGTGAGTCTTGTCCTCAACCATGTGTGTCAACTTCAAAATATACCCAATACCAACAACGGTGTCTTCAAGATACTGCTCGCCTGTGCGGCCATCGTACAACCGTGTTTTTCCAGAAACCGGAAGGCCTGCGCGTTTGAGTTCGTCCCAAATCACGTTCTCTTTGATTTCTTCAAATACTGGGATTGCAACTTTGTACCCAAGCTTTTCCGCAGCCCACCCAAGATGTGATTCCAGCAGCTGACCAAGGTTCATACGGGCCAAAACAGAAAGCGGCGAAATGATAATGTCAACCGCTGTACCGTCTGCAAGGTGCGGCATGTCTTCAACGGGAACGATCTTGGAAATAACACCTTTGTTTCCGTGGCGGCCTGCGACCTTGTCACCCACCGTTACTTTGCGGAGCTGGGCGACACGGACCACGACTTTTTTGTTCACGCCAGGGTCAAGCTCGTCACCTTTGTCACGATCAAGTACCTTCACATCAATCACCGTTCCGGACTCACCATGCGGCATGCGGAGCGAAGTATCACGGACGTCGCGTGCTTTTTCACCAAAGATCGCGCGGAGCAAGCGCTCTTCTGGTGTTAACTCTGTGTCTCCTTTTGGAGCAATTTTCCCAACCAAAATATCGTTTTGAACAACTTCGGAACCGATTGCGATAATGCCTTCTTCAGTCAAGTTGCGCAGTTCTACTTCACCAACGTTTGGAATGTCTGATGTAATTTCTTCTGCGCCAAGTTTGGTGTCCATCACCAACGCTTCGTACTCATTAATATGGATAGAGGTCAATAAGTCGTCGCGGATTAACTTGTCAGATACAACAATCGCGTCTTCATATCCCAACCCGTCAAATGACGCGTACGCGATCACGAGGTTTTGGCCTAACGCGAGTTCGCCGCCATCGGACGAAGGACCATCAACCAACAGCGTTCCCTTTTTCACTTTGTCACCGGCGGTCACTGCAGGCTTCTGTGTGTAACAGGTGCTTTGTGCACTGCGCACAAACTTGCGGACTTCGTAGATTTCGCGCTTTCCTTCTACACGGACGTACTCAAGGTCTTCCAAGTCTTTTGCTTTTTTCGCGTCTTCAACGTCTTTTTCTTCGAGTTTAACCACGACTTTATTTGCGTCGGCGTACTCAACCACACCAGCGTGCCGGGCAAGAATCACGTGGCCCATCGCGCGGATCACTTCCGACTCCATACCTGTACCAATAATTGGAGATGAGGGTTTCAAAAGTGGAACGGCCTGACACTGCATGTGCGTACCCATCAGCGCGCGGTTTGCTTCGTCGTGCGAGATAAATGGAATGAGTGATGCTGATGTTCCAACAACCTGGCGCGGGATCACATCAATATACTGAACCTGCTCGACTGGACCTTCCATAAATTCGTTGCGGTAGCGGAGCGGAATCCATTCTTGTGTGATGTATCCATCTTTATCCATCTCAACGCCGGCGTGCGTTACATAGTTATCTTCTTCATCATCGGCGGAAATATACACAATCTCATCGGTCACTCTCATTTTTACTGTGCCGTTGCGCTCAATTTTTTCAATTTTGCGGTATGGCGCTTCCAAAAATCCATAGTCGTTAATACGCGCGTACAACGCAAGGTAGGTGACCAAACCAATGTTTGGACCTTCCGGCGAACGGACAGGGTCAATTCTGGAGTATTGCGATGCGTTAATGTCGCGCATAGAAAAACTTGCACGTTCGCGCGTTACACCACCGGATCCCATCACGGATAAACGGCGGAGGTTGTCTACTTCAGAAAGCGGATTTGTCTGATCCAAAATCGTGGACAATCTGTTGCGGCGGAAAAACTCGGAAATGGTCGCGATAAGCGGACGAGCGTTTACTAATGAAGATGGTGTCAATGTTTCGTCTGTTTTTGTCAGCGACATTTTTTCGCGGATAGAGCGTTCTAATCTCAGCATTCCAATACGGAAGGCATTGGTAGAAACCAACTCACCGACCGAGCGGACACGGCGGTTGGAAAGGTGATCAATATCATCGGTCTTTCCTTTGCCGTTTTGCAAGGCAATGAGATATTTGACCGCAGCAATAATATCTTCTTTTGTGAGCACGCGGTGGTCTTTATCGTTTGGCACCGCAACGTTCAATCTGCGGTTTAATTTGTAACGGCCAACACGTCCCAAATCGTACCGGCGGGGATCAAAAAACATTTCATGAAATAGGTCTTGCGCGTTCTTACAAAAGA
>Ga0209542_10018133_pt1 | contig 11428 bp, 17 predicted proteins | sample RifCSPhighO2_01_FD_184028 | JGI IMG/M metagenome (GOLD analysis project Ga0209542, IMG submission 184028) | Soil microbial communities from Rifle, Colorado - Rifle CSP2_plank highO2_0.1 (SPAdes) (version 2) | ecosystem: Environmental > Terrestrial > Deep subsurface > Rock core/Sediment ...
TCGCTAAATAATGTTGTGTTCCAAGGATACGAGCTTTGAGGAAGCCCTTGGTAAATCTCGACCCATTCCATGTTGGGCTTGCGTAACCAGACCCAAACCTTTAGAGCGACTTCTTCACCATCGATTACTATCTGGACAATTCCTTTTACAGTTTGGCCGTTAGTTGGGCTGGAAATACTAATTGGTGGGCCGCCCCCAGATTGGCTTAATACTTGGTTGGATTGAACAAAATTAGAAGCTATTGTGAAAAAAAATAAAGCTGAAACTAAAATTTTTAGTTTGGGAAACATGGCTAATATTATTATCTTTCAATCAGCCTAGTAGGTCAAATTTTCCCAACGAAAAGCCTGGCCTCTAGGGTAGGTTGAGGTCAGGCGGATAAGTAATCCTCTACTTGCCATGTGTGCATGATGTGGGCGATCACACGGAATGATGACGGACTACACACAAGGCTGTTGTGGCAAAGGCTAACTGCCCTGTAATTTAGATCTGGGTTGTCTTCTAGGCAGTCCTGCCAGTCCACGACACCATCGTTTTTGGTATATACAGCCGCGCGATGAACAGCCTCGCAAATAACCCCACTGTTGAAAGCCGAGACCGCAGGGCAGATGCATTGCTGGGTGAAGCAGTTTGGGTTTTCCTCACCCAATGGTTGACGGCGGTGGATCTCGTCTCTGACGAAGTCGGCGATTCTCATCATTAGAGTGTGACCGACTACACTCCGGATTGGGGTTCCTAGATTAATGACCCCACTGACTTTGTCAGGCCATCTGGACGCTGCACTGCGGGCGATTATACCCCCGAGGCTATGGCCCATCAGCCAGACGCGTTTACCAGTTTGCTCAACAGCTTTGTTTACTGTGTACTCCAGAGCGATTGAGAGCTGATCAAAGCATTTGGCATTAGTCCCAATCTTAGACATAAACGGTATGTAGCCTATCCTCATTAGCCAGAAAAATAGGTCTCCCATGCTGATGACGTCGCTTGAAAGAAAACCGGGAATTAGGACTAAACCTTGCTTGGTTTCCGCTCTAGGGACGCCAATGCCATAGAATATCGGTGAAAGCCTGAGGGCAACCCAATCAATACCAACTTGACCCTCTTTCCAGATTGGAGGGTCGATTTTAACTTTGGCGATTGGTTCAGCGACAAGTGTGGAAACCAATGACCCCTCCTCTCCTCTGGCAGTTTGGGTTTATCTGATCTTCTAAAGTGCTCTATATTTATTATCCTCCAGGGCAATTTTGGCTGTCAAGCAGTGGTTTATTAGTTTGGATATCGTACCTGTATCTTGCAGTTTGCGGTATTTGTCATCTCGGGTGAAAGTAGAAAGCTAACTTCGCCCTCATAAACTACGATCGTGTTTGGGTTTGCTTTTGCCGCTTTTCTAGTTGTGGTTTGGAGCCTTAAAATTAATTCCTGGCTACTTTTAGCTGATATTTCTACGGGAGGTGAAAATTCATAAGTAAAAAACCTGTCCTCAATGCCGATTGGATTTGATGGGGAATTTGTTGATAATAGTGAAGAAATTTTTGTATCTTTGTCACCCAGTAAGTTCAAATCAATACCAACCTTTTGGATAAAGATAGATTGTGAATTGCCGTTGGTAAAGATAAAAGAAAAATCAAATCTTTCATTTTGTCCAATTAGACTGCTGATACAGGAAGACTTCACATTTAGATTTTCAGAGAGTTTGGTACCAAGGGCGCGGTCCTGATTAGTTTTTAAGCGATCATAGACAAAAAGAGCTGTAAAGAGCGTAACTAGAATAAAAAAAATAATGAATATTGGTTTTAAAGACTTTAGAATTAAAAAAGCTGAGTTCAAAAAAGATTGGAAGGTACTGCCCATCGCAAAAATTTTAGCACAATATTTGAAAGAGTGGTTGGAAGGAAGTTAATAACTTCGCGGGTTGGGTTGTCCCCGCGAAGATAGGTAGCTGAACAAGTTGATTATTCGGAAGGGATTCTCAGCATCTCTTTTCGCTCATTAGTGTTTAGAGTCTCCTATCTCTCCACAAGTAAGTGAAGAAGTAGCCCAGACCCAATCCGACGATGCCCGTCAGCCACAGGTTTGCCAGTTTGGTGAAGCGTCCTTCCTCGTTGAAGGGACTAGCCGCTTGTCTTTGTTGCATCATTAACCTCCTATCGTTGGACCTCAGCGGTTGATACTAAAGTGAAGGGCTTGGTGGGAATCGAAATAACCCACCCCATCCAACTCTGCTTCGGCAGAATCGATCCCAGCGATAAAGGCGGCTATAAAGGTACCAAACGCCGCGATCGTTACGATGAGGTAAGTGATGAAAGAACCCCACCTCTCATCGGTGCGAAACGGCTGTCCCTTTTCTTCCACTGTCGGACTCCTTTCCTTGTGCTAGGAAGATTTTAGTTTCTTGTTTGCTTGTTTGTCAATTGGGTTGGTTTTGGGAAAATTCTATATAGGTGATGTAGCAAATAACTTGCGGCAAAGACGAAAATAGGCACCACTAACAGCCAAAAAACAACATTGGAGAACCAAATTGAAACTGAGGCTGAAACGGCAACAAGAAGCGGAGTAGCCGTTAATATAATGGTTGTGTGTATCGCCAATCTATTCCAAGGTACTCTAGCTTTCTCGACCCTTTTAAACCAATAAAAATAAAGGGCTGCCTTGCTCAAGATAAAAATTAGTAAAAACGCAAATAGATTGGGAGAAAATACGTTGCCAAACCACATGGCAATTAAAATAGAAAGCAAAAATGCATAAAGATCAAAAGCAGAGAAAACGAGCAGCTTGTTTTTCACTTCCCTTATATTACTTTAAGAAAAAATGGGATGCAAATAAACCCTACTAAAAAGTATCAAAAGATAAAATTTTGTTGCTTGTTTGTTGACTACGGTTCGTAAAGGGGTGTAAAAAAAACCCGCAGCTCATAAAGCTAAAAGATGGAAACATCTGGACAGTAAAGTGGGCTGCATTTTTTTACTCCAAGAGTTTTTGCTTTAGTACTTCTTTAAGTCTTTTGTTTTCTAGCCAAGCGGAAACCTCGGTCCAAACCTCATCGCACCCATGCCCCGACAAACCAACAATGCTAGCAATTTTACTTTCTAGATCGTCTGCATTTTCCTCGGAAGCAAAGATTCCAAGCTCAAAAAAAATTCCTTTACGGATCATGTGGTGTACAAAGCAGCTCATTGGTGGAAGCCTTAAATTAAGAATTAATAGGTATTAAGATAAATAAGATTCACCCTTTTTACAAGAGACAAGGAGCTATTTTATAAAAACTAAGGGAGAAAATACTTATTTTAAAATTGTAGGACTTTCGGCCAAGGTTACGGCCCCCAATAAACTAGGTTCCTCAATCGATGGTGGGTAGATTGGAGGAACAGGAAAGATTTTTAAATATTTGTTTACACCATTTATTACTGGTCTGAAAAACATGTCGTAGTGTTTAGTCATACCGCCACCAAGTACCACAACTTCTGGTGAGTAACTGAGGATAAAATTACAAATACCCTTGGAGAGAATATCCATCGATTTGTACCAAAGATCTGTTCCCTCTATTTCAACCGGTTTCTTTCCTGATATTTCCTGGAGAGCCCAGCCACCAACAGTGGATTCTAAATCCGACTTTTGGCCGCACCAATCTTTTAGTCCTTCACTTCCCGTGTACATATGCCCAGCGTGAGGGTAATAAAGCCCATGGAAAATACTGCCGTTTGTGACGAGTCCCACGCCTATTCCTGTGCTAACAGTTATGTAAAGCAGCGGGTCATTGCCCCTGTATTTGCCATAAGTATACTCAGCAAGAGCTGCTAATGAAGCATCGTGGCCAATAAAAACAGGTAAGTCTAAAATTTCTTCAAATTCCCTTGCTAAATCTACCCCGTCCCAAGCCTTGAATTTATTGGGTTTAATGATTTTGTTCTCCCTAAATTTAATTGGTCCTGGTACCGAGATGCCGATCGAATGTATGTTTTTCCTGCCGATATTGTCGACTGCTTTTTTAATATCTTGCTTACTCTCGGAAAAAGTTTTTGTCGGAAAATCTTCCTTTTTTTCGATTTTTCCCTTTTGTCCAACGGCAATTCTTATGTGAGTACCACCAATGTCTATTCCTAGGTACATACAATTAAAATTTCGAACTTGAAATAAAGAATCAAAAAGTAAACCTTACTCAATTGCAAGTACTTGATCGTTCTTGTGAACCGTAGAGTCTACTTTTATAGCTATCTCTTGGCCCTTGTTACCCGATTTAACCTGCTTGTGTTCTAGCTGCATACTTTCTACGATTTGTTCAAAGTCGTCGTGAGCGCCTTTGACGTGAATTTTAGTGCCCACTTTTAGAGCGCCGGAGAGTTTAATTACCCCCACCCCGATATTATCGTAGTAGTGAGTTATCTTACCGATATGCCTTTCAGTAGCCATGATTATCACCTACTTTCTAGGCCGTTAGTTTTGTTTGACTATAACTTAAACTGCAAAGTTTAATCAAGATTTAATTCTTCTTGTGGGTCCTTAAACTAATCGGGGTCTTCTACAGTTGTGGCAGGTTTTAGTTTTTCTGGATCTTCCTTATACTTACTTTTAAGATCCTCAATCAGACTACTGACCAGTTTCTTTGGGTCTGGTTCGTAAATTACTTTACATTCGTGTCGGTGAGCAATGTGGGTAATAGTTTCAAGTTCGTCAGCCATGCCCCCAGAATTCTCTAAGACACCTAAGGGTTTTTTATCTTCGAAAGCAACAGTAAATTCGTTTAACGTTCCAATACGTCCACAGATAATTATTACGGCATCAGCGCTTCTGGTCAATATCAAATTTCTACCAGCATAACCAAATCCAGTGTAAACCGTCAGGTCCATATATTGGGTCGGTAGTTTATATCGGTTTATGTGATCAATTCTACTCGCCGCTGGAGAAAAGCCAATTGATATGCCGCCTGCTTTTTTGACTCCCTTGGCGGCTGCATTTGGTATACCTGTGGTAGCGCCGGTTACAAGTATAGCGCCAGCCTTTGCAATAGCCACGCCAACTTCCTCAGCCCTGCTTAATGTTTCCTTATTTAAACAGCTACCATCAGCTGCTCCCGAAACGCAGATTTTAAAACTCATTTGGCTCCTTTTTAATAGTTTATCACTTAATTATTTTCAGCCGCAATTAGTTTAGAAGATTTTAACATTCGATCGATTATGGGTTTGCCGCTTTCGCTACCTAGAAAACGGGGTTGATATGATTCATCCACCAAAATTGGGTAAAATTTCACATTAACTAGTTTTTCTTCATAAAATACGTATTCCCCAACTACCCCTTCCTGGGTTTCTTGGCTCCAGGTTTGGTCAAAAATAAAATTACCGTGAGCGTAAGTAATCAGTTTGTTTTTGTAAATTTCTACTCCTTGGACGGTGTGGGGGTGGTTGCCAATAATCAAATCAGTTCCAGCGTCAATCATAAGATGGGCGATTTCTTTTGGATCGTCCGGGGCAATGTTTCCGTATTTTCTTGGGGTAAGTACGTACTCATCTCCCCAGTGAGCTGAAACTACAAGGACATCCACTTTTTGTTTCATTTGCTTTATTTCGGTGGCAATCGTCTGTCTATCAAAAGAAGTAGAAATGCCATTATAGGATAGAAAACCAAATGTTATTCCCCGTCTTTTTTGGATATCCAAATTTCCAAAACCACTCCAACCTACCTTTTTACTTTTAAGTAGTGAAATTGTCTCATCAATTCCAGATTTACCAAAATTACCAATATGGTTGTTTGCTAGAGAAGCGCTATCTATGCCTGCGTAGGTTATTCCTTGGATATGCCTGGCATCACCGCAAAAAGTCATCCCTTCGGTCATCAAGGGGCAGCCTTTTGTTAGCGGGGATTCAAGATTTATGAGAGCAATGTCAGCTTTTTTCAGGGTAGAAGCAACTTTCCGCCAATTATAAGTAAAATCACCTTTTGTTACTGCTGGCCAATTGGCTCCCCTGGCAGGGATTACGTCCCCGGTCGCTACAATTGTAATTAGTTTTTCCTTGTCCAGTTCGGAAACGTCGTTTTGCGTACCAAAAATAGAATCAATTGTTACGACTGGTATTTTAGGAGGTTTCTTGGTAGCGGGTACTTCTGTCAAATGGTAACCAGTGTCAAACCCTCTTGATAAAAGAAAAATAAACCCGCCTAAAAAAACTATTACTAGAGTCTTTCCAAGAATAGTAATTTTTTTCATAGTGTCGATAAGGGTCTTCCTATATTTATCGTTGTATCAATTTTTATCCCAGAGGGTCTCTTTGAACTTTCCTCTTTTGTTTAAATAACGAGCCAGTACAAACAAAAAATCAGACAGCCTGTTGATATACTCCAAAATATGAGGATTTATTGTTTCTCTTCTGTTTAAAGAAACCAATGCCCTTTCCACTCTTCTTGATGTAGCTCTGGCGAAGTGTAGAGACGCTGCTGCTTTGGTTCCTCCCGGGAGTATAAAGGTGCGAAGTGGTTCAAGTTTTGAATCGTATCGATCGATTAGTTTTTCAAGACTCAAAGCCTTTTCGGTGCCAAAGATAAAAACCTTGCTTTTGTCGGCTCCAAGTTTTTTAGGGTTTGCTAGCTGGGCACCAATATTCAGTAAATCGTTTTGGATGTGTTCAAGAACTTTTTTGACTTTTTTATCCAGATCGAAGCTAATTGCGAAGCCAATTAAGGAACTTAGCTCGTCAAGATTGCCGTACGTGTCTACCCTTTGATTATTTTTCCACACTCTTTTGCCACCAAATAGGGATGTTTGTCCCCTATCACCGGTTTTTGTGTAAATTTTAATTCTCTTCATTTGTGAGCAGATTATACATTACTTCTTTGTGTTATTGACGTGATGGATCCGGCCTTGCGTTAGTTATTTTCCTTCTGCAAACCAAACGAGTCTTTTATTTCACTGTATGTTTTTTTTGATTTAATAACTAACACTACCTTTATTTCCGGGAAAGAATCTGCCATCTCTTTTATATTTCTTGCTACTACGGCTGGCGGCAAGCCAACAACACCTGCCCCAAGAAGAGGGAAAGTTACCTTTTTGAATCCTGAATTTCGCGCTATCTCTAAAGCCGATCTAGCTCCCGATTTTATGTCGTCTAAAGTCGCTTTTCTACGCGAGTCATAGTCAATCGTAGGGATGTGGATTACACTTTTTGCAAGTAGGTTTCCGGCCGTAGTTACCGCAGCCTTACCAATATCGCAAAAGCCAATTTCGTTGCTTTCTTTCTGCAGCGTTGGACCTGCGGATTTAGAAATAGCCGCTGCTACACCTGCCTCGTGTGTCAATTTTGTATTTGCCGCATTTACGATAGCGTCAGCCTCTATTTTGGTAATGTCACCTAGCCTGATTTCCATTGTTTTGCCGCAATTGCATATATGCCTAGAACTATTCCTACTAACATCCACGAATCGGCGCCAAGACCAAACAACGCCATGTCGTTAATATAATCCAGAGCAGCGACTAAGACTGATAATACCGAGAGAACCAAAAGTACTTTACCAGGTTGTTTATATTCCATTTTGTCACCCCCCTTCTAAAAATTGGTTTTTAGATTTGATAACAAGATATTGATATTAGTTAATTTGGCTAAAATACTCTAAAACTGTTTGGGCAGTCAGCTCCATTATTTTTCCCCTTCCAGTTATATTTGGGCTCACGTTATTGTTGCTAAATACTACTAAAACAAATGGATTTGGCTTGTACTCTACTATAGCCGCATCGTGAGCTTCGCCGCCGATCTGGCCCGTCTTATGGTAAAATTTCACATCAGCTCTTTTAAAGCTAGGAGAAAAATAAACCTCAGTCTCCGTATTTTGCATGTAGGAAAAAAGCTTTGTTCGGCTGCTTTCACTCAGCAATTCCCCCTGCGCCAGTTTTTTAAATAGAAGAGTAACATCTTTGACACTCATAAGGTTTTTTCCAAGTCGGATGTTTGACGCTGTCAGACCTATTTTTTTGGCAAACGTAGTTTGATCCTCAGGTTTAAACCTAGTATCCAAAAGATCCCAGCTATCCGGACTGCTCTGGTTTATTAAAAACTGGATTTGGGTTTCTATGTTGTAAAGACCCATTGGTTCGCCCAGATTTACCTTCCCTTTCTCAGCTAGATCGTAAATATAAACTGCAGTGAGGACTTTTGAAACGCTAGCGGCGTGCTGCGCTTTTTCATCGTTGTAGCCAAAATATTCATCCCTTTTCAAATCATAGATTCCAACCGAAAATTCAGTGCCGGCTGATTCCCCCTTCGTAATTTCTTGTATGGTTTCAAGAAGGGCCTCCCTTCTAGCCACTCTCTCCTCTTCTGATAGTTTGGAACTTTGGCTTGGTGGCTCTGGTACGCCTCTTTTTTTAACGAAGAAATAACCAGCGTAAATGAGAAGCCCAGCTAGAATGAGGATCAGAATAATAATGACAACAACCGGCAGTTTCTGTTTCATAGATTTCTACCGCAAAGTCTATCCAATTTGGGTATTGTTGGCAACATGGCTTTTGGACACAAAAAACCGAATAAGTAGCATGCCACTAATAAAGCCAGCTACGTGGGCAATAAAGGCTACTCCGCCTAATGAAGATGTTTGGCCAGTGACGGATAGTAGTCCAGAAATAAACTGGATAATAAACCAGTATACCAGTATAAAAGCTGCCGGCACCGCTATTATTGTGGGGATAAAGAAGATCGGTACTATTACATCTACCCTAGACTTTGGATAAAGAACAAAGTAAGCACCAAGAACGGCGGCTATAGCTCCAGAAGCACCAACTAGAGGTATAGATGATTCTCGAATAAAGTAATATTGGCCAAGGCTAGCCAAAACGCCTCCTATCACAAAGAAGGTTATAAATTTTAGTTTTCCCATTGCAGCCTCGATATTGTCACCAAAAACCCAAAGAAAAATCATGTTTGAGGCCAGGTGCAGCAACCCAGCGTGCAAAAACATACTGGTTATAAACGGGAGTAAGCTAGGTATATGAGCAAAGTTTATTGTTGATGGTACTATCGCGTAGGATTGAATAAAATTATTTAAACCATCTTCATTAAGAGAAAACTGGTACAAAAAAACCACTATATTCACCAGAATAATTATTAGAGTTATGAATGGTGTTTTGCCACTTGAATTATGGTCCTTAAACGGCATAGTGAAGGAATTTAAAGTTCAGCGTCCAAATTAGCGAGCACTATTTATAGTTTGGACAATCACATTTCGAGATCTAGGCCCGTCAAACTCTACCAGCATGATTTTTTGCCACGTACCAAAAGTTGGCTGACCACTTTGTATTGGTATCACTACTTGCTCCCCAACCATACTACTAAACAAGTGTGATGGTGCGTGGTCTGGTTCGTGGGCGTGTTGAAAAGGACCATGGGGTTTTAATTGCTCAAACATGTTTATGAAATCCTCATCTAATCCAGTTTCATATTCACCAAGCATTACACTACAGGTGGTGTGCTGTACGAATACTAGACACAGACCTTCTTTTGTAGATGATTGGTTTACCAGGTCTTGCACTTTTCTAGTTATATCAATTATTTGCTTACTAGCTGAAGTTTGGAAAGTTAATTGTTTAATCATCACTTTGATTTAAAAGTTTTGATTATTTCAAGGCCCTGAGATTTTGTTTCACCGTTTGCGGCCGCAAGTACAAAAATAACCATTGACTTATTCTTTGTAGCTGGGAGTGCTGTTGATATGAAAAACTCGCCAGATTTGAATACTGTTTCAGTTTGTTGACCCCTTCGGCCGTCTATCTGCACCTCTGAAACCACCTGCTTGTTTATTTTGGATTTTTGATCCTTTGAAAATCTAGGTTCTTTTAGATTTCCTAGAAGTATTTCTAGTTGACCATTGTCATTTTCGATTTTGACTGTGACTGCATTTGGCACCTCCTCGCTTTTCCAGCTTTCGGGATATTCGATTGAAAACTTATCCTCTTCTCTAACCAACCAGCCTTCTCTAATAGGGCTTTTGTTTTCATTGCTATTTAGGCCTAAAAAGTTTTCTTGACTACCCCACCTACCAAAGAAAAAACCTGCGGTCGCAGTAGTGACTGCTAAGATTAAAAGACCTATTATCCAAGGTGTGTATACCTTAAGTTTATTTTCACCTTTTTTACCCAAATCAAGGACAATTTCTTGTGGCATTCGGTTTTAGAATAACAGTAAGGAAAAAGATAATCAATTTACTTCTTTATACTAAAGAACAGTACTAGACTCGCTGACTCTTTTTTTGTTATCCTTTTAAAGGAGTATCTTATGGCAAAAAAAGTATTGGTAGTAGAAGATGATGTTTTTGTTAGAGACATATACGCTAGAGAGCTAAAAAAAGGTGGTTATGAGGTTGAGATTGCTGAAGATGGTTTGGAAGGTCTGGAGAAAATAAAAACGGGCGGTTATGATATTGTCCTACTAGATATCATGATGCCAAAAATGACTGGTGTGGATCTGCTAAAGAACGTTCGAGATCCCAACTTCCCAGCAAAAGATATTCCAGTGTACCTGCTAACCAATCTTGGTCAGGGATCTATCATCAAACAATGTTTAGAAATTGGTGCCCAAGGATATTTATTAAAAGCAAGAGTGCTTCCATCTCAAGTCCTGAAAAGTGTAAACGATTTCTTCGAATTTGGACCCACGAAAGTAGACCTAGCTGAATTTGGTTTGGAATGAGGTAGGAAATTACATAAACTGCTGTAAAAAGAAGAAGGAAACCAGTATTGGTTTCCCCACGAGTGACTAGGGACTAGATTGGCAGATCTAGACCTGGTATTTTGTCTTCGAGAAAAGCCCACAACCCAAGCCACCTGGTTGTTTCCAGCAACACTATTTTGAAAAGGGCGTTGGGTATGCGACCAAGTGTGTTCAGCCACAAAGCCGGCTTTGCCGAGTATTCTTGGCTAAGCAGATGGTAGCCTGGAGTTACCCCAAAAAGCACCGTTCCTAGCCAGACGATTGGCTTCCTGGCTAAATGCAGCCAAGGGTTTGTCTCGGATCTATCTTTCACCCAGCGGTAGAGCTTGCAAAAACCTGTTTCTTTCAACCCATTGAAGTGCCAGACGACTAGGTTACTCACCAATCCGTTAGTCCACCCCTCTTCTTTCGGGCCAACCATCAGATCCTTTCGTCCGTTTTCAAGAGCTCTGGCGTAGAAAACGGCGACCGCAATCGCCCAGATAATGTTGATCGAGAGTGCTTGGATGGGTCCTACCCAAATCCAGACAACGAGCATGGTGTAGCTAGAAGCCTTCGATTGTGATTCGAAGGCAAATCTAAATCTACCCTCAATGTTATTGAACCGATCCGTGAACCACTTCGTTGCTGGACGCAGTGGTTGCCAATAAACTGAAGCAAACGGTTTGCGACCGCGTTCCCAAGCAGTGACAATACTGTTTATCATTCCTCTCTTCCTTGTCCACCCTTCTTAGGGAAAGATT
>Ga0209542_10018134_pt1 | contig 11427 bp, 9 predicted proteins | sample RifCSPhighO2_01_FD_184028 | JGI IMG/M metagenome (GOLD analysis project Ga0209542, IMG submission 184028) | Soil microbial communities from Rifle, Colorado - Rifle CSP2_plank highO2_0.1 (SPAdes) (version 2) | ecosystem: Environmental > Terrestrial > Deep subsurface > Rock core/Sediment ...
TATCTAAACTTCTTTTTATTACCAAATAAACCATTAAAAGTTAAATCAACACCGATAGTATTAACGGAACATAAATCAAACTGGGTACCACCGGCAGATCATCCTTGGAGACAGTATAATTACGCATGAATCCTCCGAGTCGGAGGAGAAATTACAAGTTTAGAGGGTATGACATTTTCATTTGGGTTTGACACCTTAAAGATGTACAAAAATATGGAAATATCTCATATTTTTGATTTCTTAACGCTATGCCCCCCAAACTGCCCCCGAAGCGCCGAAACTACTTTTCCTATGTAATTTGGATTATCTTTTGATTGCTGTCTGAATTCAAATGATTTTTTGATAACTGGAACTGATTCGCCCATTCCTTCTGCCGTTTTTACTGTCCATTCGCCCTCACCTGTTGAATTAACAGTTCCTGATATGTCTTCAAGTTCTATACCGCTTTCTTCATAGGCTTTCTGAAGCCAACCCACAAGTCTTGACTCAATTACACTTCCACGATTATAAATTCTTGATACTTCTTTTAAATCCAAATTAAAATCGGATTTTTTCATTACATTAAATCCTTCACCAAGCGCCTGCATCATACCGTATTCAATGCCATTGTGAACCATTTTTACAAAATGTCCCGCGCCCGCACCATCAAAATGTGCATAACCATTCTCGATAGAAACCGTTTGATATAGCGGCTCAAGTTTTTTAAATAATTCTGAAGGTCCGCCGATCATAAGGCAAGCACCGTTTCTAGCCCCTTTTGGTCCACCAGAAACTCCGACATCAACATAGCGAATACCTTTTTTTTCTAATTTTTCTGCACGCTGTCCATCGTCTTTGTAAAATGAGTTGCCGGCTTCAACTACAATGTCATCCTTTTCTAAAAAATGCACAAGCCCATTTTCGCCAAAAATCATCTGCTCTGTCGCATCTCCTGCAGGTAACATTATCCAAACAACACGTGGAGTATTTTGATATTTTTTTACAAATTCTCCGACGGAAAAAGCTGCTGTTACTCCGTGTTTTGCATGTTCTTTGGTTCTTTCCGAAGAACGATTATAGCCGATGACCCGCCAGCCTTTTTCTGCAAGTTGTAAAGCGATTCCGCTTCCCATTTTCCCAAGTCCAATAACTCCGATTTCTTTTTTATTATTTGATCTTTGCTCCTTCATATAAAAGTGGTTTGTAATAATTTAACTTTGGTGCTCCTTTTTTCCAAATTTCGACGATCGGCTCAATCAACTTCCACTGGGTGATGATTTCCTGTGTCGAAACAAAAAGAGTTTGATCGCCTTTGATAATATCATAAAGCAATGCTTCGTAATCGTCTACAAAAAGCGAGTGATCATAAGCTTGATGATAATCAAATCCAAGCTCGTGTTCTTTAACCATATACTCAAAGCCGGGTTTTTTGGCAAGGAAACACATAGTGATTTTTTCTTCAGGGCGCAATTGGTAGTGGAGAACGTTTTGCGGATCATGGTTGACATTGATAAATGGTGACGTTGAAGGTTTAAAAGTCACCACAACTTCAATCAGATCTTGTTTCATGCATTTGCCGCTTTCAATGTAGAGCGGCACACCGCGAAAATCATGCTTGTCCGATAACACCTTTATTTTGAAGTAAGTTTCCATATTTGATTTTTGACTGACGCCTTTTTCTTTTCGGTAACCTTGATATTGTCCACGAACAGTATGTTTTTTCACTTCGTCAGATGTCATGATTTTTAGTGAGGATAATGCGTCGGCACGTTCTTTTTTGATGGCTTCGGGTGTAAATCGTATCGGCTCATCCATGATAAAAAGAGCAAGTAGTTGCAGGAGGTGATTTTGTCCTACATCTCTTAGCGCCCCAACTTTATCATAAAAATCACCTCGTTCGCTTACTCCAGTGGGCTCAAGAAGTTTTATCTCGATTTTTTCAATGAATTTGTTATTCCATGCCGGCTCCAAAAAAACATTGCTAAACCTGAATGCAACGATATTGCGAACAGTCTCTTTGGCAAGATAATGGTCAACACGATATATTTGTTCTTCTTTAAATAAAGATCCAAGCTGCATGTCCAGCTGCTTTGCGGTGTTAAGATCGGTGCCGAAAGGTTTTTCCAAAATCACCCGGGTCCAACCCTCCTCGGGACTGCAAGGAGTAGTAAGTCCTGACTCATGAAGATTTTTAATAATTTGCAAATAGGCCGAAGGAGGTACCGCTAAATAAAATAACTTGTTTGAACAAACGCGCCAAACTCCATCGGCGCGTCCGAGGATTTTTGCCAGTTTTGTATAGGCATCAAGTTCCGAAAAATCTCCTTGAACATAATGAAAGGCGGCAAGAAATTTTTCAACGTTTTTCAGCTCCACCCCACCTTTTTGAAGAATTGTTTTTAAATATGCACGTATTTCCTCATCTTTAAAAGGACGTCTGGCGAAACCATAGATGAGAAGCTTTTGTGGAAGAAAATTTTTAAGATATAGATCGTATAATGCCCACAGTATCTTTTTTTTCACCAGATCTCCAGTGATGCCAAAAAGTACAAAGATCGTAGGTAGTATGAATTTTTGTGATTTTGTATTTGTGACGGTCATACTGACAATAGATTATAACTCAAAAAGCATTATTCTTCACGAAGATTGAATGTTTAAACGTTTTTTTACATTATTTTGATCTTATTGTAGTAAATTAATGATAATTTGTTGAGATAAATATTTATGCAAAAAACTATTCTGATTGTGGATGACGACGAAAGTATACTAAACTCTATAAAGGCTATCCTTGAACTTGAAGGCTACAAGGTAATTACTCGAAATAAAAATGACAAACATTTATACAAACTAATTCTAAATTGTTCACCTCAACTCATACTGCTTGACGTTTTGATTTCCAATCATGACGGTAGAATTATTTGTAAACGGCTTAAAACCGATAAACTTGTTTGTAACATTCCAATTATTCTTGTTTCCGGTTATTTGCCGGCGTCTAAAAACTTTGCAGATTACGGTGCTGACGGATTTATTGCCAAACCGTTTGATGTGGATGAGTTGATCTTTAAAATCAAAAAAATAATTGCTTAGACCTTCTCTTCGGCCATGCGTTTTTTGTATAAATAAACCGCAAGAAGTATTCCGGCAGCAGCAAGTAAAAGAAGTAATACGGCGGCAACAAGTGCGACCGTATTTGAAGTTTGTTCTTCTGCGGGCGGAGTAGCTTGGTCACCAGGTAATTGAGTTGGTTGTTGGGCAAGGGCCATATCAGTAGGATTTGGGATGACGCTTATAACCTCTTGTGGTACATAAGTCGGAGTCACGTTGCGGCGAGGATCGGTAGTTCTAGTAGTTTTTATATATGGGTTTATTTTTTCTGCCTGATGCAATTCATAATTCTGTGCTAAAAATTGAGATGTAGTAATATTTGTCTTTCCTGTTGCTCCAGTACCACCCGTATAGGCAAGTGAATAACTCGTTAATGGCAAATATTCCGAAGTCAACTTAAAGTAGCCATTGGCATCAGTTTTTATTTTTCTTATAGGTTCTTCAGCAAAATGCACATAAATTTCTACTGTAGCATTGGGAATAATTTTTCCGTTTTTATCATAGGCATAACCTTCAAGGTACGAAACAATCGGTTCAATTATTATGGAATTTACCGACTCCTTTGCGCCAACTTGCTGTATAAAACGAAAATTATTTAAAAAGGATAACAAGTTATTCCAGAGAGTGTTTTTTGTTAAATTACTACTTACCAAATCGATCTTTTCAAAACTGACAACGTATTTTTCTCCTAGTTCTCTATTCAGTTTGCTTTGATCAAGACGGATATTAAAATTACCTTCTTTATCTGGTCCACCTTGAGAAGTACTTGTAATTACCGTATCTTCCCTGCAGTTTGTCGCGTTTGCATCACAAATCTTAACTATTGCTTTTGCAAATGGATGACTGACTCTTCCAGTAAATGATACTATGGTTGGACTAAGTGGTACTTCGCTGTAATACAATACATTTGCTATTAATTCGGGATAAGTTTTTCCGATACCGTCCTTTGGTACAAATGGAATATCTCTGTGCTCTACTGCTCCTTTTTGCTCTATAGGCTGTGAGTCGGAAAAATATAAATTGTAATAAATTTTGTTCGTATTAGTTGGAAGGCTTGATCTAATAGAAGAATTAGGAAAGTCATAATCTGCATGTGATGGGTTTAGTTTATAAAAACCGTCATTCACATAGAAATTAAAAATTCCTGCCAACGCCTGAAGAGGATTGCTGGATTCTGTAGTTATCGGATTTGGAATCGATGTTTCATGAGCATCTGCTACTTCCTGCGCGGTAAAATCACCATTAGTGTTTCTCCTTAAAAGTTCGACTCTTGCATTTGGAATAGGTTCCAAGGTGATAGCATCAAAAACTCTTCCCTCCGGATCATAAGAAACACTAGAACACTCAATTGGTGGCGATACAGGACTGAAAGTCAAATCTGCTTGTTGCTGAGCTCCGATGCTGTTTTCATTTGGAGACTCCGTTGGCGCTACTTCTGCAATCGGAGTATATATCTGCCAAGATCTTGCATAATTAACATCAGGATTATAACTTTTCCACTCAATATATTTTATTTTCTTATTTCCATCCGGGTGAATTAAGTTCCCTACCGCATCAGTCTTTAATGATGCTACGCCGCGACCGAGTTCGGCGTAATTGTCATCATAATATCTAACTTTAAATTCATCCATGTCATACTGTATATGATCTATAAGAAATTGCAGATTGTCATCACCTACAGGTAAAATTTGGTCAAAAGTTGGGTTCACTGTGGTACATTTCATATTGTCCGGAGGAGGAAGATGAACACATTCTGTAATATATACAGCATCTTGATTTGCCAGTAACTTTTGTGTAGGCAAACTCAAGCGTGTTATATGCCAGGAATCTCCAATCTTACAATTAATAATTGTGTCATCTTCGTCATGATCGTCACCTGCATCTTTACATCTTTCCAAAGAAAAACATGCAGATACATCCCATGCCTCCGGAGGAGGAGTTGCCGCCATCACTTTAAATGGAGTTATAAAAATAAATCCCAAAAACAATAATCCGAGCAGTTTTATGCGCATATAACTATAATGTCACGAAAAAATTGACTTGTCAACCCATCGTATTATAGTTACTCTTTTAAAAATTGCCAATATAAAATAAACTGATAATTAGCGTGAATGATAAAAAAGATAAATTAAACAGCCAATCGCTTCTTGTAATATTTGCCTATGCGCCAACAGGATTTGGTCATCTGAGAGTAAGTGATGCACTTTTTCGGGGTTTGCCTGACAACATTTCTCCACTACTTGTTGGGGCACATGACAAGACATTATCTTATCTTTACAGGATAGTCAGTGTGAATCCCTTGACTAGAATGATCTTTGAATGGTTTGAACATGGCGCCCTTGAGCGCATGACAACTCCAATTTACCGTTGGTACTTACGTTCTCATACTCAAATTCTTTATGAACAGCTGACAACTATCCTTGATCAGCGACTGACTTCTCCACAAACAGTACTTATAATCGCAACCCACTTTGGACTCGCCCATCAAATAGCAGCTCTAAAAGAGAGGCTAATGAGCGAAAAAAAGATCAAGATCTTGCTTGCAGTTCAGATCACAGACGATATTCCCCATCGCATCTGGTATGTACCCGGAGCAGATATAATTTTTGTTCCAAGTGATAGGACCAGAAAAAAACTTGAGCAGTATGGCAGACGAGCAAATTTACAAGTTGTCAAATTTGAAACCAATCCTTATCCGACTAATCCATTGTTAAATGCTGATCTCACAGTTGACGAGATCGAAAATAGGTTAAGTCAAGTCAATATTGAAAAAAAATCCCAAATCCATATGATGATCCCGATTTCAGGTGCCGCCGTAGGCACCGCTCCCCTCACTAAGCTGATAGATGAACTATATACAATCTCGCATCGATTTATTTTTCATGTGATCACCAAAAATGTCTCGTATACAAAGACTTTTGTTTCAGAAATGTTGAATCGTCCTTATGTAAAACTTGAAGTTTCTGCGATTGATAAAGAGGTGATTACAAAATATATCAACATCTACTTAAAAGAGGTTGTTTCCCTCGAGGTCACCAAACCCAGCGAACAGGCATTTAAAGCTTTGGTAAATACAAATAAACGTGGCGGAGTCATCTTGCTTTTCACAACTCCTATCGGCAAACAAGAGGACGACAATCTCAATTTTATGGCAAGGCACGAACTTATTCCATCAAAATCCGATCAGCAAAAGCTTGAGAAAATGGCCAAAAACAATGTGTTAATTTTAGACGACGATAAAAAAATTCTCAATGATGCAAAAAAATGGCGAGGGATTTCCCTGCCCAAAGATTCACATGAAGCGGCAAGATTTATATGGTGGTGTCTAAACGAAAGATTATTTTTAACAATGATAGCAAAAAAAGATTATCCAAGTATAAATGACCCACATGGAAATGAACTTGCGGAGAATGGAGTCGAAAAATTCTGGCAGAAAATTGCGGCAATAATTTAATAGTTTTATTCAAAAGTACTACTTAAGAAAGTGCGTCGGTTTTGGCTGCCATTATAAAGTCATTTCGATGAAGTCCTTTTACAGCATGTGTCCACCAAAGGACAGTGACCTTTCCCCAATCAACGATGAGTCGCGGATGATGGCCGTTTTTTTCAGCAAGCTCTCCCACCTTGTCGGCAAATGAAATGCTTTCCGCAAAATTCTTAAACTTGAACTTTCGCATCAGTTTCGCGATATTTTCCTGATCGACTACTGCCCATTCAGGAACTTGGGGAGAGAATTTATCGATTTGTGAACTGTTCATCGGCTCGCCACCCTGTTCACAAGGCACGCATACTCCGTGAACCAGATCGTTTGAGCTTTTCATCTTTAGCTTTTTTTCGACCTCTTTTAATATTTTCCAGTCTTTTTTTGTTCAGTTTATCTTTTTCTTTTTTCCTTTTCATTATAAGCGACAGTTCTTTATCTGATTCTTGCTGACACTCGATGTTTGAGCATCTATAGGTAGATGTTGTGATGTTGCCATACTGGCCTTCTACTTTCTCAACAACAACATCAACAAGAATCAAATTACTTGAACACTTATGGCAAAGTTTCGTAGTTAATCTTGGATATTTGGCTTTCAAATAACCTCATTATAGCTGAAAAGCAGGTCATATTCAATGCGCTAAATAACATTTGATTGTACATATTGGACTTTAACTGGTATTATGTATCCATAAGATGGGAGTTTTCGTTTGTATTTTTAATACTTTGGATTTTCAAGAAAGCCCAAATATTAAGGGAAGCCCTTTCCGAGCAATCTACAAATTATATTCCCATCATGAGTGAAGAGCTTACCCAAGAAAAATGTGGTATTGTCGCTCTGTTTTCAAAAGAATATACTTCACAGCTCATTCTTACGCTTCAGGCAACGGTGGGAGTTCAGCATCGCGGGACACATGGTGCGGGCACTGTCTTTAAAACAAAAAAAGGACTTGTAAAGTTTACCGGTACCGGACTGCTTAGAGAAATATTTACTCCATCATTGGTCAAAAAACTTCAAAAACCAAGCAGATGGCTCATCATGCACAGCCGATATGGCACGAGTGGAGATTATAGAAAAGAAAATCTCCAGCCCTGTATTTTTAAATCAAAAGAAGGTCATGAGGTCGCAGTTGCCCACAACGGTGAGTTTGTCAATATGCAAACATTTGCATCCAAACTGCCGGTGAAACTTCCGAAAAATATTAGTGACACCTATATTTTTGCCCTACTTTTAGCAAATGCCAAGGGCCGCAATTGGAATGAAAAACTACTTTCCACACTTGATTCTGTCAAAGGCTCATATGGTCTTATCGTAGGTGTGGGTGAAAATATTTATGCTGCCCGTGACAATCACGGTATAAGACCTTTGTGTATCGGAACTTTAAATGGACATTGGCTTATTGCTTCTGAAACACATGCTTTTGACAAAGTAGGCGCTAAAGTTTTGAGAGAGATCAAACGCGGCGAGGTAGTTCGTATCACAAAAAACGGCATGGAGGTGATAAGACGAGGCACTAAAACAAAAAAACATTTTTGCGAATTTGAGTGGGCTTATTTTAGCCGCCCAGATTCTCTCCTTTCGACAAACGGCGACGATGACACTCCGTCAAAATGGCTTTCGATAACTACCTTTCGCGAACGATGCGGAGCCGAACTTGCTCGTGAAGCACCGATCAGAAACGCTACTTTTATAGTAGGTGTTCCTGACTCCGGAATTTCCATGACCATGGGTTATGCTAATGCACTAGATATACCTTATAGACAGGTTATCGTCCGCGATCACTATGACCCCGAAGGTGATCAGCGACTTTTTATGAGAGATGATCAAATGAAAAAAATAAGAAAAAAGGTTTTAGGTAAATTATCATTAGTCCCCGAACCTGCGATCTGGAAAGGCTCGATTGTCGTGATAGGTGACGACTCGATTGTACGTGGCAATGTCTCAATGCAGATTACAAAAGCCATCTTTGCTATGGGTGCCGCAGAGGTACATTGGATTGTCGGATATCCACCTGTCATCAAGCCCTGTCATCTTGGTGTTAGTATCCGTACCCAGGAAGAACTTATCGCCGCACGTCACAATGGCGATGTCAAAAAAATATCAAAAGAGATTGGCGCAACTAGTATCAAATACATCTCTCCAGCGTCTTTTGTCCGGGCAAGACTGAATTCAAAATATTTTAATAAACCCCAAAACCCCCTCGAAGTATTTTTACAAAACGATGGCTGTGGTGGTTGTATAACCGGTCTTTATCCGATCGACAAAAAGGGCAACGAATATGAAAGTAAAAATATGACAATATGATACGACTTGTGATTCTTATCTCAAACGCCGGAACTGGCAGCAATCTCCAGGCCATCATCGATGCCATAAAAAACAAAAAACTTAAAGCAATAATCAGCGTAGTTGTAAGTAGCTCCAAAAAAGCACAAGGATTAAAACGGGCAAAAAAAAATAATATTCCGGCTCTAGTTTTGAAAAAAGGTGATAGCGTAGAAAAAATTCTTGAAAAATATGCTACCGACTACATAGTGCTAGCAGGATGGATAAGAGTAATTTCAAAAAGTATTATCGACAAATTTAAAAATAGGATTATCAATATTCATCCCGGACTTATTCCTGACAGAATTAATGAAACTGTAAAAACTCCTGATGGAACAAAGGCTTTGTGGAACAGAGGTAAAATGACCGTAAATGCTGTCCGGCAATTTTTAGATCAATCAACGTACGCCGGCTCCTCTATCCATTTTTTGACACAGGAATTTGATTTCGGACCGGTACTTGCTCGAGATTTTGAAAAAATTAAAAAGAATGACACCGTCGGGTCGTTATACAAAAGACTTAAATCCAAAGAGCATAAAATGTTAATTGCCGTTTTAATAAATTTAAGCAATAAATCTACAACTATGAAAAGGAGTCAAAAATATGCACTGATAAGCGTTTATGACAAAACCGGGATTGTCGATTTTGCAAAGCAACTCCATTCTTTGGGCTATAAAATCATTTCGACGGGTGGCACAGGTAAAGTTTTAAAAGATCATAATATACTTTTTGTTCCAATCCAGGAAATCACCGGCAATCCGGAAAGCTTCGATGGACGGATGAAAACAATAAGTTTTGAAATCGAATCAGGAATACTTTACGACAGAAAAAATAAATCTCATCAAAAGCAGGCATCTGAATTAGGAATTAAGGATATCGATATGGTGGTTTGTAATCTTTATCCTTTCGAAAAAACTATCTCGAAGAAAAATGTAAAGCTAGATGAAGCAATCGAAAATATTGATGTAGGAGGACCAACAATGTTACGAGCTGCGGCTAAAAATTTTAAAAATGTTCTTGTGGTCGTAGACCCTGATGACTATGAAAACATTTCTGGATCATTAATGAAAAAAAGTGTGAATTCAACTATGCGTCAAAACCTTGCAGCTAAAGCATTTTCTCACCTTTCATTTTACGATTCACAAATAGCATCATATTTAGATAATCTGTCATTCCCGCGCAGGCGGGAATCTACTGGATCTTCCGACGTCAGATCGGGTTACGACAAAAGTTTATTCCCGGAAATCTATACAATACCTGGAAGAAAATTATTTGATCTTCGATACGGCGAAAACCCCCATCAATCAGGCGCAGTTTATATTGAACCCAATTCCTCATCTCCTTTTGCAAAATTACAAAGACTTGCAGGCCGAAAGCTTTCTCTTATCAATGTGACCGATATCAATGCCGGTCTTGAATCTCTGCAGTTTTTCAAAGAACCGGCGGCCGTTGTTTTGAAACACAACTCGCCCTGCGGTATTTCTCTAGGTAAAAATGCCAAGGAGGCGTTGGCCCAAGCTATCGAATCCGATCCCGAATCTGCCTTTGGCGGTGTTATTGTTATGAATAAACCGATGGATAAAAAAATAGCCGAAGAAATCGTGGCTTTTAAAGACGAGAGGCATTCGAACATTGATATTGTCGCCGTCCCCGAAATCTCAAATGATGCATTAGAGCTTCTGAAAAAATTACGAAAAACATTAGGCATTTATACTTTTGGCAATTTTTCTGAAACCAATATGAACCGGAAAAATGTAAAACCTATTCAGGGAGGATTTGTGCTTCAAGATGGGGACATAGATGTCGAAAAAAGTCTTAAAAATTGGGAAATCGTAACAAAGGTCAAACCGTCAAAAAAACAGCTAGATCAGATGAAAATTGCCTGGAAGTTTATAATGCGTATTCCCTCAAATTCGATCATAGTGGTAGATCGAGATCTGCCGATGACACGCGGCATCGGGTCAAGACAAACATCACGAGTGAGAGCGACAAAGATCGCTCTTGAACAAGCTAAAAAATTTGCAAAAGGTGGAATACTTGCAAGCGATAGCTTTTTTCCGTTTGACGATTCGGTAAAACTTAGTGCAAAATACGGAATCGGTGCGATAATCGAGCAAGGAGACTCAATAAATGATAAGGAGTCGATAAAAGCCGCAAATGAAGCCGAAATACCGATGGTATTTACACATAGAAGAGCTTTTTGGCATTAACGACCGTCATCCCGAACTTGTTTCGGGATCCCTATGAAAAATATAGGTTTTATTTATATATTAACTAGTCAAAATAACACAATATTCTATATTGGAGTAACGGAAAATTTAATAAAAAGAATATTTGAACACAAACAAAAGAAAGTAGTCGGATTTACACAGAAGTATAATTTGACGAAGTTAGTGTATTATGAGTATTTTGAAAATATAGTTTTAGCAATTAAGAGAGAGAAACAATTGAAAAATTGGCATAGAGATTGGAAGATTAATCTTATAAAACAAAAAAATCCAGACTTTAGAGATTTATTTCAAGAATTAGTAGATGCCGA